>OJOQ01000189.1_pt1 | contig 24476 bp, 11 predicted proteins | sample 1598241 | NCBI WGS metagenome assembly OJOQ01 (sample SAMN03922466, study PRJEB24848) | human gut metagenome | isolation source: stool sample | host: Homo sapiens | place: Germany | collected 2010-11
TTTCCAGGGTGGCGGCACCCGCGACACGGCCCACCTCAATTCGCGGGGGCACGACCGTTTCCTTCCGGTGGCCGAGTCGTTTATACTGCAATACACAGAGTGATGCGCCAACAAACCGTTTACCAATGACTTTCGGCGCCCATCGGCGGTTGGAGGCAACAGTGGCGGCTGTGGCTGCCTGGTGCCCCAGGCCGTCGTCAGCCATGGGCCCGCACAAAACAAATCGCAATTATGAAGTTTACCAACATCATCATGGCCTTGGCCTTCATGCCGCCCTGTGCGGCGTCGGCGTCGGGCGTCAGTCTTTCGCGCCTCACGGTAGAGGGCCGTGTGGCCCCTGTGGGCATCGACGTTGCCGTTCCCCGTTTCGGATGGCAGATAGTTTCTTCCGGGCGCAACGTCCGCCAAGAGTCTTACCGTATCATAGTGTCGTCTTCCGAAGACAATGCGCGGAGCATGGTGGGCGACGTGTGGGACAGCCGCACCGTGGCTTCCGACTCGTCGCAATGGGTGGCTTACAAGGCCGCCCCCTTGCAGCCCAACCGCAAATACTATTGGCGTGTGCTTGTCAAGACCAACGTCGGCGACGCCGTGTGGAGCGAGCCTTCGTCGTGGTCGATGGGCCTCATGTCGCCAGAAAACTGGCGGGGACAATGGATTGGGCTCGACTCGCTGCTGCCCGGCGACGTTGCCGAGCGCCACAGCCGCATGGCGGTGCGCTGCTTCCGCAAGGAGTTTCGGGCCGGCAAGGGGGCCGTGAGCCGAGCCACTATCCACATTTCCGGACTGGGCAACTACGCCCTCTACATCAACGGCAGGCGGGTGGGCACCGACGTGCTCACGCCCGTGCCCACCGACTACACCAAGACAGTGGCCTACGACACCTACGACGTCACCTCGCTCATTGCGGGCCGCAATGCCGTGGGCGTGGCCCTTGCCCCTGGCCACTATTTTGCCCAGACACAGAATTACCAGACCAACGTGCGCACCACCTACGGCTACCCCAAGCTGCGCGCCAACCTCATCGTTGAGTATGCCTCCGGGCAGGCCGACACCATAGTCACCGACTCCACTTGGCGCTTCTTTGCCGGCGGCCCCATACGCTATGCCAACGAGTACGACGGCGAGCTCTTCGATGCCCGGCGGTGCGTGGCCGGCTGGGCCGAGGCCTCGTTCGACGACAGCAGCTGGGCCCGGGCTCGCGTCGTGGCCGCGCCCGGTGGCGTGTTGCGCGGCAATGTCACGCCGGCCATGAGCGTCTATTCGTCGGAGCGCCCGGTGGCCGTGCGCAGCTACGGGCGGCGCCACATTGTAGATTTCGGCACCAACGGGGCAGGGCGCCTGCGCCTCACGCTGAGGGCCGCTGCCGGCGACACAGTGCGCATACGCCATGCCGAGCTGCTGGCCCCGGGCGACTCGGCCCTCTATGTGGCCAACCTGCGCAGCGCCGAGGCCACGGCCTGGTATGTGGGCGACGGCCGCAGCCGGCGCTGGGCGCCCGAGTTTACATACTACGGCTTTCGGTATGCCGAGATAACTGGCGTCGACGACATCGGGGAATGCGACGTGGTGCGCGAGCTCATTGCCGACCGCATGGACGATGAGGGCACCGGCTTCGCCGCCTACGAGGCCGGGGGCGAGAGCATGCTCAACGCCATAGTGGCCAATGCGCGCCGGGGCGTGAGGAGCAACTACAAGGGAATGCCCGTCGACTGCCCCCAGCGCGACGAGCGAATGCCGTGGCTCGGCGACCGCACCACGGGCTGCCTGGGCGAGAGCTACCTCATGGACAACCATTCGCTGTATGCTAAATGGATTGCCGACATACGCGACGGGCAGCGTGCCGACGGCCGCATCAGCGACGTGACACCTGCTTACTGGAGGCTGTACAACACCAACATCACGTGGCCGGCGGCCCTGCCTTTTGCCTGCGACATGCTTTACCGCCAGTATGGCGACCTGCGCCCCATGCGCGAGAGCTACATGTCGATAAAGAGGTTTCTCGACATGATAAGGCGCGACAACTATGATGGCGGGCTCGTGCCATACGACCGCTACGGCGACTGGTGCGTTCCGCCGGAGTCGCCGAAGCTCGTTCACAGCAAAGACCCGGCCCGCAAGACCGACGGGCGGCTCATCTCGTCGGCTTACTATTACTATCTGTGCCGGCTCATGCAGCGCTATGCGGGGATGTTCGGCCTGGATGCCGATGCCAAGGCATACTCGCGCGAGGCCGAGACCACGCTGAAGGCCGTCAACGACACCTTCCTCTGCCGGGGCCGCTATTCAAACGGCACTGTCACGGCCAACCTGCTGCCGCTGGCCATGGGCATGGTGCCCGAGGGCTACGCCCGTGGCGTGGCCGACAGTCTTGTCAACACCATAGTGGCCAAGAACGGCAAGCATGTCAGCGCGGGCGTCATAGGCATACAGTGGCTCATGCGCCAGCTGTCGGCGATGGGGCGCGGCGACCTGGCCTACGACCTGGCCACCACCGACACCTACCCCGGATGGGGATATATGGTGAGCCGCGGGGCAACCACCATCTGGGAACTGTGGAACGGCGACACCGCCAACCCGTCGATGAACAGCGGCAACCACGTCATGCTGCTCGGCGACCTGCTGCCCTGGTGCTACGAGCACCTGGCCGGCATCAGTCCCGACCCGGCCTGTCCCGGGTTCAAGCGGGTGGTGCTCAAGCCCGACTTCAGCATCAGGCGGCTCACCCGTGTGGCCGCCTCCCACCGCTCGCCGTATGGCACCATACGCAGCGAGTGGTGGCGCGAGGGCTCTGCTGTCAGGTGGGCGGTGTCTGTGCCGGCCAACACCACGGCCGAGGTGCACCTGCCCGACGGCACCGTGCGCCAGATAGGCTCGGGCGACTATGTGTTCTGACTTTGCAGGGTGGGGCGGTGCCGTGTGGCTGCCGGCACTGCCCCACGCCGTCGCCCTGTTAGGGTTAAATGTCGTTAAGCAGCGTGGCGTTAGCCTTAATGTTTGTATTTTTGCATTCGGTTACTGACTACTGAAATAACATTAAGGAAAAATAAGCATGAAGAAGACTTTGTTTTTGTGTGCCGTGGCAGCCCTCGGAGTGGCCGCACAGGCACAGACGGCGCGCAAGCTGACCGTCAACCTGACGCCCGATGGTGCGTCGAACATACAGGTGTTCCTGCCCGAGACACCCTCGGGGCGGGCCATTGTGGGCTGCCCCGGCGGCGGCTATTCGCATCTGTCTATGCAGAACGAGGGCACCGACTGGGCCGAATACTTCAACAGCCAGGGCATAGCCTACTGCGTGCTCACCTACCGCATGCCCAAGGGCGACCGCTCGCTGCCCATGTCTGACGCACAGAACGCCATACGCACCGTGCGCGACAGCGCACAGGCATGGAAGGTGAATCCATACGACGTGGGCATCATGGGATTCTCGGCCGGAGGCCACCTGGCGTCGACCACTGCCACACATGCACCCATCGACGCGCGCCCCGACTTCCAGATACTGTTCTATCCCGTCATCTCGATGAACGAGCGCGTCACACACAAAGGCTCGGTGGTGGGCTTCCTGGGCGACGGCAGAGCCGACAAGGCCCTTGTCGACGAGTTTTCCAACGACAAGCAGGTGCGCCGCCACCAGACGCCCCCGGCCTTCATCGTCATGGCCGGCGACGACCGCGCCGTGCCGCCCCTGACCAACGGGCTGCCTTACTACACGGCGTTGCGCCGCGCAGGCATACCGGCCGCCATGCACATATACCCCTCGGGCGGCCACGGCTTCGGCTTCCGCTCGTCGTTTGCCTACCATAACGAGATGCTCGGCGAGCTCTCGGCATGGCTCAAGAGCCTCAAGGCACCCGACGCCGGGGCCAAGCGCGTGGCTTGCGTGGGCAACAGCATCACCGACGGGCACGGCATTGACATGGCCGACGTGCAGGGATATCCGGCGCAATTGCAGCGCCAGCTGGGCAGCGGATACTGCGTGCGCAACTTCGGCGTCAGCGGCCGCACGCTGCTCAACCATGGCGACCGCCCTTACATGAAGGAGAAGGCATGGGCCGAGGCCAAGGCTTTCGAGCCCGACATCGTGGTGGTAAAGCTCGGCACCAACGACAGCAAGCCGCGCAACTGGGACAACTACGGCAAGGAGTTTGCCGCCGACCTGCAGCAGATGGTCGACGAACTGAAGGCGCTGCCGTCGAAGCCTGCCATCTACTTGTGCTGCCCTGTGGCCTCGGACACCTGCCGCGGCAAGCAAGACGACAACCAGATACGCGACTCTGTGGTGGTGGCCGGCATCATGCCCGTGATAAAGAAGGTGGCCAAGAAAAACAAGTTGCAGGTCATCGACCTCCATTCTCTGCTCGACCCTAAGTCTGACTCGATGCAGCGCGACGGCATTCACCCCACGGCCAAGGGGGCGGCGGCCATAGCAAAGGCGGTGGCCGAAGCTGTGGTTGCAGGCGGGCGCTGACACCGCGTCGCGGGCTTGCCGAAGACATATCGAAAGCGTTTTTGTACGATATTACCAAAAAACGGACGAAAGTATACTTTTGCAATGGTTTCGTTGCCGTAATTTTGCACCCGTGAGTCGGCTGCGCCGCGCTACGGTCTGATTGCCGTTGGGCGCGCGCCTCTGCCGGGCTGCTGTTCGCGGCGGCCATCCATGAAAGTTTGATTATGTTAGTTTTGGTTAGTACAATACGTTTTTAGAAAGTACATTTGGTAGATATCTTTTTCTGGAAAGGCCTGGCTGTGAAGCCGGGCATTTTTTAACTCCTGCATGCCGGCAAACCGCCGGTGATATGGCTTTGTTTCTTTCTCCGGCTTCCAAGGGATTGGCAGGCCGCCCAACGCGGCAGGCTTCGTGTCGGTTTTTTGTCATCCGGCGTTGCCGTCTCTTGCTGCCGAGCTTGCGGCCTGTGCCACAGCTGTTTGCGATAGCTGCCGTTTTGCGTTGCCATAAGGGCCGTTTTACGCCCCGAAACGGCCTGTTCCGCACTGCAATACGGCCTTTGTGGGATGCCTGTTGGGCCGCGTCCGGTGGCTTTGCGCTGCCGTGTCGCGTTTTTTCATCGCCTGCGGCGGCCTTCCGCCCGGGCTGCCTTGCCACAGCGTCCCGGCCGCCGGCACATGGCCCGGGCATGTTGGCGCATGGCGGCAGATTGCAGCCCCGAGGCGCGCCTTGCTTAGGCTGCGGTGCCGCAACCGCGGGCCAAAGCGTACTAAATTACCGGTTTTTGTACGATTGTCGTGCTTATGTCGGGTGTTTTTTGGTAATTTTGTGCCGTTAAATGCTTTTGTAGCACCTCGCGGTAGCATGACGCGCATGGTTGCCGAGGGTGAAGCGGATGAAGAAAATACGATCATAACTCAGCTTAAAACTAAAAGACAAAACGGCAATGAGAAAATTTTACATCGGTCTTTTGATGGCGGCCATGCTGCCATCCTGTCTGTATGCACAGCGGATACAGCAGAAACTGGGACGCTCGGTGGTGGCCGTGGCCGGCAGCGACAACGTGCTCGTGACGTGGCGCAAGCTGGCGCAGGAGCCCGAGAACTGCACGTACAACCTGTACATGCGTAAGCAAGGTTCGTCGGACTACACCAAGGTCAACGCCGAACCTATTGTCAACACCAACTACCAGGCCACGGTTTCAACCATACCCTACGGAACTGAGCTGGCTGTGACCATGGTTTCGCCCGACGGGACGGAAGGCGACAAGAGCTCCCCATTCCTCTTTCAAAGCCATGCTTACAACAATGTGTTCATGGACATCGACTTCGAGGCGGCGGTGCTCAATCCCAACAATTACGAGTTTAAGTATGCCTGGCCCATGGACAACGACGGCGACGGCGAGTTTGACGCGCTGCTCGTTGACCGCAGATACTGCGGACTGGCAGGGCAGGCCGACCCCGGCACCACAACCACGAGCCACAAGCTGCAGGCATATACGTTCGACGGGCGCTGCCTCTGGACGGTAGACATGGGCCCGAACGTTGACATCGACGCCGGCCAGGGCGACATGGTGGTGGCCTACGACATCAATTGCGACGGGCGAACCGAGGTGATTGTGAAGAGCTCTGACGGCACGCGCTTCTGGAACAAGGCCGCCGAGACGTGGGGAAGCTACGTGGGCGGAAGCCAGGATGCCGACACCGATGCCGACGGTATTGTCGACTACACCAAGCAGGGCAAGCGCAACCCGCCTTATTATGTGTCGATAATCGACGGTGCAACGGGCGAGGAGATTGTGCACTCCGAACTCAACTACTCGGCCGTTACCGACGGGGCCGACAGCTACGGGCGCGACAACAGGGCCGACTATTACGACGACAACAACGGACTGGAGTATGCTTTCCTCGGAGGTTCGTTCTCGATATGCTACTTCGATGGCATACACCCGTCGCTTGCAGTGCAGTGTATGAACCGCCGAAAGAGCGACGGCCACCATTACTACATGTGCGAGTGGACGTTTGACTGGACGGGCGGAAAGCCCCAAAACTGGCATCACGCCTACACGTGGCCCATGCGCAGCGCCAATCCGCCGGCCGCAGAGTTCCACCAGTTGCGCGTGGTCGACGTCGATGGCGACGGCATCGACGAGCAGCTCGGCGGCGGCTATGCAGTCAACTCGGTCAAGGGGCTCGTCATGTCGCCCGGAATAGGCCACGGCGACCGCTACGACGTGAGCGACATCGACCCCGACCGGCCAGGGCTCGAGGTCTACGCAATACAGCAAACCAACCTGATGGGGCAGCTGCTCTACGATGCCGCCACCGGCGAGCACATCAAAGAGTGGTACCTGCCGACCATCGGCGACGTGGGGCGCGGGCGCTGCATCGACGTAGACCCGGCCCACAAGGGCTACGAGGTGTTCTCGACCATGGGCAACCTTTACGACTGCAAGGGCAACGTGATAAAGGAAGGAGAGACCGCCTACCCCGTGGAGGCCGTGTGGTGGGATGGCGACCTGCAGCGCGAACTGATTGCCTCGAGCGGCGGCAGCGGCCGTGGCACCAACGTACACGTGGCCAAGTACGACGGATCGCGCCTCATTCAGTTCTCGCGCGAGAGCGACTGGGCCGTCCATGCGGGCGGTGCCGTGCGCCCGGCGTTCATGGGCGACATCACCGGCGACTGGCGCGAAGAGCTCGTTCTCATGAAGCAGGACGACAAGACCAGCACCGGACTGATTGCATATTCTACCAACATACCCACCGACTACAGCTTCTACACGCTGCAGGAAGACCCGCACTACCGTCTCGACTGCACCACACGTGGCTACTACCAGATGCCGTGCACGGGCTTCTACCTCGGTGGCGACATGCCCTATCCTCCGCTCCCGCCTGTGATGGTGACCGACCTGCGTTGGCAGGGAGGCGGCACATGGGGCGCGTCGGGCTCGGGCTTCACCTCGTTTGACATGACTGCGGCGCAGGATTACGCCGACGGCAAGAGCGTTGTGTTCGACCTGAGCGGACAAAACGGGCAGCCAATACAGGTGAACTCTACGCTGAAGCCTTCGGCCGTTTACATAATGAACCCCAAGGGCCACGACTATGCCTTCAACGGCACAGGCTCACTGGCCGGCGACATGGAGCTGTGGAAGTCGCAGCAGGGCACTGCCACCATCGACATCAACCTTGACTTCACCGGGCGTACCATAATAAGCGAAGGCACGCTGTGCCTCAACGGCACCGTGGCCGGGCCGGTCGAGCTGCGCGCCAAGGGCACACTGGCCGGCGTGGCAAGGCTCAATGGCGACATCTCGTTTGAGAAGGCGCTCAACTACGAAGGCTGCCGCATCATGCCGGGAAATGACGCCGACAAGTTTGGCACAATGACTTTTGGCAAGAGCCTGACCCTGCCGGGCGACGTATACATAGAACTCAACGCCTCGGCAGCGCAGATGGGGCATGTCAAGGTTGATGGCGACCTGACGCTTGAAGGCACAAACACGTTTACCATCAATGCCGCCGAAGGGCAGATAGCCGTGGGAAGCTATGTGCTGGCCGAGTGTTCCGGCAAGCTCACGGCCGACCCCGACAGCATAGCCATGCGCGGACTGGACGGCGTGAACTGCGACGTGACGGTGGAAGGCAACCGCCTTGTGCTCACTGTCAACGAGTCGAGGGCCCCGATGAAGGATGTTGTGTGGACAGGAAACGAGTCGGACAAGTGGGACTACAAGGCCGACAACTTTGTTGCAGGCGGCGCTGCCACGCCGTTTGTAACCAACGATGCCGTGGTGTTCAACGACGAGTCGGCCAACCGCAATGTGGCTGTGGCCGACAACATGGTGACGGATGGCGTGACGTTCGACTTTGACAACGGCACCTATACGCTCTCGGGCGAAGGGGCAATAAGCGGCAACGGCGGCCTGACAAAGAACGGAAAGGGCGAAGTGAGGATAGAGCTGGTGAACAACAGCTATACCGGACCGACCGTCATCAACGCCGGAACGCTCACTGTGACCAATCTCGCCGACGGCGGAAAGAACAGCTCCATAGGCGCCTCGACGGCCAAACAGGGCAACCTGCAGCTCAACGGCGGCACGCTGAAAGTAGACGCCACCAACATGGCCACAGACCACATAGTGACCCTGAGCGACACTGCGACCATCAACGTGGCGTCGGCTTCGGGCACCATCTCGCTCAAAGGGCTTGTCATGGGCGACGGTTACCTGGTGAAAGACGGTCCGGGACAGCTTAACTTTACATACGAAGGAAGCAACACGTTTGCCGGCCTCATAGTGAGACAGGGCAAGGTTGCCACGGGCGCATGGAACGCAACGTTCTGCAAGCCCGGCTCGACAATGGTGCTGGCAGGCGGCACTGTCGACCTGCTCGACGTAAACAATTCAAGCACGAGGCCCGAGTTCAACTACAAGGTCACCGTGGTTGAGGGCACCGACAACACCGTCATGGGAACCATTCGCGGCGACATAAACGGCAGCTTCACCGGCAAGGGCAACCTGACCATCGTTTCCGACGGTGTGAGGAATGACATTGGGGCCGACTTCTCGAAGTTTGAGGGAACGCTGACTGCACAAGGCGAGAACTTCCGCCTGCAGGACAACGTCACCGACATGGGCATGACGAGCCTCGTGCTGGCCGACGGTGCCATCGTGAGACACTACAACGACAACGGCGGCAACAGCCGCGCGGTGAAGACGGTTGTGGGCTCTTTGGCCTCGAAGACCACCGACTGCGAGCTGGGCAACGGAATCGACAGCTACGAGGTGGGCCAGAACAACAGCAGCACCAAGTATGCAGGGCGACTCACTGCCAAGACCATTACCAAGCGGGGAACGGGAACCCTGACCATCAGCGGCACAGAAAGCACTTCCGACCTGGTGGTTGACGAGGGGGCGCTCGACCTTTATTGTAATCCTTACACCGCCGCGCCGACATCGCTCACCAGCGGTACGATCACTGTAAACGACGGCGCCCGTGTCATTGGCTACGCCGGGGCGGCTGCCATGGTGGTAAACAAGGGCGGCGTGATTTCTGCCGGCTACGACGACAGGACGGGCATGATGAAGTCTACGGGAAGCCTCACGCTCGGCGAGGGCAGCACCATCGTGGTGCGGCTCGGCCTCAGTTCGGGCTCAAGGAGAACCTATGACTCTTACAAGTTCAACGGTGCTGTGACCCACAATGCCGACACCGTGCTGGTGGTTGTGCCCGAAGGGCGCATGCTCGCAGCCGGCGACGAGTTTGATGTGTTTGACGGCGAGGGCAAGCAGAGCGGTTCGTTCATCATCAAGACTGTCAGCCCGGGACAGGACATCACGTGGGACAGCTCCGACTTCCTGTCGGAGGGAGTGCTCCGGGTGGCCACTGCCGACGCTATCGGGGGCGTGGCGGCCGATGCGGCCCGCGTGGATGTCTACTCTGTCGACGGCATCAAGCTGCGTGGCGGGGTCTGCCGCGACAAGGCACTCGATGGGCTTGCACCCGGCGTATACATCGTCGGCGACCGCAAAATGGTGAAGGAGTGACCTTAAGGCAACATGTAAAGGGCGCGCGCAGCGGTGTGCGCGCCCTTTTGCTACAGTAATTCAACCAATCAACGTTTGTTTCATCATGAGAATAATCCATAGATTTGCCAAGGCATTGGCGGCGGTGGCGCTGTCGGCCTGTGCCATTTGCGCCACGGCCCAGGAGCCGGCTTCAGTGTTCATAACGGCGGGGCAGTCGAACGCCGACGGCCGCGAGTATGTCAACAAGTTGCCATATTACCTCAAGGGAGGGTACAAATACCTTAGATACACCAACGTCACGTCGTCGGGCGACGGTACGTTCCACGAGTTCAAGTTCGACAAGCGGTTTGCTTTCTGCGACATTACCAACTACTTCATCGAGCAGTCTTTGCAGACAGAATTCTACGCAATAAAGTGCGCTTACGGCGGAACGGCCATCGACACGGCTGCCACTTACAGCCATTTGCCCGTTTGGTGCGCCGACGAAGGGTGGATAGGGCGCAACAATGCCTACAGAGGCGACATCAACAAGGGCAAGTCGCTCACCAAGTCGCTTACCGAAGGCTTTGCCGCCTGCGCCGACGTCACGCTGTCGAAGTTGCCCCAGGGCTATGACGTGAAGGCCATCATGTGGCACCAGGGAGAAAGCGACCGCAATCAGGCCGGCCACTATTACAAGAACTTCAAGGACATGATAAACTACATGAGGGCGGCGGTGTACGCCAAGACCGGGCGCGAGAAAGACAAGACGCTGCCGTTCATCTTCGGCACCGTGCCGCATGCCAGCAAGCAGTACAGCCGCGGCGTCGAGGAGGCACAGTTGCGGGTGGCTGCCGAGTTGCCCAATGTCTACTGCATCGACATGAGCGACGCTGGGCTGAGGTCGGACGCCCTGCACTTCGACTCGGCCTGGACCGAGTATCTGGGCAAGCAGATGTACAACAAGCTCGTAGAGCTGAGGCTTGTCGACGGCGACATGGTTGAGGCCGAGAAACCCCACAAGCCGGGTGCAAGCGACACGCTGCTGGTAGAGGCCGAGCGCCGCTGGGACTTCACCGAGGCGTGGGCTCCCGAGGCCGAAGAGAGGCTCAAGGCCGACAAGGCGTGGCCCATGTTCCAGAAGCTGGGCTACCGCTATTCGTCGGCAATGCCCGAAAACCGTGAACTGGCGGCTTCAGACGGCTACGTGTTTCCGGCCACCAAGGGGCTGTTCTTTAAGTGCAGCACGGGCAACCGCATCATTGTCAACCCCGGAAACCACATCTGTCTTTACGGCGACAACCTGTACCTGACAGTGCCTAAGGTAAGTCCGGGACAGACGGTGACCATCGTCACCGAGTCGGCCAAGGGCGAACGGGGCATCACCACCGAAAATGCCGACTTGGTGGAGCTTGTCCGCGGTGGCGGCAAGGCCACGGGAAAGGTGGTCAACGAGTGGCGCGTGAAGGAGTCGCTGGCAGGGCCTGTCGACCTCGTTTTCCACTCGGACGGAGGCGCAATCTATGTCTACAGCATACAGGTGGCTTCACCCTACGTCCAGATATTGGTTGGGGCCGACGGCAAGGTGACCTTCAGCAGCGACAAGGCATGCGACGTAAGGCCTTATGCCGGCATGATAAAGGCATACGTGGCCACCGACTATGACGCCTCGTCCGACGTGCTGACGCTGCAGCAGGTGGACACAATACCGGCAAATACGGGCGTTGTGGTGATTGGCGAGGAGTGTCTCGTGGGGGCGCCGCAGGTGAAGGCGGCCCCGGCCGTTGCCCGCAACCTGCTTGTTCCGGTGGTTGGCGAGGCCGCTGTAGGCCCCACCGAGACTGTTGGGGGCGTTGATTGTTGCAACTATGTGCTTCAGTCTGTCGGCGGTTCGGTAGACTTCCACAAGCTCAAGGCGCCCGTCCAGTTGTCGGGGCAGGCCTACTTGCGGCTGCCGGCAGCCGAGGCTGCAGGTGCCGAGGTGGTAAGGCCGGTGGCAGACACGGGCTCGGGCATCGGGCTGGTAAGTGCCGGCGGCATGGCCCGCGGGGTGTGGTACACCATCGACGGAGTGGCGGTGGAGCGCCCGTCGCGGGGGCTCTATGTGTGCGACGGGCGCAAGTATCTGTTCAAATAGGCATCCCGTGCGCTCCGGCATTATATATTATAAAAGTTTACATCATGCTTGATGCCAGTCATCAAGATCCATTCGGACGTTCAAAACGGCCTCTTTTGCATTGCGGCAAGGCCCGTTTCGCTTTCCGAAACGGGCCTTGCTGCATGTTGATATGTGTGGTTCTGGAATGTCTTGGCTGTCAGATGGTTACACGGTAGGGCCGGAAACCGGGCCCAGGGTGAAATATCTTGACATGCGATGGCCTGCAGGCCGTGGCCTCGTGGCGTGAGGTGCAGGTGGCCCCGGGGCTGTGTGGGCTATGCCGCAGGGGTGGGGCGGCGCAGCGCCAGCGCCGGCATTGTGGCGTCATGGCTTGCCTTTGCCATACTGCTTCGGGCTCACCCCGTACTTGGCCTTGAAGCATTTGTTGAAGTACGAAGCGTCTATTATGCCCACCTTGTAGCTTACTTCGGTCACGTTGAGCCGCCCCTCGAGCAGCAGTTCGGCGGCAAGCTCCATGCGTTTGTTCAGCAAATACTTGTTGGGAGATACGCCGGTGAGCTCTTTCACCTTCTTGAAGAACTTTGAGCGGCCTATGTACAGCATCTCGGCAAGGGCCGTCACGGTGAAGTCGGGCGCGCCGATGTTCTGCATAATCAGTGCATCCATCCTGTCGATAAACTTCTTGTCGGCAGGCGACATGATAAGCCTGATTTCGTCTGCCTGGGCGGCAGGCGTGTCGCAATGGCCGTTGTCTTGCGTCGCCCGCCTTTTGGCCTTCTGCGCATTCTTTATCAGTTGGGCCGCGCGGCCGGTGAGGAGGCGGAAGTTGCAGGGCTTCACCATGTAGTCGTCGGCCCCGGCGTTGTAGCTCTTCAGCTTGTGGGCGTCGTCGTCGAGGGCTGTAAGCATAATCACGGGGATGTCGGCCGTCTCGATGTTCGTCTTCAGATGCTTCACAATGTCGTATCCGCTGATGTCGGGCAGCATCACGTCGCAGATTACAAGTGCCGGTTTGCGTGCCGCCACCCCGTCGAGCCCGGCCTCGCCGGTGGCGTAGCTGTCGATGTGGAAGTAAACGCCCATTTCGCTTTCCGTCTGCTGTCGCATGTCGGGGTCGTCTTCGATGACGGCAATGGTCACATCGTTGAACGCCTTGGGCACCAGTTCCTTGATAATCTGCTCGCATTTGTCGTTCTTCTTCTCCGTGCCCGTTGTGGTGGTGTCGATGGCCTTGCGCCTGTCGCCGTCGGTGTAGGCGTCGCCGGTGGCGGGCAGGCTGATGGTGAACACCGAGCCCCCGCCGTTGGCCCCCGGGCTGTATGTCAGCGTGCCTTTGTGCAGCAGGGCCATCTGGTAGGCGTTGTACAGGCCTATGCCCATGCCCCCCTGCGACGCGTAGCCTCCCATGAACGGCTTGAACATGAGCTGCCTGCGCTCGGCGGATATGCCCGGGCCGCTGTCTTCGACCACTATCTCGAGGCTGTTGTCGGCCAGCCTCACCGAAAGGGATATGGCACCCCGCTCGGGCGTATACTTCACGGCGTTGCTCAGCAGGTTGTATACCATGGCCTCGACCATCTGCCTGTCGAACTCCATCTCGTGGCTCTTGGCAAACGGAGTGAACGTTATTTGCTGCCGCTTCTGGTGGGCCAGGCTCCAGAAGTCTTGGTAAATGTCTCTCACAAAGGCAATGATGTCGGCCCGTTCAACGCTAAGCCGCATGTTGCCGGTGTTTACCTTGCGGAATTCCATGAGCTGGTTTACCAGCTTCAGCAACCGTTTTGTGCCCCGGCGGGCCGTTTGCAGCGCCGCCTTCGAGGGCGGTCGGTCGCTGTGGTCGGCCAGCTTGTCGACCGCTCCCTGTATTATGGCGAGCGGAGTGCGGAATTCGTGGGTGACGTTGGTAAAGAAGTTGAGCCTGAACTCGGCCATCTGCTTTTCCAGTTTCATCCGTTGGTGCAGCCGCAGCTTCTCTCTCGCGTTGTTGTAGACGTAGAGCCCGAAGGCCGCGGCCACCATGAGGTAAATCACCCATGCCCACCATGTGTTGTACCACGGCTGGTGCACCACGATGGCCAGCTGCGTCTCTTCGCTCCACACGTTGTCGCTCAGCGACCTGAGGTGGAAGATGTATGTTCCCGGGGGCAGGTTGGTGTATTCCACGTGGTTGACGCTTGTCATCTGCCGCCATCCCTTGTCGGCGCCCTCGAGGTAGAACTGGTAGAGCGACGACTCGATGTTTGAATACTCAAAGTTTGAGAACGACAGCTTGACGGTGTTCTCGTTGTGCCTGAGCGACACCCTGTCGACGTGGCCCGGAGCCCGCTCAAACCTGCCGCTGTCACTTGCCGACACGCCGTTTATCTCGATGTCGGTGATGTAGACGTGGGTGCTGTCGGCCCGGTTCGCCTTGGTGGCAAGCCGCGGGCTGACTATGGTAAGCCCGTATTGAGTGCCGAAGAGCAGCCGTCCGTCGACCATGAGCATGGCGCTGCCCTCAGAGTAGATGTTGCGCTGCGGCATCTTGCCAAACTGAAAGGTCTTTACCTTCATGTCATGGTCGTATATCAGCGACAGGCCGCTTTCGGTTGCAACCCATATATTGCCGTCGTTGTCTTCCAGTATAGAGCAAATGCTGTTGTTGGCCAAGCCTTCCCTGTCGGTAAGAATCTTGAGGTCGAAGCAGGCCGGGCCCTTGCCGAATGTGCATCTCACCACGCCGCAGCCCTTGCCGCCTGCCCACAGGTGGCCGTCGGAGGTGTATTCCAGGCATCTGACCTCGTCGAACGGGAAACTGCCGTCTTTTGTGTTGAAGCACTTGAAGTCGTCGTTGGTCAGGTCTTTCTTGTTGGTGTCGGCCACATACAGGCCGTTGTTCGAGGCCACCCATATCCTCCCCATGGCGTCGATTTCAATCTGGTGGAGCCTGCTCTCGTTGGTGCTGCGGTCGAGCAGGCGCCTGAACGACAGGCGCCCGCCGTTGTCTGTCTGCGCCATGAGCAGTCCGTCTTCATACGTTGCTATCCATACGCGCCCCTGCTTGTCTTCCTTCATGTCGTAAAGGTCGTTGCTCGGGCAGTGCATCCGCCTGTCGCCCTTGTAGTAGCCAGTGCCGTCCACGTAGAGCCCGTCGCCCCGTGTTGCCATCCATTCCCTGCCCCTGCTGTCTGTGATGTACGAGTATGCGCAGGCCTTTGTCTCGTAGAGCAGCGTGGCTTGCCCCATTTCGGCGTCGAGGGCGTATATCTTGTTGTCGCGCGTGCTGAATATGGTCTTGCCGTCGCTGCGCTTCGCAATCATCTTCACGTTGTTGGCCCAGTCGCCTTTGTGCCCCTTCGCCGGCAGCACGAAGTCGGCTATCGACTGGTCGGCCACCGATATGCAAGCCACTCCCATCATGTCTTGCGCCACCCACAGCGTTCCGTCTCGGTCGATGAACATCGTCGTGAGGAAGTTGCTGTCTATTACGGGTTGCGGGTCGTTGGCCGAGTAATGCCGCAACGCGCCGCTCCGGTGGTCGTAGACGAAGAGCCCGTTGCCGAATGTGGCGATGTAGAAAAGCCCGTGGGGGCCGCGCCTCACCGTGTAGCGGCGCATGCGGTCGGTTGTGAACTTCACGTCGGGCAGCAGCTTGAGCGTCTTTACCTCGCCCTCGGGGGTGAACACCCATAGCGTTCCGCTGCTGTTCGACTCAAAGTGGTAGCCGTCTGCCGTGTCGAGGAGCAGTCCGTTGGGCACCTGTACGCCGTCGGGCTTGGTGGTGACGCCCGTGTTCAGGTCTACCTGGTAAGTGTCTTTGCAGAACAGCATCCATCGCCCTCTCCACACGAAGTTGCTCTTTATGGCGTTGACATTGCCCACGGCAGATGGTATCTTGAAGCTTTTCGCCTTCTTGCCGTCGGGCGAATATATCTCGACGGTGTTGCTTTCGGTTGGGCAAACAATGTCGCCACGGTATGTGTTGGCTTCCTTGTAGCGTTGTCCTTTGGCTATCGTCGTGAGCCGGCCTTGCCTGTCTATGCGCAGCAGTCCGTTGTCGGTGGCTGCCCATACGTTTCCTTTGCCGTCGGCAACCATGCGCGGTATGTGGCTCCCGGGCAGCCTGCCGTTCTGCACGGTGTAGTCGGTGCACTTGAAATTGCCGCCCTGGCAGCTCACGTGGCGTATGCCCGAGCGGTCGTCATACATCCAAAGGTCGCTCCCGTTTTTTATGAATCGCCGGTAGGTGCGGTTCTCTTCGCCCCGCCGGGTGTAGTCTACGAATCGTCCGGCGGTCAGGTCGTAGCACGCGAAAGTGAGCGTAGCGGTGTGAATCCATAGCAGCCTGTTGCTTGAGTCGCAGTGTATGTTGCCTATGTTGGCGTCGATGTTGTGGTTCTTGTCGCTGCTGAGCGACAGAAAGTTGACAAACGAGTAGCCGTCGTAACGGCACAGCCCGTAGGCCGCCCCCATCCATATGAAGCCGTCGTTGTCTTGCGCCATGTCGTAGACGGTGTTGCTCGAGAGCCCGTTTGCGGTTGATATCCTCTTGCCGGTGAGCACCATCTGGTCGATGGACACTGCCCGGCAGACTATTGCAGAGATGGCGAATATGGTTAGTAAGAACGTCTTTTTAAGCATTGTTTCTGATTTGTTGGCAAACAACAGTATTGGTAGCTGCCCGTGCCGGAGCTGTCGCTGCCCTGCGGCATGCGGGCTTTCTTTATTTGCAAAGGTACGAAAAAAAACAAGATAAGGGCCGTGAAATATATAAAATAGGCCTGTTGGCGCCTAAAAAAGCTACCCCGCCCCATACCTCGGCCGCCTTTGTGCCGGGGCCATGGGCCTGGCGGCACAGTGAGGAGGCATAATGGTATGAGGCAGGGTGGACATGTGCCGGTGCGGCCCGCGGCCTTGCCGGCCCGGTCAGTTGCACGTCATGACGGCCTATTTCAGGAAGTCTGTCACCGACTTGTCGGGGCCAAGGTAGAACCCTGTGTGCGGAGGCTGGTTGTAGCCCACGTTCTCTGTGGCCACGCCTATGCGGTAAGGGATGTCTTCCATCAGGCAGTTTATGCGGTAGTCGGTGGGGATGGGGCTGACATACAGGCGCAGTTCGCCGCTGTCGGTGGTGCGCACGAGCACCTCTTCGCGCCAGTCGCCCACGATGTCGGCGCTCAGGCATGGGTTCGACTTCGTGCCGTTGTTGAACGTGCAGCCCTCAAACTCCTTGATGAGTTTCATCCCGCCGGTCTCCCATTCATACTTTGAGACACGGTTGTGGTCGAGCATCTCGCGCAGCAAATCGCCGTCCCACCACACGGCAAAGTTGGTTGGCAGCCGCATTCCGCGCAGGAACAGGGCCGTGTCGTCTTCTTCCGACTTGGCCTTGTCGGCCTTCTCCTCTTCGCTTGTGCGCTTGGGCGTTACCAGTTCTCCCTTTATGTTGCGTATGCCGTGGCTGTCTGAGCTCCACATTTCGAGCCCCGGGTTGGTCGGGTCTATGTCTGCTGCCATGCATCGGCCCACGTCTTCGCGGCTTTTAATCTGGAAAATCACCTTCCCCGTGGCCGCGTCGCGCAGGTCGGAGCCGTCGCGCCGGTTTTCGTGGCAGTCCCACAGCTGCAGCCTGTCGGTGGTAGGGTCGAACGCCGTCAGGTGCATTGCGTCGCCATGGCCCATGCCCGTGGTGTACAGGCCTGTGCCGTCGTTGTCGACGGCCATCGAACCGTATATTATCTCGTCGCATCCGTCGCCGTCGACATCGGCCACCCGCACGTTGTGGTTGCCCTGGCCGGCGTAGTCTTTCCACCTGCTGTCGTTGGTGTCAAACGTCCATCGGTTTGTCAGTTTCCTGCCGTCCCAGTCCCATGCGGCTATCACCGTGCGCCCGTAGTAGCCGCGGCAGAAGGCCGCGCTGGCCCGTTTGCCGTCGAAGTAGCCCATGGTGGCGAGGTAACGCTCCGAGCGGTTGCCCCTGTCGTCGCCCCAGTCGCTCACGTTTCCGCGCTCGGGTATGTACGGTTGTGAGTCCATCGCTTCGCCCGTCAGGCCGTTGAACACCGTTACGTACTCCGGTCCCGACAGTATCCTGCCTGCTTTCCACTCATTGTAGCCCGGGTCTCGGCGTTGCCGTGGCTGCCGCCTTCCCCGCGGCCCGCGTTGCGCCCGTTGCGGGCGCCGTCCGTCGCGGCGCATCTGTTCCCACTCCTTGCGGCGCTGCTCCATCTCGGCCTGCTCCTTCTTGGCAGCCTCGCGGTTCTTGTCGAAGTTGGCCATGGCCTTGCCAATCTCCTCGCGCCAGTCTGCCTTGGCGTCGCCAATGGCGTTGCCCTTGCCGTCGATGGTGCCGTCGGCAGTCTTGACCATCAGCTCGGCGCGGCCGTCGCCGTCGAAGTCGTAGACAACGAACGGCACGTAATGTGCCCCGCTCCGTATGTTCTTGCCCATGTCTATGCGCCACAGCCGCGTGCCGTCGAGGCGGTAGCAGTCGAACAGAGTGTTGCCCGTGAAGCCCGAGTGGGCGTTGTCGTGCTCGTTCGACGGGCTCCATTTCAGTATTATCTCATACTGCCCGTCGCCGTCAACGTCGCCCACGCTTGCGTCGTTGGCCGAGTAAGTATATTCGCGCCCGTCGGGCGATATGCCCCCTTCGGGCTTCTGCAGCTTTATCGGCAAGTAGCCTTCGGGCGCGCCGGCCGCCAGCGTGTAAGTGCCGTTTTTCCCCCCGCCTCGTATCTCGTATGTTGCGTCGGTGGCCAGCGGACTGTCGTCGACATAGAATGTGCCGCCCGTGGTCAGCGGTTGCCGGTTCAGTTTCACCCCGTTGCGGTAAATGTCGAACGGTTCGCCCTTCTTGTCGGTGTACAGCGTCCGCCAGCTCACTATGACGTGGCCTGCGTCTTGCCTCACGGCCACGACGCCCCTGTTCAGTTGTTCCCGTTGTATGTTGGCCATGTCGTAGCGTGGCTGTGCGCATGCTGTGGAACAGAGCACAGCTGCCGTCACCATTGAAAAGAGGTGTCTCATCTTTTTGACTTGTTTGGTTTTTAATCGTTGGTTGTTACTGTTGTCATGAGTATGACGTTCGTCGGGATGAATGGTTTAATTGAAAAGAAAATTCTGTGGGTTTTTCTTTCCGAGGCTGTTGTATGCCTGGCGCTGCCGTTGTGCGTGGCCATGGCCGTATGCACAGGTGGCGGTTGGTGTCTGTGCGGCGTTGCGTGACAATTCGGCGGCGCTGCCTTTTTGTTTTCGGTTGAGGTGAGCGACGCCTCCGCCGTGGCCTTGTTTTTTTTGAAATCAAGACAAACGGAAAAGCCCTGAAAATCGTTTGGGGGCTTAGTGTTCCATGGATTTCCGGCAGAGGCGCGCTTGCCGGTTGTGACATTTGTCGCTTGGCGTGGTCGGAACTTCCGCAGATGGCATTGCTGTACGGGCTTGTTTTCGCGGTCTTGCGTGCCGTATTGCATTGCCGGATGGGCCATGTTGCATTGCCAAACGGGCCGTTTGGGGGCGCTGTTTGGCGCATTATGCCGGCCGGAATGGCTCATGGCGTGGCAAGGCCGTGGCTTTCAGGGAGTTGCGTGTTGGTGGTGTTTTTCGCGTTTTTCAGCCCGATGGCCGGTTCATGTCTGGCCGTGAAGGTTTCGGCCGATATGTTTCGGCAGTCATGCATGCCCGGCGCGGCATGGCGTGCCGTGGTCGGGTGCATGTCTGTCGTGGTGTCTTTCGGTTGCCCGGGGGCGTCGGCGGCGCGTTGTTGCGGCCAGCCCCGCCTTGTGGCCAGCCTGTGGCTGCGGTGGCATGCGCTATTTGGCGTTGTACAGTGCCTTGCCCAGCCCGGCCAGGTTTTCCTCGCCCGGCAGTCCGGGGTATTGCGCTTTCATGGTTTCTACGAATGCTTCGGGCGTAGGCGACGACGCCAGTGCCTCTTTCATCTTGCCGAGATACGCAATCTTGAACTCTACCGCCTCTTTGCCGCTTGCGCCCCCGTGGCCGCCAATGAACAGCGTGGCGCCCGACTGCAGCGACTTCCTGGCCTCGGCAATCTCGGCGTCGATGGCCTTGGCCGACGCTATCTGCAGTTGTGAGGCGTGGGCCCTGGCCGGTGCCCAGTGGGTGAAGTACACCTTGCCGCCTATGGTCATGCTCGCTGCGGGGAAGTCGGTCGGCGCCCCGCGGTCAAAGTGGAACGTCGTGCCGGCTATGGTTCGCGTAGTGCCGAAGGCCACCTCGGCCACGCTGCCAGTGGGCAGGCTCGCCATGGCCTCGCCGAAGGTGCCGGCAAAGCCCTTCATCATGCCCCCGTATACGGGGCCCTTTGTAAACGAGCCCATGCCCTCGGCCATGAGCACCGGATGGTCGGCGGTGCTGCCGACGTGGTAGTCGGCAATCCTCGCGGCCACCGGCTTGCCCATCTTTTCGACGTAGGCGTCAAACTCGGCGGCGTTGTCCTTGAATAGCGGTTGCTCCATTGTGACAACCGAGTCGTTGCCCTCGACAATGAAACTGGCGTCGTTCATCACGTCGTTGGTGTAGTAGACGTGCAGCCGGAAGCTGCCCATGTCGTGCACCTCAAAGCGCCCTTTCACCTGGGCCGTGGCCGCGGTGGCCACCAAGGCGAGCGCGGCAATCATCATTTTCTTCATAGTCTGTTTCTCCTTTTCTTTTGTTTTGTTGTCTGTTGTCTTGTTTCACGGTGCAAAATTAGCCATTGGCAACCATACGCGCAAGAGGGCACAAAGCTGTAAGCAGGTTACGCCAAGGTTACTTTTGCGGCGCCGTGTGGCCACACTGCGAGTAGTCTTTAACTTAGGTTAACCTTGCCCCGCGCAGCCGTTTCCAACCGGCCGGGGGCAGGCCGCGCCCACCAAATACATCATCCGGCGGCAAACCTTTGGCCGTTTCGCCATAAATGCGTATATTTGTAGCCGTTTAAACGATAATAAGAATGAAGGAATTTGTAATATCCGAGGCCAAGGCAGAGACTGCTGTGCTCGTGGGCCTTATCACCAACGAGCAAGACGAGGCCAAGACCAAGGAGTATCTCGACGAGCTGGAGTTCCTCGCCGACACGGCGGGAGCCGTCACCGTGAAGCGGTTCACGCAGAAAGTGAACGGCCCGAGCTCCGTCACCTATGTGGGAAGCGGCAAGCTCGCCGAGATACGCAAGTATATAGAAGACGAGGCCGAGGCCGACCGTGAGGTGGGAATGGTCATCTTCGACGATGAGCTTTCGGCCAAGCAGATGCGCAATATCGAGAAAGAGCTGAAGGTGAAGATACTCGACCGCACGTCGCTCATACTCGACATATTCGCCATGCGCGCCCAGACGGCCGAGGCGAAGACACAGGTTGAGCTGGCGCAGCACCGCTACATGCTGCCCCGCTTGCAGCGCCTGTGGACCCACCTTGAGCGCCAGGGAGGCGGCTCGGGCTCCGGGGGAGGCAAGGGCAGCGTGGGTTTGCGCGGCCCGGGCGAGACGCAGCTCGAGATGGACCGCCGCATCATACTGCAGCGCATAACCCTGCTCAAGCAGCGGCTGGCCGAGATCGAGAAGCAGAAGAACACGCAGCGCAAGAACCGCGGGCGACTCATCAGGGTGGCCCTTGTGGGATATACCAATGTGGGCAAGTCGACGCTGATGAACCTTCTGGCCAAAAGCGACGTCTTTGCCGAGAACAAGCTCTTCGCAACACTCGACACAACGGTGCGCAAGATGGTCATCGAGAACCTGCCGTTCCTGCTGGCCGACACCGTCGGGTTTATCCGAAAGCTGCCCACCGACCTCGTCGACTCGTTCAAGTCTACGCTCGACGAGGTGCGCGAAGCCGACCTGCTGCTGCACGTAGTGGACATTTCGCACCCCGATTTCGAGGAGCAGATAAGCGTGGTTGAGAACACACTGAAGGACCTCGGCTGCGCCGAGAAGCCGTCGATGATTGTGTTCAACAAGATTGACGCATACCGGTGGGTGGACAAAGACCCCGACGACCTGACGCCGCCGACGCGCGAGAACGTGACGCTCGACGAGCTACGGCGCACGTGGATGGCCAAGCTTGGCGACGACTGCATATTCATCTCGGCACGCGAGAAGCAGAACATCGACGAGCTGCGCGACGTTATGTACAAGCGGGTGCGCGAGCTCCACGTGCAGAAATACCCATACAACGATTTCTTATACGATAATTACGAGTCCTGACGGTTGCCTTCGGGCTTGCGGGGCACATAAAAACATGGTGTGATGCGTTCGCTGACAGTAGACGAGATTGAGGCGCTGGAGCGGCAAGGCTGCTCTGCCGAAGACTGGACACGCATTGGCGTGGCCGAGGATTTCTGCCCGGCATACATACATAACGTGGCTTTTTACGGCGATGTCAGCCTCGGGCTGTTTGACAAGCAGGTCGAGGTTGACGAGGGGTTCGCGCGGCATTCGGGCATACGCAATGCCGTGTTGCGCGACGTGTCGATAGGCGACAACTGCCTGATAGAGAATGTAGGCTGCCACATCTGCCGCTATTCCATTGGCGACGAGTGCTATATCTCGGGCGTTGGGCTCATCACCTGCACCGAGGGGGCATCTTTCGGCCAGGGCAACGTCGTGTCGGTGCTCAACGAGGCGGGGCCGGGCAACGTGGTAATCTACGACGGGCTGACCTCGCAGATGGCAGCCTTCATGGTGCACTGCTCGGGCGACAAGACCCTTTGGGAGCAGTTTCAGGCCATGGTGGCGGCGTTTGTGGGCAGGCGTACGGAGGGCCGTGGCACCATAGGCTATGGCGTGAAGATTGTCAACACGCGCGAGATAGTGAACTCGTGCATAGGCGATGAGTGCGAGATTAGCGGCGCCGAGCGCCTCTGCGACTGCACCCTGAGCGGCACACCCGATGCCAGCATATACATAGGCAGCGGCGTTGAGTGCGACAACACCGTGGTGCAGGCCGGCGCATCGGTGGTGGGCGGGGCCCGGCTCAGCAGCTGCTTCGTGGGCGAGGCCTGCCATGTGGGGCGCGGGTTCTCGGCAGAGAGCAGCCTGTTCTTTGCCAATTCGTATGTAGACAACGGTGAGGCCTGCGCCGCGTTTTGCGGCCCGTTCACTGTCAGCCACCACAAGGCCACGCTGCTCATAGGCTGTGCCTGCTCTTTCTTCAATGCCGGTTCGGCCACCAATTTCAGCAACCATGCCTACAAGCTCGGCCCGCTGCACACCGGCACGCTGGCCCGGGGGAGCAAGACCGGCAGCGGCGCACACCTGCTGTTGCCCGCCCGCATAGGGGCCTTCTCGGTGTGCATGGGCAAGATAGAGACGCATCCCGACACCCGGCAGCTGCCCTTCTCTTATGTGATAGGCTCGGCCGGGGCCACCTATCTGGTGCCGGGGCGCAACCTGCCCACCGTGGGCACCATGCGCGATGTGGCCAAGTGGCCCCGCCGCGACATGCGGCCGAGGGTGGGGCGGCAGGCCATTGTCAACTTCGACTGGCTCTCGCCGGCTGTCGTTGCGAGCGCCATTGAAGGGCGGAGGCTGCTGCAGCGCCTGCGCGACGAGCAGGGCGACGACGCCGAGACTTACTCTTTCGGGGGCTGCCTGATAAGGAAACGGTGGCTCGTGCGAGGCATTGCGCTATACGACATGGTGGTGCGCATTTACCTTGGAAGGGCCGTCAGGGGGCATTATTGCGAACTGCCCGAGAGCTCTGTCGGCACGGGCGAGTGGGCCGACCTGGCCGGCATGCTGGTGCCAATGGCCGAGGTGGAGCAGCTGGCCGACGACATCCGCAGCGGCACCGTTGACGAGTTGCAGCTCGTAGACGACCGTTTCATCAGTCTCAACGAGGCGTACGATGACTTTAAGTGGAACTTCACATACAGGCTTGCGCTCGATTACTATGGGCTTGACACGCTGTCGGCCGACGACATCGACCGTATCACGGCCGACTATGAGGCAGCGCGCGCTGAATGGGTGGCTGCCGTCGGGCGCGACGCAGAGCGCGAGTTTGCACTCGGCGATGTGGACGAGGGGGTGCTGGCCGCCTTCCTCGACAGTCTGGAGGCGCAAGGCGTGGTGTGACGCTCTGGCGTTGCCGCGCATTCACGCCGGGCATCATGCCGCATGGCGCGATGGCTTTGGCAAATCGGTTTTTGTAATATTTTATGTTTTTCCGGGCTGTTCCGCATAACGTGCTGACAACCACCGTGTTGCAGAATGGCCGGCCCTGCGTCGCAAAACGTGCCGTATGGCACGCCAAAACGGCGCGTTTCGCACGCCCGAACGGGCTGTTTGGCAGGGCCGAACCGCACCGGCATGACTATGCCTAAATTTACTTCACACTTTTCTCACTCCTTTACTGCAATAGTTTACATCCTTGAACATCCCTTACTGAATGACTTCACAGCTTTGGAAAAGTGTC
>OJOQ01000260.1_pt1 | contig 20818 bp, 10 predicted proteins | sample 1598241 | NCBI WGS metagenome assembly OJOQ01 (sample SAMN03922466, study PRJEB24848) | human gut metagenome | isolation source: stool sample | host: Homo sapiens | place: Germany | collected 2010-11
CAAAGCAGTACCCGAAAAAGATCAAAGTCATTACGGAGGTGTAACACAATGCTCAAGATAAATATTCAGCTTTTCGCACATAAGAAGGGCGGCGGATCGACCAAGAACGGCCGTGATTCCGAGGCCAAGAGACTCGGCGTCAAGAGAGGCGACGGTCAGTTTGTTCTCGCAGGCAATGTCCTTGTCAGACAGCGCGGAACCCACATTCATCCCGGCAACAACGTCGGCAAGGGTTCTGATGACACCCTCTTCGCTCTCATCGACGGCAACGTCAAGTTCGAGAGAATGGGCAAGGATCGCAAGAAAGTCAGCGTTTACGCTGTCGAGCAGTAATCTGCCTGAATTTTTAAAATTACAGCTTCGCTTCGGCGAGGCTGTTTTTTTATATTTCACGCTAAAAATCACTTGTATAATGCCTATATGTGCGTAATAATAAGCGTGTATAGCCGCTTTTTGTATACCTTCTATATATAGGGCGTTTTGGCGGCAAAAATCCGTCGAAAAATGTCGCTTAAAAGCTTCGTCGGTGTGACGGAGAACCGAGAACAGCTGTAAAGTATTTTGCTTTACAGTTTTCACTCCGTTTTCGGCAACATTTTTCCGTAAAGTTAAAAGCCTTACAGTGCATCATTGCTTTATGAAATGTCATGCTTTATACCGCGATTCCGAATCATATCGAGTGGAGCTAATGCAACGCAAAATAATTCTTCAAAGGCAACAAAGCAGGGATTTTGTTACGCTTTTTCATAGATTTGTAACCATTTGTAACTTTTTGAACTTTTCACAAAAGTTTAGCCATTTTTTCCCATTTTAGCGAGTTATTTCAAGACTCAGCGCCACACTTTGAGCGTTATCGAAGTTAATTTGTCGGTGCCGCTGTGCAATTTGCACAAAACAAAAGGCGAAAAAAATTTGACAAATGCCGATTGTGTCAATATAATAGCAAAAGTCGTTCAAGCAACGGCTCAGTATACCCACGGAATCCAAAGCAAAGAACAAAGGAGCATTACCCAATGTTAGAGCATATCAAGGCTTTCTTTGCCAAACTGCCCGTGAGAAATCTGTCAAAACGTAAAGTTCTGGCAACGGTTTCAGCCCTGGCGATTATCGTCTCCGTTGTGACGGTGACCGCGTTTGCGGCTGCGGCAACCTATAAGGTTACCGTAAACGAGGCAGGCAAAACGGCCTACACAGTTTCGACCCGCGCAGACTCAGTTGAAAAATTCATTGAAGATAACGCTGACACACTGTCACTCGGCAAATATGATTATCTCGACTCATCCTCTTTTGAGGCGGGCACGAATTGCATGGTGACTGTCCTTCGCTCGCAGGTTATTAAAGTTATCGACAAGGGCGAGGAGTTTTACCTCAACGGCGCCGGCCCTGCGGCGCAGATGCTCGAGAAGCACGGCTTGACTCTTGGCAAGTTCGACGAGACAAATCTCGCCGACGGTGAGTTCGTCAGCAGCGATAAGACCCTCGAGATAAAGCGTTCGTTCGGCGTTACGGTCATAGCGGACGGAAAGTCAAACGATGTTCAGATAGCCTCCGGCACAGTCAAGGATGCTGTTGCCCGCGCAGGCATAAAGCTCGGCGAAAATGACGAGACCGACCCCGCACTTGACAGTGAGCTCACAAACGGCATGGAGATAAGCGTTCTTCGTATTGAGTATAAAGAGCGCACCGAGACCGTCAAGGTTCCGTTTGACACGGTTACAAAGAGAACCCCCGACCTCTACGTTGACCAGACAAAGGTCTCCGTTAAGGGTGTCGACGGCGAAAAAAAGGTCACCTATAAGGACAAATATGTCAACGGCGACCTCGACTCGTCCGAGACCGTCAACGAAGAAGTGACCAAGCAGATGGTGACCGAGGTCATCCTCAAGGGCAGAGTTAAGCGCGTCAAGAGCATCAAGCTCAAGACCCATACGCCGATATCCGAGCTCAAGGTTCCCTCGAGAGTTAAGCTGAACGCGAACGGCGTACCCAAGAACTACAAGAAGATAGTTGACGGCACCGCAACCGCATATTACGGCGGCACGGGAACGGCGTCCGGACGCAAGCCGATGCCCGGACACATTGCGGTCAACCCCAAGCAGTTCCCTTACGGCACCGAACTCTATATCGTCTCGCTTGACGGCAAGTTCGTCTACGGCTACTGTATAGCGGCCGATACCGGCGGATTTGCAAAGAGAAATTCCTGCACTGTAGACCTCTATATGAACACATACGAGGAGTGCTGTGCATGGGGCTACAGAGGCGTTCGAATCTACGTTCTCTGATGAATTGAAAATCAGGACTGTCTTATAGGCAGTCCTTTTTTCATGCCCAAAGCGATGAGTGAGCAGTGTGCAAGTATGTAATGTGGCGTAACGGCGAATCGGGATTTGCAACTGCTCGCCACATCCCCATTTGTCGGACGAATAACGCACAATATAAAAAACAAATCCTACCCAACAAAAACGTGGGTAGGATCTACTGCTTTATGGGCAGGGCAATGCCCCAATGCTTATGCTCTGTTGCTCGGGCGATCCTCGATTATCTTTCCGTCCGATATCCTGACAACGCGCGTGCCCTCTTCGGCGATTTCGTTGTCGTGGGTGATTAAGATTATCGTGCGCCCCTCGTCGTTGAGCTCGTGGAGTATTTTCATGACCTCCTTGCCGGAGTGCGAGTCGAGGTTTCCGGTCGGCTCGTCTGCGAGGATTATCGGCGGGCGCGCGGCCACCGCGCGGGCTATCGCAACTCGCTGCTGCTGACCGCCGGACATCTGCGAGGGCAGGTGGTTCATTCGCTTTTCGAGTCCGACTCTGCGCAGCGCGTCAACGGAGAGCTTTTCGCGCTCCTCCTTTTTGACGCCCCTGTAAATCAGCGGAAGCTCGACGTTGCCTTTTGCCGTGAGGCTCGGAATGAGGTTGAAGCCCTGGAAGATAAAGCCGATTTCCTTGTTGCGTATCTCCGAGAGCTCATCGTCCGTCAGGTTTGAAACATTCTTGCCGTCGATGAGATATTCGCCGCTCGTGCAGATATCGAGCAGACCGAGCATATTCATCAGCGTCGATTTGCCCGAGCCGGAGTGACCGACTATCATCAGAAATTCCCCGCGGTCAACGGTCAGGGAGACTCCGTCGAGCGCGTGAACCTCGTTTTCGCCGGGATTGTATATTTTGTATGCGTCCTTGACTTCGATAAGATGCGGCATAGCAAAGCTCCTCAAGTGTTTTTTATAATTTTATCGCAATATTACTCATTAAGTCAAGTCACCATTTGTAAATTATTTTAGCGGCGGTATATTTCTTTCGCGCTTGCAGAAAATAGACGCGAGGAGATGAGATGATGTCGCTGTCCGGAAAGGAATATGAAAAAATGACGAAGCGCGCCTCGCCGCCGAGTCCGAAGCTGATGAATCTTCTGAAGGCGTTTTTGACAGGCGGGCTCATCTGCGCGATAGGCGAGGGCTTTTCCATGCTCTATGAGTCTCTCGGCACAGACGAAAAAACCGTGTCGAGCCTTGTGCCGTGCACGCTCATTGTCATTGCCGCCGCGCTGACGGCTCTGGGCGTGTTCGATAAAATAGCCCGTCACGCGGGCGCGGGAACGCTCGTGCCGATAACGGGCTTTGCAAACGCGGTCGTTTCGCCCGCCATGGAGTTTCGCAGCGAGGGAAGAATTTTGGGCACGGGCGCTAATATGTTCAAGGTTGCGGGCCCGGTTATAGTCTACGGCAGCGCGGCGGCGGCAGTCTACGGCGTGATATATTATATCGCGCAGAAAATTGCGGGGTGAGCGGATGACGGAGAGAATAGGGGAGTATACACTGAAATTCAAAAGCCGTCCGGGTATAATCGCCTCCGCCGCAATAGTCGGCAGCAAGGAGGGGGACGGCCCTCTGGGCGGGTGCTTCGACGAGGTCATAGCCGACGGCACGTTGGGCAAGGAGACTTGGGAGCAGGCGGAGAGTGCATTGCAGCAGCGCGCGGTGATAAAGGCGATTGAAAAATCGGGCATGACAGCCGCCGATATCGATCTGCTCATGGCGGGGGATCTGCTCAGCCAATGCAGCGGCTCGGCGTTCTGCGCGCGCGACCTCGGTATACCGTTTGTCGGGCTTTACGGCGCGTGCTCGACCATGGCGCTGTCGCTGGCTCTGGCGGCGCTGAGCGTGGATTCGGGTGCGGCGCGGATCGCCGCCGCCGCGACCTCGTCGCATTTCTGCTCGGCGGAGAAGCAGTTTCGCACGCCGCTCGAATACGGAGGTCAGCGCCCGCCGACAGCCCAGTGGACGGCGACGGCGGCGGGCTGCGCCGTGATAGGCGAAGCCGCATCGCCGCATATCGAGGCCGTCGCCTTCGGCAGGATAACCGACTACGGAGTGAAGGACGCGAACAACATGGGCGCGGCGATGGCGCCCGCCGCGTGCTCGACGATAGCAGCCTTTCTGCGGGACACAAAAACGCAGCCGGAGGATTTTGACCTGATTCTCACGGGCGACCTCGGCTATGTCGGCTCAACGCTCCTGCGCGAGCTCATGCTGAAGCAGGAGCATATCGATATCACGACCCGCCACAAGGACTGCGGACTTATGCTATATCGGCTCGACGAGCAGGATGTGAACTCCGGCGGTTCGGGCTGCGGATGCAGCGCGGCGGTGGTCTGCTCGCATATAGTTGACGAGCTGCGCGCGGGCAGGCTCGGAAGAGTGCTCTTTGTCGGCACGGGCGCACTGCTCTCGGCCGTCTCGCCTCTGCAGGGCGAAACCGTGCCGTCGATAGCCCATGCCGTCCTGCTGACAAACTGAAAGGGGATAGCAATGGATACTGTGCAGTGCGTTTCAAACAGCATTAAATTTTTGAGCTTCGCTCTGACCTCGATGCATCGGCTCGATGCAGTCAAAAAGCTCGTTGCCGCGGCGGCGATAGCGGCGGCTGCGTGCTCGGCGCTGAGCATAATCGCCGTTTGCCGCGGGAAAAAGTGAAAAAAGTGCAGTTTTCAGCCGTAAAGTACAACAACTTTACGGCTGATTTTTTGTATCAGCCCGCACCTTGTCATCCGAATTTTCGCAAAATTAATATCGGTGAAGCCGAGACTGAGGGGTTATTGCACGGATTTACCTCTTTGCATAGACTGCTTTGTTTCTTAACGTCCTTGTAGGGTGCGGCGACTCGACGCACCGCCGCAAGTTTGATCTTGACGTTATAATTTGTAAATCATTGCAGGTCACAAAAAAAGGTAAAGCAAGCGACTTTATAAACCTCGAGGAACAAGCCTCCAATAGCCGCGCCGCAGTGGAACGGTTATCTGAGAAATGCGAGGGAACGGCTTGCAAAGCAAGCCGCACGAGACCGTACTGTTTGAGCGAAGCGAGTTTACGGGCGAATGTGCCGAGCTGCCTACTGAGCAGCACAAGCTATGTACTGCGGCGCGGCGTTCGCGGGGTCTCGGGGCGAAGCCCTGAGTTTGCTTTTCTTTTGCAGGCGTTTTCTTTTTCAAATAAAAAGAAAATGCCGAAACGCTGTGAAAGATAAAATATTTCGTTAAGGTAGATAGCGAAGGTAGTGGGTGAAAATTTTATACCCCAAAATCGCGCAGGTCAAGCCTTGTTTTTCCCCGCCTCAACTCAATAAATCACTGCCGCGGCACCCTGTTACCATACATTATATATATACGCCTTTCGCATAGCGGATATATAAAAGAAACATACCCGTAAAATCATATTTTTGATTCAACAGCGGCATATAGAGCCTTTTATATTTCTTTTGAAGCCATTCAATCGAAAAATCAGCCTTATTTTTCTAAAACATAATGAATTTTTGTGCAACATTACCCACAAAAAATCGAACTATTGTTCTCACAAATAAATAACACGGCATTTTTAATCGGAAAATGTAATGAAAATGACGTTTTCCGACAGTTTCGATAAAAGTGTATCGGTTTTTACCTATAATTTTCCGCTTTTCTTTTGTGCATAACGCACAAAAATAATTAAAAATATTTAAACTTATTGACAAGCCGCAAAGCAAAGGGGTATTCTTTACATGAGGGGATAGTTATACCCTCTTGCTTTGCATTGCCCGAGCAGAGCAATTATTCTGTCGCCAATGTGTTCCGTCAATTTGCGGGAGACGGGATGCTCAATATATGGTGAAATTTTTAAATGGAGGTGTAATTTTTGAAGAAAATGAAACGCTTGTTGGCAGTCATCCTTGCTTCGCTGCTCATCTTGTCCTCGGCAACCGCCGCGGCGAGCGCGTACAAGTACGATTCTTACAAGGATGGCAAGCTGACAAAGTACGACTTTACCGATTCTGCGGTTCTGACCACAGAGCAGTATGCGTCTATGTTGCTTGACTATGCCGATGAGGCGCTTGCCAAAGAGAACATCACGATGGATCTTTCGATTCTCGGTAAGCTTGATGCGACGTCTATAGACAATGCTCTTTCGAGTGTCTATAAGCTCATCGACAGCAACGGAGCCATTCTTAATCTGGCCGGCGACCTGAAACATGTCAAGGTTTCCGCAATAAAGGACGCACGTCGAAGCAACGGAACCGATGTAGCGGTTATCAACTCGCTTTTGCAGTTCCTTGCGGACAACAACCCGATCATCAAGAAGGTTGTTCTCGGCGGTATCGGTAAGCAGAGACGAGACGGCGGCGTCAGCCTTGGTGTTGCCAACTCGTTCGTCAAGGTCGATCTGAATATCGAAGTCATGCTCAGAGAGCTTCTCTGGGGTCTTGCGTATCCGAATACGGCATACAACAGCAGCACGACTGTCGATACGATGCTTCAGACCATCATTCAGAATGCTCTCGCAGGCGTACCGATAATTCCCGAAAGCGTCAGGAATCTCGTTGACCTCAATTCGACAAAGTCAACCTATGACTTCATTGAGGATCTGCTTCAGACGGCTTATAATGATATGGCTGTCCCGATGCTCAACGAGCAGGTTATTCCGTGGCTCGAGATGCAGATTCGCTGCGATGAGACGGGCACTCTTGCCGATCTGTTCAACACAGGTTATCAGGTTCAGACTTATACTGTCCCCGCGGGCAAAACATTAATCGGCGAACTTAATAACATCGCAGGACAGATTGTCAACGGACTTCTGAAGGGCTACACCGGCTGGGTAGACGGAGACAACTCCAAGCTCACCGACAACGTAGTCTCGGTTGCGAGATTTGTTCTCAAGAAGACCGGCGGTTACTTCTTCCCGGATTGGCAGAAGCATATCGCAACACCGGAAGAGATCGATGCTATGAGCAAGGAGGAGCTTATTGCTTACATTGCTCGCTCGGTCATTAACGCATCAGTCGGCTATATGTACATCCCCGAGGATGTTACGACTGTTGTCGGAGTTACATGGGAGGCTGTTAAGCAGCTCATGGCTCAGTTCCTTCCCGAAAGAGATTACAGCAATTATCCCAAGACTATTGACGGTATTCTTGATATGCTTGCGGATTATGTTGCTTACAATGTCAACCCCGGCATCGACCTTAATGCGGGCAGCCTCAAAGAGGCACTCAATTACGGCGACGGTCTGGATAAGATGCTGACTACTGCCGTTCAGTGGCTTAAAGCTGACCCGCAGTTCTACACGGGTCTCCTTCCCGACACGACGGTTGATACCTCTAACGGATGGAAAGCACTCGATGATATCATCTTCAAGCTGTTAGACAAATCACTTCTTCCCGCAAAATTTGCTGACAGCGGCAGTGAGACCATCTTAAAGGATGTCGTTTATTCTGTCCTTAAAGGATTGATCCTTAACCAGGATCTGACCTGCCTTACCGACCTCTTCGAGAGAAATCAGAACGGCGCATTCGCCAAGCAGACTGTCAAGAAGAGCATCGTAAGACTTGTCACAGACATCCTCAACGCGATTATCCCCGGAACGATTACGACGAAGTACTATGACTCGCTCGATGCCATAGTGAAGAACAATGAGCTTGCCAACATCGTTGAGAACCTTATCAGCTCTCTTAACGGCAACAAGGGCAAACTTGTTCCGCCTATCGTCAATATCGTGGCCCAGGTAATGGGTCTGGCGGATAAATCCAAGTTCGGCCAGATGAAGTTTACCGGTCCGACCAGAGCATCCGATGCTTACACCGTTACGATCTACAACGGATCCAAGGGTATAAACAGAGGCTACACTGACAAGAACGGCAACTTCACTCAGGACGCTCTCTATAAGTATAGAATTGCGAGCGTTTCGGCGACTGCCTATAATATGGCGGGCAACGGAACCAATGTCGGAGTCTCCGGTGTTAAGGCCGGCGATATAATCAACGGCGGATTCTCCAAGGACATCGCCGTGTCCAAGCCCGGTGCAACGGATACCACCGTCGTCCTCACGGTCGGCTACTTTATCCTCACCGAGAACGGCGAATCGCTCACAGGCACTACTCCGCTTTACGCTTCGTACTATACTTATTACAGTTCCGATACTCAGGACGATTCTGAGCCCAAGGACATTGAGACGATTACCGGAAAATTGAGACTTGTTAAGCCTCGCGCCGGATTTATCAACCAGAATGAGGCTCTTAATAAAATCGACAGCGTCCGTGTAAGAATCAACAGAGTTAAGGATGCCGGACATCTGACGAAATCTACTTATACTCAGAATGCATCCACGTTTAAGAACAATAGCGGAACATTCTTTAAAGATGTAGGCTTCTCGGGTGAAACGGAAAACGAAAACACTAATATAACCGAAATCCTTTGGGAGGCAAAAGCAGGAGCAGACAGAACAGCGCTTGCCGACGGAACATATACGATTGATTATTCCGTTAAAGGAACAAGAACGGCTTCTATCGGCGGTAAAACCGGTACGGTTAGCGGCTCTGCCTCGATCTTTGTCTACAATGACTATGAGGTTCCTGCCAAGTACAGCCAGTATTCCGGCGAGCAGCGTCAGCGCGCTAACTACAGCGCAGATGCGGACGCAGAGTGGGCAGAGTATCAGGCAGCTCTTATAGCAGCCGCCAACTATTCTCTCAGACCCAAGCTGAAAGCTAACTTCAGCAATGCATCTTATCTCGCAGCCTATCAGACGATCTCCACGAGATTGACCGCAGCTGCCGAGGCTCTTGATGCAAAGATGGCTTCTGCTTCCGTTGATTCGCTCAAGACCGCCGTTGAGGCAGTCCAGGGCGCACCCAATCCGGAAGGCTCCGTCTACTGGGATCAGGGATATAACTTCTTCGGTTACGATGATTTTAATTCCGTCTCCTGGAACGGCTGGAAGGAAGCCAGAAACCGCGCGATGAATCTCTACAACTCGACCAAGGCTCCCGAGGAGCCGGTTGCTCCCGAGCATCCCGGCGAGGGCGCCAACGAGTGCCAGCTTGCTACTTATAATAAGAAGTATGCACAGTGGGAGAAGGATCACGCAGCTTGGGAGACCAAGATGGCTACGTGGAAAGCACCCACTATATCCTCCGTCGATGTTGCTTATGCAGAGCAGCAGATAGCGCTTTGGGGTCCCAGACTCATAAAGCTTGACGCTGTTAAGACGCATCTCGACGCGGCTATAGCAATGTGCACCATCAACCCCGCCGATGCTTCCAAGTATGACGCGGAGAGATGGGAAGCATACTCGCAGGCATTTGCCTACGCGCAGAATGTTTCCACTTCGTTCAATGCCTCCACGACCATGCGCACGCAGGTCAGAGAAGCTATGAACAACCTTATCTACAACTGGAAGCGCCTTATTGCTAACCCCGTTGTCACCGTTACCTTCACATTCACCGTGAACGGCGAAGTCCATGCGGTTCTCACCGGCAACCAGGGCGATCCCGTTGATCTCAGCTCCATCGAAGCTCCTGCCGCACCTGTCGGCATGCACTTCGTCAGCTGGGGCAATGTACCCGCAACGTTTGACGCCGACGCCTCCTTCGAGGCAGTGTTCGCAAACAACACGGATACAAAGTATACTGTAAATGTTTATAATATGGACACCACCGGCGCTTATCCGTCAGCTCCCGACAGCACCTATCAGGGTGCCGGCGAGACCGGTTCGACCGCCGACATAACCGCCGACGCAGCTCCCGCAGAGGGCTTCTCGCTCGATTCCGCGAAGAGCGTCCTTACCGGCACTATCGCCGCTGACGGTTCTCTTGTCCTCAGCATTTACTATTCGCGTAACCAGTACACCGTAACATATGCTAATACGGACCTCGCGCCCGATACATATTATTACGGAGCTACTGTTGTTGCCCGCACTCCCGAAAAGGCCGGACATACGTTCCTCGGCTGGGAGGAGGAAGTTCCCGCCACCATGCCCGCGAACAATGTTGTTCTTACGGCTAAGTGGGATGAGCTTCCCGCAAACTACGACGAGTACAATATAGCTGTCGAAGCCGCCAACGCCAAGAAGGCAGAGGCCGACTACGACAAGAAGTACACTGCCGACACCAGAGCTGCCCTTGACACCGCACTTAATGAGGATGTCTCCGGCAAGAAGCTCAGCGAGCAGCATATTGTTGACGCTCAGACAGCGAAGATAAACGCCGCGGTTGCGGGTCTTAAACTCATGACCTACAACGCAGAGTTCTATGTCGACAATGAGCTTTATCGTACCGTCGCCACAGAGGTTGGCGCTCAGATCGTCGCCCCCGAAGCTCCCACCAAGGAAGGCTACACCTTCACAGGTTGGAACCCCGAAGTCGGAGTCATGGGTGTCGAGAATGTTAGATTTGACGCTAAGTTCTCCGCAGGCACCGTCGGCTACAAGGTTGAGACCTATGTCATGGGTCTTGACGGTAACTACGGCGACGCTGCTATCGAGGATAAGTCTGCTACTACCGGCGAGACTGTTTCCGTAACCCCCGAGACCCGCGAGGGCTTCACGGTTGCTGACAACAGTGTCCTTTCCGGCACAGTCCTTGCGGACGGCAGCCTCGTACTGAAGGTCTACTTTGCCCGTAACCAGTACAAGCTTACTGTTGACGGCGTGGAGACAGACGTTTACTACGGCGCAGCTCTTAACGTTGCCGAGCCGGCAGCCAGAGAGGGCTACACCTTCGCAGGCTGGAATATGGATATTCCCGCCACCATGCCCGCAGAGAACCTGACCCTCGTTTCCCAGTGGAACGAGAACGATGCCGACTACTCCGCTTACAACGCGGCAGTCGCAGCGGCTCAGGCCAAGCAGGGCGAAGAGAACTACGACAAGAAGTACACCGCCGAGACCAGAGATGCTCTTGCAGCAGTCCTCGCAGAGGATGTCTCCGGCAAGAAGTACTCCGAGCAGGGTGTTGTCGATGCAGCCACCAAGGCTATCAACGACGCAGTCGCAGGTCTCGAGCTTATGACCTACACCGCTACCTTCTATGTTGACGGCGCTGAGTACAAGGTTGTTACTGCGAAGGTCGGCGAGCAGATCATCGCTCCCGAGAATCCCACCAAGGAAGGCTTCGTCTTCACCGGTTGGGATAAGGAAGTCGGAGTCATGGGCACCGAGGATGTTTCCTTCAACGCTCAGTTCTCCGCCGGCGAAGTCTCCTACAAGGTTGAGACTTACGTCATGGATGTCAACGGCGCTTACGGCGCAGTTGATGTCAAGGTCGTTCCTGCCACTACCGGCGCGGCCGTCTCCGTCGATCCCGAGGCTCGTGAGGGCTTCACGGTCGCCGCTGACAGCATCCTTTCCGGCACAGTCGCAGCTGACAGCAGCCTTGTTCTCAAGGTTTACTACAGCCGTAACCAGTATAAGCTTACTGTTGACGGCGCAGAGTCCGATGTTTACTTCGGCGCAGCTCTCGAGATTGCCAATCCGGCTCCCAGAGAGGGCTACACCTTCACCGGCTGGAATGTTGAGATTCCCGCCACCATGCCCGCAGAAGACCTGACCCTCGTTTCTCAGTGGAGCGAGAACGATGCCGACTACACCGCCTACAATGCGGCAGTCGCAGCGGCTCAGGCTAAGCAGGGCGAAGAGAACTACGACAAGAAGTACACCGCCGAGACCAGAGCTGCTCTTGCAGCAGTCCTCGCAGAGGATGTCTCCGGTAAGAAGTACTCCGAGCAGGGCGTTGTTGACGCAGCCACCCAGGCTATCAATGATGCAGTCGCAGCTCTCGAGCTTATGACCTACACCGCTACCTTCTATGTAAACGGCGAAGTTCATGCAACCGTTACCGCGAAGGTCGGCGAGCAGATCGCAGCTCCCGCAGATCCGATTGTCGACGGTTACAGCTTCACCGGTTGGGATCCCGAGGTCGGAACTATGGGTATCGAGAATGTTAGCTTCAACGCTATCCTTGTTGCCAACGATTCGTCCATCATCTCCGTCACTCCTGAGTCCCCGAACTACGGCGGCATGCACCAGTATGCAATCAAGGTCAAGGGCGAGCCTCAGAAGATCAGAATAGTCGATGCATTCGGCAATACCCGCACGTTTGACAGAAACACCTCCATGACAAGCGATGCCAATGCTCTCGGTATTCTGAAGATAGAGAAGACTGACGACGGCGAAATCTGGACCATCAATGTCAACATTCCCGAGGGCAGATATGTTGCCTTCGCGAAGTTCGGCAAGGATTGGGAAGAGAACGGCCATAACTTCTCTGTCAGATTCGACGTTAAACCCGAAGAGCCGACTCCGGACGGCGTTCTTGAAGTAACCTACAACACCCCGAATTACGGCGGCAAGCAGGAGTACACCTTCAAGGTCTCCGGTAAGGCTGATAAGATTCAGGTTGTCTGCGCAGACGGCGGAACGACAACTCTTTCGAGACTTGATCCCAGAGTTACCGTCAAGTCCTATGACGCAGAGGGCATCGAGGTCTATTCGAACAGCACCAACCTCGCTTATGAGATTTGGACTGTCAATCTTGACATCCCCGCAGGCAGACACATTGCTAAGGCGAAGTATGGCAGATCTTGGACTGCCGGCACTGAGTTTGATGTAATTATCGACGCGAAGCCCGTATCGGCTGTCAGCGTTACCGAGGTTAAGGCCTCTGCTGATTCCGTCGAAGTTACCGTCAACGGCACTGCCACTAAGATCAAGATCGCTGACGCTTCCGGCGCCACCAGAACCTATGACAGAGATCATGCCGATGTCTCCATCGCCCCCGACGGCGACGGCGAGATCTGGACAATCAATGCCAAGCTTCGTGCAGGCGAGTACACCGCAACCGCGAAGTACATCGCTAACGACAGACAGGTCTGGGATACCACCGACTTTGCTTTCACAGTCTAAGGCTGCGAACGAAAACTGAAAATCCTGCTTTAAACGGCAGGTAAGAAGGGGAGTCGCTCTCGGGCGGCTCCCCCGATTTTTTTGCCTTCAAAGTTCACTTGAACTATTTGATAAAATGTGATACAATGATTGCAGAACAAGTATAATTTTCAGGTTGGTGAACTTTTATGACTCAGAATATCTCAAAACATACCCTTCAGAGACTTCCGATGTATCTGAGCTATATCAAGGGACTTCCCGAGGATGCTCCGAAAAACATATCTGCCACGACCATCGCCGAAGCGCTTCAGCTCAATGATGTCCAGGTGCGTAAGGATCTCGCGAGCGTCAGCTCGTCCGGCAAGCCGAAGGTCGGCTACAATGTCAAGGATCTTATCGCGGAGCTTGAGGCTTTTCTCGGCTATAACGATATCGACAACGCCGTTATAGTCGGCGCAGGCAGCCTCGGCAAGGCTCTGCTCAATTACAGCGGCTTCAAGGCCTACGGCCTCAATATAATCGCAGCGTTCGATCTCTGCGAAGAACCCACCGAGTTCCAGGGCAAGACGGTCTTCCCTATAGCCCAGCTCGAGAGCTTCTGCCGCAAGGTGAACATACATATAGGCATAATCACCGTTCCCGCGTCGAGCGCGCAGGAGATATGCGACCTGCTCGTGAACAGCGGCATCCGCGCCATTTGGAACTTTGCTCCGGTGCATCTTGTTGTGCCCGACGGTATACTTGTTCAGAATGAGAACATGGCGTCGTCGCTCGCCCTGCTCTCAAACCACCTGCGCGAGCAGATGAAGAAGTAAAAAGCAAAAATAAAACCAATCGGCTGCCGAGGAAAACCCGACAGCCGATTTTCTTATATCCCGCAGAAGCCATGCGGTTGTGTTGAGAGCTTGAAAAAGAAATGTGCAATTTTAGAGTTGCAGAGTACACAACCGACCGATTATGGCTCCCCCTGTAGGGGAGCCGGCTCGGCGAAGCGAGACTGAGGGGGCATTGCGCAGATTTACCCTTTTGCATAGACTGTTTTGTTTCTCGATGTCCCCCTTTGTAGTGTGCAGCGACTCGACGCACCGCTGCCGCCGCAGGCGGCACAGGGGGCAAGTCTCAAGCAGAGAGCGTATTACATGACACGGGCGAAATGAATAGATTTTCGGTGACGCTAACGCGTCAAAGGGTCGTCGAGTCGCCGACCCCTACAAAGCAAAGCTTTCCGCAATCCCCTTGTAGAGGCGAACTTAGCTCGCCTGCTGTAGTCACTGCATACACCGTAGGCAGATATCATCCCCCTCTGCATGATTCTGCTAATTTAAGATATAAAAATGTTTGACTGACGGCGGTTTTACCCCCACAACCCCTATCAATTACGCGCCGACTCCCAACTAAAAAATCCTACCCACAAAAACTGTGAGTAGGATTCAATACTTTATAAATGCTTGTTTGTTACTTTATCGGGATGATAACGAAGCTGTACGAGAGCTCCTTGCGGCCGTCTATCGCGTATTTGGGGAGCACGTCCGGGCCGCAGCTGCCTGTGCCGGTGCCTCTGAGGAAGCCGTCGATGTCAATGACCGTCGTGTGCTCGGAGTGGAGGTCGTCATAGTGCATCGAGCGCTGCATGAGCGCCTGAGTGAAGTGTCTCGCCGTGAAGCTGAGATCCCTGTCGGGGTTGCAGATCATCATTCCGACACCGTCCGCGTCCGTGATGCTGAGTCTGCGAACGCCCGTGCGCACGCCGTAATCCTGCGGCTTGATGTAGAACTCGTCCATGCCGTCGACCGTGGTGTTGTATACGCCGAATGTCGTATGCTCTCGGAAATCGCTCATGTTCTCGTAGGGGCCGTAGCCGAGATATTCTATGTTCTCGAAGCTCTCCGGCATCTCGAGCACGAGTCCGAAGCGCGGCAGAGCGGCGGCGGCTTTCTTCTGAGCCTTCGCGTTGAATACCGTCTCGACCTTTATGCAGCCTGCGGTGTCAACAGTGTATTCAATGCCGACCTTTGCAACAACGCCCTTTTTGGAGCGGAGATTGAAATCGACCGTGAACTTCGCGGTGCGCTTTGAACATGAGAAGTCGGTTGAGCGCGGAATAACCGTTACGTCGTCATATCCGGCCTTCTTCCACTGCTCGATGATAACCCTGTCGTTGTCGAGCATCGCACGGAAAATGTTCGGGATAAAGCCCTTATGCGCGACGGGGGATTGGTTCATGAGCTCTTTTTCGCCGAGCTTGTATGACGCTATTTCGCCGGTTTTCAGGTCGAACTTCACAGACCCGCCGTAGAAATAGACCTTCACGGTGTCTCTGCCCTCTCTGCATTTAAACACGCTGCCTACGGGCAGAGGAACCTTCTTGTTCGTTTTCTTTATTACGACCTGCTCGCGTGCAATGAATTTATCGCCGTCGAGATATTCAAAGTTCATGCGGCAGTCGAATCCGTCGGGTATAGTGTCCTTGAAAGTGACTTTTTTGCTCTTGCAGGGCTCAATGTCAAGCGAGAAGCGCTCTTTCTTGTCGCTTTCAATGCCGTCAACCGTCATAGAGCGGACAACTGTGATATAGCCCGAGCTGCGGAAACGGTTGGTGTTCGTGAAAACAAAGCTTCCGTCGCGGTTGAGCTTCGCTCTGAGGGGACGGTAGACCGCCTGCATCTCGAGAGCGCCGCTTGAGGGCGTGCGGTCGGGATGAACAAGACCGTCGACGCAGAAGTTTCCGTCGTGCTTTTTCTCGCCGTGGTCGCCGCCGTAGGTGTATCTATAGGGCCCGTCGGCGTGATATACCGCGTGATCCGCCCATTCCCAGATGCAGCCGCCCATGAGGTTGTCGTATTTATAGAAGCTGTCCCAATATTCCTCCATCGCGCCCGGACCTACGCCCATCGCGTGAACATATTCGCAGAGGAAATAGGGCTTTGTCTTGTACCATGCGCCCTTATGCGTGCCCTTGCCGACATTTTCAACCTGCTCGTGCGTCGGATACATATCGGAAACCACGTCGTAAGCCTTGCGCTTTGTATGTATGACTCCCTCGTAGTGGGTGGGTATTTCGGGGCACATTTCATGCATATAGTCATAGCAGACGTCCTGGCAGGCGTAGCCGCCCGCCTCGTTGCCCAGCGACCACATGGTGATGCACGGATGACTCCTGTCACGCATATACATTCTCTTGACCCTGTCAAGGTAGCGCGGAGCCCATTTGAGGTCGTTGCTGATTTTGTTCATGTCGTTGTGCGGAGCGAAGCACGCGCCGTGAGTCTCGATATCCGCCTCGTCGACTATGTAGAGACCGTATATGTCGGCGAGCGCTATTAAGTACGGGTCGGGGGGATAGTGCGAGGTGCGCACGGCATTGCCGTTGAACTCTTTTATGAGAAGGACATCCTTTTCGTAGTCGTCGAAGGTCATAACATAGCCGGTTTTGCCATTTGTGTCGTGATGATTGACGCCCTTGAACTTGATAACCTGTCCGTTGAATGTAAAGGTGTTGCCCTTTATAGCCACTGTTTTGAAGCCCGTAAGGTTTCGCAGCGTCATGAGCTCCTCACCGTTTCTGTACAGTGATATATAAGCGTTGTAGACTGTCGGAACCTCCGCGTTCCACTCTGTGACATCGAGGTCGGTGAAGGTCATATATGTAAGGCGTTCTGCCTTTACAGTCTCGCCCGCAATAACCTTGCCGTCCTTCTCGAGCGAGAAGCCGACCTCACAGCCGTTGAGCTTGCCCTCGAGCGTAACTTCGACATCCACCGTCCATTTTCCGTCCGCCTTGCGCGGGCGAATGAAGTAGTCGTTGACATATACCGCAGGAAGCCTGTAGAGAAGCACGTCGCGGAAAATTCCGTTTTCGCGGAACATATCCTGGCACTCAAGATACGTGCCGGTGCACCATTTGTGAACGACCGCAAGCAGCTCGTTTGTGCCCTCGTATATGAATTCCGAGATGTCGAACTCCGCCGTATTGTGCGCGCCCTCGCTGTAGCCGACGTACATTCCGTTGACATAGAGGTCAATGCACGGGACAACGCCGAGGAAGCTCAAAATATGAACGTCGTCGGAATTTGTGACCTCAAAGCTCTTGCGGTAGATTCCGGCGGACATATGCTCGGGCAGGTTCGGATTGGGCAGGTCGAATTCATAGGGGCAGTTGAGATATACCGGCGGCTCGTAGCCGGTACGCTGCCAGGTCGAGGGAACCTGTATTTTGTCAAACTCAACGCTCTGCGCGTTCAAAACCTCAGGAATGAGCGAGATGTCGCTGTAATATTTGAAATCCCACTCGCCGGAGAGTACCTCGACAAGATCGGAATCGGTGCGCTCGTGTTTAATATCGACGGCGCTCAGCTTTTCCCTTTTTGAATACGGTATAAAATATGCTCGTGCCGCGCACTTGTTGTCCTCAATTACCTTGAAGTCGCGGTAATTTGTTGTATTCAGCTTATACTCCATTTCAAGAGTCCTCCTCAAAAAAAGCACAATGATGCAAATTATAAGCATAGATATATTAGCATATTTTCCCTCAATCTTCAATCCACAGGCGAATTTGTTCATAATTTTTTTTAAATGTCCTACCAATTTTGACCATTTTGTGGTATTATAGTTCTGCTGACAGAAGATAATTTTTGTGAAAGGGCTGCGCAATGAGCAAACAGTATTCGGTACCTTTTGATAAAGTAAACATAACGGGCGGCTTCTGGAAAGACCGCATTGCTTTAAACGAGTCTGTGACGCTCGACAGCGTGCGCCGCAGGTTTGAGGACACGGGGAGATTTTCGGCTCTCGGCTGCAACTGGAAGCAGGGAGAGCCCGATCGTCCGCATTTTTTCTATGACTCCGATGCCGCGAAGTGGATGGAGGCTGCGGCATATGTGCTCTCAAAGCATAGTGACGCCGAGCTCGAAAGCTATGTCGAGGAGCTGATTGACCGCATCGAGAGGAACATGACTCCCGACGGATATTTTAACGTCTGGTACACTGTGGTCGAGCCCGGCAAGCGCTTTACCGACCGCGATCATCACGAGCTCTACTGCGCGGGGCATCTCATCGAAGCGGCAGCAGCCTACTATGAGGCGACGGGCAAGCGCAGATTCCTCGACCTTATGCGCCGCTATGCCGAGCTTATCGAAACAGTTTTTTGCAGGGAGGATTCCGCGGCGTTTACTACCCCGGGTCATCCCGAGATAGAGCTTGCTCTTGTGCGTCTGTACCGCTGCACGGGCGAAAAACGCTGGCTCGACCTCAGCCGTTTCTTTGTGGATAAGCGCGGCAACAACGAAAAGGACAGGGGACAGGCGAGCGGCTTTGCCTCCGAGGACTATCTTCAGGATATGATACCCCTGCGCGAGCAGACGCAGGCCACCGGACACAGCGTCAGAGCCTGTTATATCTACAGCGCCATGGCGGATATCGCCTATGAGTGCGGCGACAGAGAGCTGCTTGCCGCTGCGAACAGTATATTTAAGAATATAACGGAGCACCGTATGTATATCACGGGTGGCATCGGCTCGACCCGCGTCGGCGAGGCGTTCACGGTTGACGGCGATTTGCCGAACGAGACCGCCTATGCAGAGACCTGCGCCGCCGTTTCCTTGGCGATGTTTGCACAACGTATGTCGCTGACCGCAGTCGATTCCCGCTATGCCGATACGGTGGAGCGGGTCATATATAACGGCTTTCTCTCCGGCGTATCGCTCGACGGAAAGAGCTTCTTCTATGAAAATCCGCTCTCGATAGACCTTTCAAAGCGGAATATAAAATACTGGCGCGGCGAGGAAGTCCGCCTGCCTATAACGCAGCGCGTCGAGGTGTTCGACTGCTCTTGCTGCCCGCCGAATGTCGCCCGCTTTGTCGAGAGCATCGGAAAGTATATATATTCGTATGACGGCGACACGGTCTATGTCCATCAGTTTATGCAGAGCGATACCGATATTGATATGAACGGCGGGACGGTGCATATCTCTCAAATAACGGACTATCTGTCCGACGGCGGAGTGACCGTTTGCGTCGGCGGCGCACCCGTGAAGCTCGCTGTCAGAATACCCTCGTGGTGCCGCGATTTCTCTGTCGAAGCGAAGCTCGCCGAAAATCTCGGTACGAGCGGCGGCTATATGCTTTTTGACTGCCGTGACGGCGCAAAAATAGAGCTTTATTTCGATATGTCCCCGGTTATCGTCTCCGCCGACCCCTCCGTGCACGAGGATTCCGGCAAGGTCGCCGTTATGCGCGGTCCGGTCGTCTACTGCGCCGAGGGTGTGGACAACGGCGACATATTCTCGCTCTCCCTCTCCTCCGAGCTCAACGCGGAGCCCGTCGATTTGGGCTTCGGCATACCGGCTCTCGATGTTGATGGGACGAGAATCTCGGGCTCGGGTGCGCTCTATGCGCCCGCCGATGAGATGAAGCATGAGCCGACACGCATCAGACTTATTCCGTATTTCGCCTTTGCAAACCGCGGCGAGAGCGATATGCAGGTCTGGATGAGCATAAGATAATACATTAATAATAAAATAAATAAAGTCGTAAAGGAGAAATATTATGCAGCAGCTTGATATCAAGAGCTTCGATTCAACCCCGATACACTGCTACCTCTGGGACGATGTGGAAAGCCCCAAGGGTGTCGTGCAGATTTCGCACGGAATGTGCGAATATGCCGGCAGATATCACGAAGTGGCGCAGATGTTCAATGAGCACGGCTATATAGTCTTTGCCGACGATCACCGCGCCCACGGAAACACCGAGACCGACGAGAACCGCGGCAGACATCCGGGCGATATCGAGAGAAAGACCGTCAAGGATCTTGTGTTCTTCTATAATTGGCTCAAGGAGCGCTATCATCTTCCGCAGGTGCTCATGGGTCACAGCTACGGCAGCTTTTTGGCGCAGGATTTCCTCCAGCAGGGGACGGACGTCAAGGCCGTCGCGCTCTGCGGAACCGCCGATATGAACGGCGCGCAGGCTGCACTCGCTCTGCTTTGGCCGCTTGAGCTGTTCGCCAAGGATTGGCGCCCGAAGTTCGTCAATCCCGTGAGCGATATGATTTTTGACGCGCGCTATAAGGGCGAAAAAGGTCCGAGCCAGTGGGTGACGAGTGATGTGGAGCGCCGACAGGTGTTCATTGACGACCCCATGGCGGGAATAGATATCAGCGTCAACTTCGATTGGAATATGATAAAGGCGTTCGGCAGGATATATAAAAAAGAAAATATCGCAAAGATCAGCCCCAATGTCCGCATCGGCATTTTCAGCGGCGATATGGATCCGATAGGAGGCACGAAGTCGTCAAAGGCGAAGAAGCTTCTTCGGCGTTATCACAAGGCGGGACTCAACGCAGAGATACATATATATAAAGACGCCCGTCACGAGCTGCACAACGAGAAGTGCCGCGACGAATATTTCCGCGATATTGTCGGATTTTTTGACAGCGCAATAAGCGCGGCGGAGCCGGCAGTAGTCTGAGTTCGTTATATATCAAGGCCTGTGCGGTTCTTAATTCCGCGCAGGCTTTTTTGACTCTCCGCACGGTCAAATAAAATGAAGAAAATCTGAAAAAAATTGAATTTTACTGTTGACAAGTGCGGCCGGTTGTGTTATTATAGTCGAGCACTTGAGAGACGGGTCGGCGCG
>OJOQ01000263.1_pt1 | contig 20567 bp, 15 predicted proteins | sample 1598241 | NCBI WGS metagenome assembly OJOQ01 (sample SAMN03922466, study PRJEB24848) | human gut metagenome | isolation source: stool sample | host: Homo sapiens | place: Germany | collected 2010-11
TGCAGATTGTATTTTCTGATACTCCTGGTGTTTTGAAGCCTAATTACAAGATGCAGGAGATGATGCTTGCCTTCTCTGAGAGTGCATTGGCGGATGCAGATGTGCTGCTTTATGTGACTGATGTGATAGAAAACCCTGAAAAGAACATGGAATTCTTGGAAAAGGTTAAGAAAATGCAGATTCCTGTACTCTTGCTCATCAACAAGATTGATCAGAGTGATCCGAAGAAGTTGGGTGATATTGTTGAAAAATGGCATTCTTTGTTGCCTAATGCAGAGATTCTTCCTATCTCAGCGAAGAATAAATTCGGAACGGATATGCTCTTGAAGCGCATTAAGGAACTCTTGCCGGAATCTCCTGCTTTCTTTGATAAGGATCAGCTGACAGACAAGCCTGCCCGTTTCTTCGTTTCAGAGATTATCCGAGAAAAGATTTTGCTCTATTATGATAAGGAAATACCTTATTCTGTAGAGGTAAGAGTGGAGCGATTTAAGGAAGATGAAAAACGTATCCACATTAATGCGGTGATTTATGTTGAACGTGATTCCCAAAAGGGTATCATCATCGGGCACCAGGGTATCGCATTGAAAAAGGTGAATACCGAGAGTCGTAAGGCTTTGGAAAAGTTCTTCGACAAGAAAATCTTCTTGGAGACTTTCGTAAAAGTTGATAAGGATTGGCGCAGCTCTCAGCGAGAACTTGATGCCTTTGGATATAATCCGGAATAATTGATAGTTAAGAGTTAATAGTTTAAAGACGCCCTTAATAACTATTAACTATCAACTGTAAACTATCAACTAAAATAACTCCTCCCTGAATGTAATCGAGGGAGTGACTCTCGCCAAAAGAGCGAGGGCCGGAGCAAGGTCAGCTTCGGCAAATTATTAACTTGGATGCAGAGACCACATCCTTGAATACCTCCTAAAAGGAAGGAGGATAATGACTGTTTATGGCAAATTTAGTAGCTATTGTAGGACGCCCTAATGTGGGTAAGTCTACTTTATTTAATCGTTTGACTCAATCACGTCGCGCTATCGTTAGTGATACTGCCGGTACTACTCGTGACCGTCAGTATGGTAAGTGCAGTTGGAATGGTAGAGAATTTTCTGTTGTTGATACCGGTGGTTGGGTTGTAAAATCTGATGATATTTTTGAAGATGCTATCCGCAAGCAGGTGCTTGTTGCTACCGAAGAGGCTGACCTGGTTCTCTTCCTGGTAGACGTTAACACGGGCCTTACTGATTGGGATGAGGACGTGGCGCTTATTTTACGTCGTGCCAAATTGCCTGTTATCCTTGTTGCTAACAAGGTTGATAACAGCGCAGAGTATTATCAGGCTGCTGAGTTCTACAAGTTGGGCTTGGGGGATCCCCAGTGTATCAGTGCAGCTACAGGTGGTGGTACAGGTGATTTGCTTGATATGATTTTGGACAAACTTCAGGACAATCCTGAGGAGGCAATCGAAGAAGATATTCCTCGTTTTGCGGTAGTAGGTCGTCCGAATGCTGGTAAGAGTAGCATTATCAATGCTTTTATCGGTGAGGATCGTAATATCGTGACAGAAATTGCTGGTACTACACGTGATAGTATCTATACCAGATACGATAAGTTTGGTTTCGATTTTTATCTGGTTGATACAGCTGGTATCCGTCGTAAGAACAAGGTAAGCGAAGACTTGGAATTCTATTCTGTGATGCGTTCTATCCGTGCCATCGAGAATAGTGATGTCTGCATCCTGATGCTTGATGCTACCCGTGGTATCGAAACCCAGGATATGAACATCTTCCAGTTGATTCAGAAGAACAACAAGAGTCTGGTGGTTGTAGTAAACAAATGGGATTTGGTTGAGGAGAAGAATCAGAAGGTAATTGATACTTTTGAAAATGCAATCCGTAAGCGTATGGCTCCATTCGTAGACTTTCCTATCATCTTTGCTTCAGCCTTGACTAAGCAGCGTATTTTCCGAGTATTGGAAACAGCCAAGGAAGTTTACCAGAACCGTAAGGCTCATATTGGAACCTCTAAGTTGAATGAGGTGATGTTGCCTATTATCGAGGCATATCCTCCACAGAGCATAAAGGGTAAGTATATCAAAATTAAGTATTGCACCCAGTTGCCTAATACAACGATTCCTTCGTTTGTGTTCTATGCAAACTTGCCTCAGTATGTCAAGGAGAACTATCGCCGTTTCTTGGAGAATAAGATTCGTGAGAACTGGTCATTACATGGCTGTCCTATCAACGTCTTCATTCGTCAGAAGTAAATAAATGAAGCGAAGAATGCTGAATCAAAGTGTATAAAAATGAAGAAACTTTTGATTTTTATGATATTCATGGTGGGATTGGTATTTTCTTCCTGTAGGGAGGAGAAACCTGATTCTGGCTATCTTGCAGGTATTGCAGCCAAGGGATATTATGATTTGCTTTTAGAGGGCAAGTATAAGGAGTTTGTAGATGGTTACAATCAACCTTATCGGTTGCCAAATGGCTATCAGAATCAATTGCTGATGAATGCCAAAATGTTTGTTGAGCAGCAGCAAGATGAACATAAAGGTATGGTTAAGGTGAATGTACTGAATGCAAAGGTTGATACAGCGCATCATGTTGCTGATGTTTTTTTGCAAGTGGTGTATGGTGACAGTACTAAAGAACAGATTGTGGTACCTATGGTAGAGGTAAAGGATGCCTGGAAAATGAGATAGTATTTATTTTGTAATAAAAAAGCCATCAGCCAGTTTCTGGGCTGATGGCTTTTTTTTGAACGATACTGTTTTATTTGTTTTTAGCTTCTTCCAGCTCCACCTCCTTTACTTTGCGGAAGAGATCGGAAGCAAAGACTAAATCGTTGAGTTTCTCGTTTGTTGAGGTCATCACTTCATCTTTGTTGCCTTGCCATTCTTTATGACCTTGGTAGATAAAGCAGATGTTTTCACCAATGCCCATCACCGAATTCATGTCATGGGTGTTGATGATGGTAGTCATATTATAGTCTTTGGTGATGCCTGAAAGCAGTTCATCTATCACAAGTGAGGTCTTTGGATCCAAACCTGAGTTTGGCTCATCGCAGAACAAGTATTTCGGATTCATTACGATGGCACGTGCAATAGCTACTCGTTTCTGCATACCACCCGAGATTTCTCCAGGATATTTCTGCTGAGCCTCTATCAGATTGACGCGGTCAAGACATTCCTGAGCCCGTTTTACGCGCTCCCTGTAATTCATAGTAGAGAACATATCAAGTGGGAACATGACATTCTCAAGTACATTCAAAGAGTCGAACAAGGCTGCGCTTTGGAAAATCATTCCCATCTCGCGGCGCATCAGAACTTTTTCTTTTTTTGACATCCGGGTGAAGTCACGGTCATCGTAGAGAACTTCACCACTTGTAGGCTGAAGTAATCCTACGAGATTCTTCATGAGTACGGTCTTTCCGGAACCGCTCTGTCCGATTATCAAATTAGTCTTTCCTGTTTCAAAGGTGACGTTTATATTGTCTAATACAACCTTGTCGCCAAACGACTTGGTGAGATTTCTAACTTCTATCATAGTTTACGAGAGAATTTGAGTGAGGAAAACATCTGAAAACAGAATTAAAACACTAGAACAGACAACAGCATCGGTTGACGATTTTCCAACCTCAACAGATCCACCTTCTACGGTATAACCGAAATAAGAAGATACGCTGGAAATGATGAATGCAAAGAAAAGGCTCTTGATAATGCTCATCCATACAAACCATTGGTTAAATGAATGTTGCAAGCCAAGTGTCAGATCATCTGGTGGTAGGATATGCCCAATATATGCCGTTCCATAGGCGCCGATGATACCCATGCCAGAACTGAAGATAACCAGGAATGGCATGATGGTAACCAAACCGAGAATTTTAGGCAGAATGAGGTAACATGCAGAGTTCACTCCCATGATATCAAGGGCATCAATCTGTTGGGTGACACGCATTGTTCCCAACTCCGAAGCGATATTAGAACCCACTTTACCTGCGAGAATCAGACACATGATACTTGATGAGAACTCCAGAAGCATGATTTCTCGAGTGGTGTAACCTGAAACCCATCGTGGCATCCATGGACTCTGAATGTTCAATTTCATCTGGATGCAGATAACTGCTCCAATGAAGAAGGATATCAGTAAAACGATACCAATAGAGTCAATACCCAATTGCGACATCTCCTTGATGTATTGTTTCAAGAACATGCGCATGCGCTCAGGACGGGAAAAAGAACGTCCCATCAATATGAGATATTTACCGAAGGTGGTAAGCCATTTTTCTATTAACATGCTATTATAAAACTGAATTTTGCTGCAAAATTAACCAAAATCCTCTAAAAAACTGCAATATTATGAATAGTTTTTGATTTTATAAGCGATATTTCCTTTATTTTTAGTATTTTTGCAGCCAAATTAGCTAATTATGGACGAAATTAACAATAACGAACAGCAAAATCAGAATTCTCTGGTTTTGCGAACAGAGGGATTGGTGAAGCGCTATGGTAAACGAACGGTTGCCAATGGAGTTTCTATCAAAGTGAAGCAAGGAGAAATTGTGGGATTACTGGGACCTAATGGTGCTGGTAAGACAACTTCTTTCTATATGACAACTGGACTTGTTGTGCCTAATGAGGGACATGTCTTTCTGGGAGATCAGGAAATTACTGATTTTCCTGTATACAAACGTGCCCGTGCGGGAATCGGATACCTGCCTCAGGAGGCCAGTGTTTTCCGCAAGATGAGTGTTGAGGACAATATACTTTCAGTCTTGGAAATGACAGGAAAACCACGTAGTTATCAGTTGCAGAAGTTAGAGAGTCTTATTAGCGAGTTTCGTCTCAATAAGGTTCGTAAGAATAAGGGTGACCAGCTTTCCGGAGGTGAGCGCCGCCGTACAGAGATTGCCCGTTGCCTGGCTATTGACCCAAAGTTTATCATGCTCGATGAGCCATTTGCTGGTGTTGACCCTATTGCGGTAGAAGATATTCAGCATATTGTATGGCAGTTGAAGTATCGCAATATCGGTATTTTGATTACCGACCATAATGTACAGGAGACTCTGACCATTACAGACAGAGCCTATCTGCTGTTCGAAGGTAAGATTCTTTTTCAGGGCAAACCAGAGGAATTGGCAGAGAATAAGATTGTGCGCGAAAAGTATCTGAGTAACAGTTTTGTGCTCAGAAAGAAGGACTTTCAGCTCATAGATGAGCAAAAAAGAGCCAAAGAAGCAGCGACTGATGGTTAAAAAATCATTTTTTTCTCTTATATATTAGGTATATCCATTAAAAATGTGTAATTTTGCAAGCCGATTGCGGTTATACACGAAAACTGTAGAATTAAAGAAAATATTAACAATAATAAAATAACAAATATCAAGATGAAAATTTCATTTGAAAATCCTGACAAGATTAATGGTCTTTTGACCCTCGTTGTCGAAGAGGAAGATTACAAGAATGATGTCGAGAAGACATTGAAAGATTATCGTAAGAAGGCTAATGTTCCAGGTTTCCGTCCTGGTCAGGCTCCTATGGGTATGATTAAGCGTCAGTTCGGTCCATCTGTAAAAATGGAAGCTATCAACAAGCTCGTTGGTCAGCAGATTTACAAGTATGTACAGGACAACAATATCCAGATGCTCGGTGAGCCTCTCCCATCAGAGAAGCAGGAGCCAGCTGACTTGGAGAATGGTACTTCTTTCACATTTATGTTTGATATCGCTGTTGCTCCAGAGTTCAAGGTAACTCTCAATGGTCGCGACAAGGTTGATTATTATAACATCACAGTTGATGATAAGATTCTCGATCAGCAGATTGATATGTACGCTCAGCGTGCAGGTAGCTATGAGAAGGCTGAGAAGTACGAGGAGAATGACCTTTTGAAGGGTGACTTGCGTGAGCTTGATGAAAATGGCAATACCAAGGAAGGTGGTATCACTGTAGAGGGTGCTATCCTGATGCCTAGCTACATCAAGGTTGACGAGCAGAAGAATCTCTTTAACGATGCTAAGCTCGGTGATGTAATCACATTCAACCCTAAGAAGGCTTATCCAGAGAACGATACTGAGGTTTCTTCACTTCTGAAGATTGAGCGTGAAGCTGTTAAGGACTTGGAGTCAGAGTTCAGCTTCCAGATTACAGAAATCCAGCGTTTCAAGAAGCATGAGATCAACGAAGAGCTCTTTAAGCAGGTTCTCGGTGAGGATACTGACGTGAAGGACGAGGCTGCTTTCCGTGCTAAGATTGCAGAGGGCTTGAAGGCACAGCTCGTTAACGACTCAGATTATAAGTTCATTCTCGACGTTCGCGAGCATTGCGAGAAGAAGGTAGGTGAATTGCAGTTCCCAGATGCACTCTTGAAACGTATCATGTTGGCTAACAACAAGGATAAGGGCGAGGAGTTCGTAGAGAAGAACTATGCTGAGAGCATCAAGGAGTTGACATGGCATCTTATCAAGGAGCAGCTTATCAAGGCTCAGAATATCAAGGTTGATGACAATGACCTGATGGAGACAGCTAAGGAGGCAGCTCGTGCTCAGTTCGCTCAGTATGGTATGAACAACATTCCTGAGGAGTACATTGAGAACTATGCTAAGGAAATCCTCAAGAAGGGTGACGCTACAGATGCACTTGTAGATCGCTCTATCGACCGTAAGTTGGCTGCAGCTCTGAAAACAGCTGTAAAACTCAACGAAAAGGAGATTTCTGTAGAAGATTTCAACAAGATGATGCAGGAATAACATTTTTTTGAAAAAAAACTTCAAATAAATACGAGGTTATCGACTTTTTTTATTATCTTTGTTCCACCGAACGAGAAATAAGGGTCGATAACCTCTTTTTTCGTATGGTTTAAGACGTAAAATACTATATAGATATGAACGATTTTAGAAAATATGCAACCAAGCATCTTGGTATGAATGGTATGGTGCTTGATGATGTTATTAAGGCACAGGCTCAGTATATGAACCCTTACATCTTGGAGGAGCGTCAGCTGAACGTTACTCAGATGGATGTATTCTCTCGCTTAATGATGGACCGTATCATCTTCCTGGGTACACAGATTGATGACTACACCGCAAATACATTGCAGGCGCAATTGCTGTATCTGGATTCTGTAGATAGTGGCAAAGATATTTCTATCTATTTGAATAGTCCTGGTGGTAGCGTTACTGCCGGTTTGGGTATTTATGATACCATGCAGTTTATCTCTAGCGATGTAGCTACTATCTGTACAGGTATGGCTGCTTCTATGGCTGCCGTGCTGCTCGTTTCTGGCCAGGAGGGTAAACGCTCTGCTTTGCCTCATAGCCGTGTCATGATTCACCAGCCATTAGGAGGTGTTCAGGGTCAGGCTTCTGATATTGAGATTGAGGCTCGCGAAATCTTGAAGATGAAGAAGGAATTGTATACTATCATTTCAGACCATTCTCATACTCCTTATGATAAGGTTTATGCTGATAGCGACCGTAACTATTGGATGACAGCTGAAGAAGCCAAGGAATATGGAATGATAGATAATGTGTTGGTTCGTAAATAACGAATTGTTTTAAGTAAATATGCGTATATATAATAAGGTGCGCAAGAAGAGATAATAATTATAATATGCCAAAGAAAGTATGTAGCTTCTGTGGAAGATCAGAAAATGAAGTCAGATTACTCATCACGGGTATCAATGGCTTCATTTGCGAAGATTGTGCTAAGCAGGCTTATGAAATTATACAGTCTACAGGGGTCTTGGCTCCTAAAGCTGGGGAGGGTAAGTTTGTTCTCAAAGAGGTGCCAAAGCCTGTAGAGATCAAAAAATACCTGGATGAATATATCATAGGTCAGGATCAGGCTAAGCGCAATTTGGCTGTCGCTGTATATAACCACTACAAGCGTTTGCAGCAGCCAAAGGATGAAGATGGTGTAGAAATCGAAAAGAGTAATATCATCATGGTTGGTAGTACCGGTACAGGTAAAACCTTGTTGGCGCGTACAATAGCTAAGATGTTGGATGTTCCTTTCACCATTGTTGATGCCACTGTATTTACTGAAGCAGGTTATGTGGGTGAAGACGTTGAAAGCATCTTGTCGCGTCTGTTGCAGGTTGCTGATTATGATGTGGCTGCAGCAGAAAGGGGCATTGTGTTCATTGATGAGATTGATAAGATAGCCCGCAAGAGCGATAATCCTTCTATTACGCGTGATGTGAGTGGCGAAGGTGTACAGCAGGGATTGTTGAAACTCTTGGAAGGTACCATGGTTAATGTTCCGCCTAAGGGTGGACGCAAGCATCCTGATCAGGATTATATCCATGTAGATACCAAGAATATCCTGTTTATCTGTGGTGGTGCTTTTGATGGTATTGAGCGTAAAATAGCTCAGCGTATGAATACGCACGTAGTAGGCTATAATTCGGTTCAGAATGTAGCTAAGATAGATAAGAAGGATTTGATGCAGTATATCCTTCCACAGGATTTGAAGTCTTTTGGCTTGATACCTGAAATTATCGGCCGTTTGCCTGTGCTTACTTATCTCAATCCGTTGGATAGGGAGGCTTTGCGCAAAATCTTGGTTGAACCTAAGAATTCAATTGTCAAGCAGTATCAGAAATTGTTTGAGATGGATGGCATCAAGTTGAAGTTTGATGAGGAAGCACTCGATTACATCGTAGATAAGGCGGTAGAGTATAAATTGGGTGCTCGCGGACTTCGTTCAATTGTTGAAGCTGTGATGATGGATGCTATGTTTGAGATTCCATCAGAGAAGGTTAAATCATTCACTGTTACGCTGGAGTATACCAAGCAGCAGTTGGATAAATCTCATCTCGGACAGTTGGAAACAGCATAAATCAGTTGGGCTTTTCGCCCAATTGAGTGCTATTTAATCGTATATATAGACATATATAATATAATAATAGGTGGATATGACAGAACAGGTTAATCTTACAGGACAGTTGAAGCATTATTTCGGCTTCGATTCGTTTAAGGGTGATCAAGAGGCAATCATCAGAAATTTGATGAGTGGCAATGATACTTTTGTATTGATGCCTACAGGTGGCGGTAAGAGTTTGTGTTACCAGTTGCCTTCGCTCATTATGGAGGGAACAGCTATTGTGATTTCTCCTCTGATTGCTTTGATGAAGAACCAGGTAGATGTTATTAATGGTTTGAGTGAAAGTGATGGCGTGGCTCATTATCTCAATTCATCATTGAATAAGTCGGCTATTGAGAAGGTGAAGAATGATATTCTCAATGGTACGACCAAACTCCTGTATGTTGCACCTGAATCTTTGACGAAAGAAGATAATGTTGAGTTCCTTAAAACAGTAAAGATTTCGTTCTATGCCATTGATGAGGCTCACTGTATCTCTGAGTGGGGACACGATTTCAGACCAGAGTATCGTCGTATTCGCCCTATTATTAACGAAATAGGTGTTGCACCTGTGATAGCGCTTACAGCTACTGCAACAGATAAGGTACGTACTGATATCAAGAAAAACTTAGGCATCATGGATGCCAAAGAATTCAAGAGTTCTTTTAACCGCCCTAACTTGTATTATGAGGTGCGCCCGAAGAACAAGGATATCGATCGTCAGATCATCATGTTTATTCGTCAACACAAAGGAAAGAGTGGTATTATCTATTGTCTCTCCCGTAAGAAAGTAGAGGAATTGGCAGAGGTGTTGAAAGCCAATGAAATCAAAGCAGCTCCTTATCATGCCGGTCTTGATTCGGCTACCCGTTCTCAAACCCAGGATGATTTTCTGATGGAGCGTATTGATGTCATTGTTGCTACTATCGCCTTCGGAATGGGTATCGATAAACCTGATGTCCGTTTTGTTATTCATTATGATATACCCAAGAGCTTGGAAGGTTATTATCAGGAAACGGGTAGAGCTGGCCGTGATGGCGGTGAGGGCATCTGTATCGCCTTTTATGCCCGTAAAGACCTCAGAAAACTGGAGAAGTTTATGGAGAATAAACCTGTAGCAGAACAGGATATCGGCAGACAGTTGTTGCAGGAAACGGCAGCCTATGCAGAATCGTCTGTCTGTCGCAGAAAAATGTTGCTTCATTATTTTGGTGAGGAATATCATGAAGAAAACTGCCATAACTGCGACAACTGCCTGCATCCTACAGAAAAATTCGAGGCTAAGGATGCGCTGCTCGTTGTTTTGGAGTCTGTTGCTGCGGTGAAGGAGAATTTCCGTCAGGAATATATCATCGATTTTGTAAAGGGACGTGCTACTGATGATATCGTTTCTCACAAGCATGATGAACTGGAGGAGTTTGGAGCAGGAGAAGATATGGATGCTAAAGTTTGGAATCCTGTTATCCGTCAGGCGTTGATAGCCGGTTATCTCAAGAAAGATGTAGAGAATTATGGCCTTTTGAAGTTGACAGCTGCGGGTAAGCGTTTCATTAAGAATCCTGAATCATTCATGATCGTTGCCGATAAGGAATTCTCTGATGATTTTGATGGAGCGCCTCTGAGCGAGCATAATACAGGTGCTTTGGATCAGACACTTTTCTCCATGTTGAAAGACTTGCGTAAGACAGTAGCAAAGAAGCATAAATTGCCGCCTTATGTTATTTTCCAGGATATTTCTCTGGAACAGATGGCAACGATGTATCCTGTAGATATGCAGGAATTGCAGAACATACAGGGAGTTGGAGCCGGTAAGGCAAAGAGGTATGGTAAGGAGTTCTGTAAATTGATCAATCAGTATTGTGAAGAGAATCTGATAGAGCGTCCTGAGGAATTACGTGTCAGGACAGTTGCCAAGAAATCAGTCTTGAAGGTAAGCATCATTCAGAGCATAGACCGCCAGATAGATCTTGATGATTTGGCAGAAGCAAAAGGTTTGGATTTCTCAGAATTGCTTGACGAAATAGAGGCAATCGTTTACAGCGGTACTAAGCTGAATATCGATTATTTCATAGAGGAAGTTGTGGATGATGACCATGTAGATGACATCTACGATTACTTCATGGAGAGCGATACTGATGATTTGAATGCGGCTCAAGATGAATTGGGTGAAGACTACAATGAAGACGAAATTCGACTCGTCAGAATCAAGTTTTTGTCCGAACAAGCCAACTAATCACGTTAAATAGCATTAATAAGGTAAGATTTTCGTGAAAAGCGAACTCTATCTGAGAAATTATTGCTAAATTTGCACGCAATAAATTTTTAAAGGTTACAATATGTCATCATTTGTTGCAGATAAAATTGTAATGGACGGTCTCACTTACGACGACGTCCTTCTTATCCCTGCGTATTCAGAGGTACTACCAAAACAGGTAGAGTTGAAAACCAAGTTCTCTCGTAACATCGAGTTGAACGTTCCATTCGTTACAGCAGCGATGGACACCGTTACCGAGGCTTCAATGGCGATAGCTATCGCTCGTGAAGGTGGTATCGGTGTAATTCACAAGAACATGACCATTGAGGAGCAAGCTCGTCAGGTTGCTATTGTGAAGCGTGCTGAGAATGGTATGATTTATGACCCTGTCACCATCCGTCGTGGCAGTACAGTGAAGGATGCTCTTGATATGATGCATGATTATCATATCGGTGGTATTCCTGTGGTAGATGATGAAAATCATCTTGTAGGTATTGTTACCAACCGTGATCTTCGTTTTGAGCACCACATGGACAAGAAGATTGATGAGGTAATGACTAGCGAGAATTTGGTTACCACTCACATCCAGACCGACTTGGTTGCTGCTGCTGCCATTCTGCAGGAGAATAAGATTGAGAAACTCCCTGTAGTTGACAACGAGAATCACCTGGTAGGTTTGATTACTTACAAGGACATCACAAAGGCTAAGGACAAACCTATGGCTTGCAAGGATGCCAAGGGACGTCTTCGTGTGGCTGCCGGTGTGGGTGTTACTGTAGATACATTGGATCGTGCCAAGGCTTTGGTTGAGGCTGGTGCTGATGCTATCGTTATCGATACTGCTCATGGTCACTCTAAGGGTGTAATTGAGAAACTCAAGCAAGTTAAGGCTGCCTTCCCACAGGTAGATGTTGTGGTAGGTAATGTGGCTACTGGTGAGGCTGCCAAGTATTTGGTAGAGAATGGTGCTGATGGTGTTAAGGTAGGTATCGGTCCTGGTTCTATCTGTACTACTCGTGTGGTTGCCGGTGTCGGTGTTCCACAGTTGAGTGCTGTTTATGATGTATATTCTGCTCTTAAGGGTACTGGTGTGCCTTTGATAGCTGATGGCGGTCTTCGTTACTCAGGTGATGTTGTGAAGGCTTTGGCTGCCGGTGGTAGCTGCGTCATGATCGGTTCTTTGGTTGCTGGTACCGAGGAGAGTCCTGGTGATACCATTATCTTCAATGGCCGTAAGTTTAAGAGCTATCGTGGTATGGGTTCTTTGGAGGCTATGGAACAGAAGAATGGTTCTAAGGACCGTTACTTCCAGGGTGATACCAAGGATGTCAAGAAATTGGTTCCAGAGGGTATCGCTGGTCGTGTGCCTTACAAGGGAACTGTCCAGGAGGTCATCTACCAGCTGATTGGTGGTTTGCGTTCTGGTATGGGATATTGTGGTGCTGCTACCATCGAGAACTTGCACAATGCCAAGTTCGCTCGTATCACAAATGCAGGTGTGTTGGAGAGTCATCCACATGATATCACTATCACTAGTGAGGCTCCTAACTATAGCCGTCCTGAATAATATAATTAGGAAATATGAAGTTTTATGCACTTATAGCGGCAATGCTCCTTTCGGGGAGCATTGCTTTTGCTCATACCGACCCAATTGTTATGATTATTGATGGTCAATCTGTCAAGAAGTCGGAATTTGAGTACTTTTATCAGAAAAATCATTTGGGAAATACGGTTGATTCTAAAAGTGTCAAGGTGTTTACCGATGGCTTTGTTGATTATAAGCTGAAAGTGCAAGCTGCTAAGGATGCTCATCTCGATACGTTGCCTAATATCAGGCGTGTGTTGAAACGATATGATGATGTCGAGTCATGCGAGTTGATGCCCGATAAAGGCAGTGTTCATGTTGCACATATCCTCTTGAGATTGGGACAGAAAGCATCTTACCAGGAACAGGAGGTGGTGGAAAGAAGAATCGATTCTATTTATCAGGCTCTTTGCAAAGGTGCAGATTTTGCAGACCTGGCAAAAAAGTGTTCTGATGATAAAGGGTCTGCGGTCAATGGGGGGACTTTGGCATGGTTTACAAAAGGTCAGACTGTGCAGGCTTTTGAAAAAGTAGCTTTCTCTCTGCGAAAGGGTGAGATTAGTAGACCGTTTATGTCTGAGTTTGGTTATCATATCGTCAAGTTGCTGGATAAACATGATGATGGTAATCAGAAAAAATATGTTGCTGATGCTAAGGTAGAAAATTGGCAGGGAACCTACCAGCAGCAGGAGGAAGTAGAAAACCTTTTGCTGAATGAAATCTGCCAGCGTAATATTTGGGATAAGGCTGCTGCTGATAAAAAAGGTCTGGCTGCCTTCTATGCCAAGAATAAGAAAAAATACAAATGGGAAATGAAGCGCCTGAAGAAGATGAAGGTTAATCTGCCCCGGAATGGCGAATACCCGGATGTGGTACTTGCTGACTATCAAGACTCGTTAGAGAAACAATGGGTCGCACAATTGAAGAAGAAATATAAGGTGGTGGTTTTCCATAGCATGTTGACCACTCTCAATATACATTAATATATTATAGAAACAATACATGAATACTGGATATAAAATGACAATGGCATTTATAGCCCTGCTGATGATAGTAGGAATAAGTGCTAGTGCAACAAGAGCAAGCCGTAGTGCTTTGGTTCATGAGGCTGATTCTGCAAATATCAAGCAACAAGCTGCTGCCGATTCTCAGAAAATCAATGAGGGTAGTGTGGTTGATGAGGTAATTTGGGTTGTCGGCGATGAGGCTATCCTGAAGTCAGACGTCGAGGTAACCCGTTTGCAGGCTGAGGCTGAAGGTATTAAATATACTGGTGACCCAGACTGTTCTATTCCTGAGCAGATTGCTGTTCAGAAACTGTTTCTCCATCAGGCAGCTATCGATAGTATCGAAGTATCTGAGTCAGAAGTCATGAATGGTATCGACGAACAGATCAACAGTTGGGTTTCCATGATTGGTTCTCGTGAAAAACTGGAGGAGTATCGCAAGCAAAGTATCACCCAGATGCGCCAGCAGATGCATGATGATTTCAAAAACCAACAGCTGATTCAGAAGATGAAGCAGGAACTGGTGAAGAATATCAAGGTGTCTCCAGCTCAGGTACGTAAATACTTTAAGGATTTACCTGCCGACAGTATCCCTTTTGTTCCTACAGAGGTAGAGGTTGAGATTCTTACCATGCAGCCACGTATTCCTCTTGAGGAGATTAACCGTGTGAAAAATCAGTTGCGTGAGTTTACTGACCGTGTGAATAAGGGTGAGACTTCTTTTGCTACTTTGGCTCGTCTTTATTCTGAGGATCCGGGTTCAGCCCGTATGGGTGGCGAGATGGATTATATCGGTAGAGGTATGTTGGATCCTGCGTTTGCAAATGTAGCATTCAATCTTACCGATCCTAAGAAAATCTCAAAGATTGTTGAGTCTGAGTTTGGTTATCATATCATCCAGTTGATTGATAAGCGTGGTGATAAGATTAAGTGTCGCCATATCCTGCTCAAGCCTCAGGTTTCTCAGGATGCTATTGATAAGTCTATCGGCCGTCTGGATTCTATCGGTAATGATATCCGTGCCGCTAAGTTTACCTTTGAGCAGGCTGTTGAAGCATTGTCTGATGATAAGGATACCCGCAACAACAAGGGTTTGATGGCCAATGTTACTCCTGACCAGTCAAGAACTTCCCGCTTCCAGATGAAGGATCTGCCTACCGAGGTTGCCCGTACGGTAGATACAATGAAGGTAGGTGAGGTTTCTGCACCTTTCACGATGGTGAATTCCAAGGGTAAAACCACTTGTGCTTTGGTAAAACTGGTAAGCCGTGTTGACGGACATAGAGCTACTATTACCGAAGATTTTCAGGTGATGAAGGATGTAGTGTTGGCTAAGGAGCGTGCCCAGACCTTGCACGATTGGGTAGTCAATAAAATCAAGCAGACTTATGTTCGTATGAACGATCGCTATAAGGATTGTAAGTTTGAATATCAAGGTTGGATTAAATGATAAATAAAAGATTAAATAATCATATCAGAGGGCATAGAATCATATCGGTTATGATTCTATGCCTGTTTGGGTTTTGTCTGATGCAAGCCATGCAGGCTCCAAAGAAGCATGCCAGAAAACGCCCTCATGGTGACCGCGTATATCTTTTGCATGCAGATGAATTGTACTATGATATGTTCGGTAATAATCCTGATGCCCAAATATTGAAAGGTAAGGTCTCTTTCTTGCATCAGGGCAGTCATCTTACCTGTGACAGCGCGTATTTCTATCAGGCTTCTAATTCCGTGAAAGCTTTCGGACATGTTCATTACCGGCAGGGTGACACCTTGTCACTCACTTGTAATAGAGCAGAGTATGATGGGCAGATGCAGATGATGAGAGCACGCAAGAATGTGGTCTTGCATCATCGTCGGCAGACTTTGCGTACTGATAGCTTGGATTTCGACCGCTTGTATAATATGGCAAACTTCTTTGACGGCGGAACGCTGATTGATGGTAAGGATAAGCTGGTTGCCGATTGGGGTGAGTATCATACCGAAACGCGTGAGGCTAAGTTTGTCTATAATGTTAAGTTGCGCAGCGGCAAGGAGGTTGTTACTACTGATACTTTGTATTACGATGTCCGTAAGTCAAAGGCTCACATGGTAGGACCTTCTAAGATTGTTTCTGGTGCAAGTGTTGTCAAGACTGAAAATGGATATTATGATACCAAGACCGATAGAGCGCAGCTTTACGGGCGCTCTACGGTTGTAGATAAAGACAAGACGCTTACGGGTGATACGCTCTATTATGTAAAGGATGGGGAGAGTACCGGATATGGGAATGTGGTTTATGTAGACAAGAAAAATAAAAATTCCCTTACTTGCAATTATCTGCGTTACAACGAGAAAACCGGTAATGGCTTTGCCACCCGCAATCCTGTAGCGATCGACTATTCGCAGAAAGATACCCTTTGGGTTCATTCTGATACCATGCGTATCAATACCTTCCATATCAATACCGATTCGGTATACCGTAAGGTGCATGCTTATCCTAAGGTCCGTGCCTATCGCCTGGATATGCAGGCCATCTGCGATTCCCTGGTTTTCAATTCTCAGGATTCCTGCATGACCATGTATAAGGATCCTATCATCTGGAATGGAAACCGTCAGTTGCTGGGTGAGAAGATTCTGGTCTTCATGAACGACTCTACCGTTCGTTTTGCCCATGTCATCGGACAGGCGCTGTCTGTAGAGCAGATGCCGGATAGTGTTCATTTCAATCAGATCAGTTCTTCTGAGATGAAATCTTACTTTGAAAAAGGTGAGATTAAACAAGGAGAGTCTATCGGTAATGTGCAGACCATCTATTATATGACGGATGATAAGGACAGTTCGCTCATTGGCTTGAATTATCTGGAGACCGATACCATGCGCATGTATATGGGACCGGGCAGGAAGATGGAGAAAATCTGGACCAATAAGTTTACGTCTACCATGTATCCTATGACGCAGATTCCGCCGGCAAAATATAAACTTAACAATTTTGCCTGGTTCGAGGATTTGCGTCCTAAAGATAAGAATGATATCTTTGTATGGCGTGGTAAATCCAAGGGCTCCGAACTCAAGAACATTAAGCGTCATGAAGCTCCACTTCAGAAACTGACTGACTGATTATAATGAAGCATCATTTTCTTATATGATTAATATTTAGAGATGAGTGATATTATTCAACTTTTACCCGATTCTGTTGCCAATCAGATAGCAGCAGGTGAGGTTATACAGCGTCCGGCTTCAGTTATCAAGGAGCTGGTCGAAAATGCAGTCGATGCGGGTGCCAGGAATATCCATGTCACAGTTACCGATGCTGGCCGTACCAACATCCAGGTGATAGATGATGGAAAAGGTATGTCTGAAACAGATGCTCGTTTGGCTTTCGAACGTCATTCTACGTCCAAAATCCGCAAGGCTGATGATTTGTTTGCTCTTCGCACCATGGGCTTCCGTGGCGAAGCTTTGGCGTCAATAGCTGCTGTGGCTCAGGTAGAACTGAAGTCACGACAGGCTACCGACGAGATAGGAACCCTGATACAGATTTCTGGTTCCCGATATGAGAAACAGGAACCATGCTCCTGTGCTGTGGGAAGCATCTTCTCTGTCAGCAATATCTTTTATAATGTACCCGCGCGAAGGAAGTTCCTGAAGTCCAATTCTACAGAGTTGAACAATATTCTGACGGCTTTCGAGCGGATTGCATTGGTAAATCCTCAAATCACCTTTACTTTACATAGCAATGGTACCGAAGTATTCAATTTGCGTGCCGCTAATTTGCGTCAGCGCATTCTCGATGTCTTCGGCAAGCGTTTCAATCAGGAACTCCTGCCGGTAAATGTAGAAACCACTATGTGTAAGGTGTCTGGATTTGTGGGCAAACCGGAATCTGCCAGAAAGAAAGGTGTGCATCAGTTCTTCTTTGTCAACGGGAGATACATGAAACATCCTTATTTCAATAAGGCTGTGATGGCAGCTTATGACCGTCTGGTTCCTCAGGGTGAACAGGTGCCTTACTTTCTGTATTTTGATGTAGATCCGAAGGATATTGATGTGAATATACATCCTACGAAGACTGAAATCAAATTCGAGAATGAGCAGGCTATCTGGCAAATCCTCTCGGCTTCGGTCAAGGAGTCCATCGGTATGTTCAATGATGTACCTACCATTGATTTCGATACCGAGGATAAACCGGACATCCCTGTTTATAATCCAGAGATGAGTACGGCTGCTGCGGCACCGAAGATCAGTTTGAATCCTGGTTATAATCCGTTCAAGTCTTCCTCTTCCACAGGAGCAGTTCCTATGGGAGCAGGCTTCTCTGTTCCTAAGTCAAAGCCTCAGGTGGATGAAAAATGGGAACAACTTTATGAAGGACTCAAAGATCAGGATGATGTGCAGGGGATGGAGCAGACCATGGTGTTTTCTGATGATTCTAGTCAGGATAATACGCCAGACAGTATCATTGCAGAGAAATCGCCAGCCCATTATCAGTATAAAGGTAAGTATATCATGACTGCGGTAAAATCGGGATTGATGATTATCGACCAGCATCGTGCCCATGTGCGTGTTTTGTTCGAACAGTATTTGCGCCAGTTGGCTGACCGGACCTTTCATTCACAGAAAGTCCTCTTTCCTGAGGTTGTGCAGTTCCCGATGTCAGAGAAGGTAATCTTTGAAAAGATCCTGCCTGAAATGGAATCGATGGGCTTTGAACTGGAAGATCTTGGAGGCGGAAGCTATGCCGTTAATTCAGTTCCTGGCGGACTTGAAGGATTGAATCCTCTTAAACTGGTACAGGACATGGTTTCTTCTGCAGTAGAAAAGGGCGTATCAGCCATTGATGAAATCAATCAGACTTTGGCTTTGAGTCTGGCTCGCCAGGCAGCAATACCTCAGGGGCAGATATTGAGTAATGAAGAGATGGAGGGGCTGGTGAATGATCTTTTTGCCTGCCAGAATGTCAATTATACGCCCGACGGAAAGTCGGTACTTTGTATCCTCCGTCAGCAGGAAATTGAGCATCTTTTAGGTTAAAAGCAGGGAAAAATCCCGTTTTTCTTAAAAAAGTTAACGAAAAATGCTATTTTTTTTAGAAAATGAAGGTTATTTCAAAAAATAGTATTATCTTTGCTCCGTCATTCAGAAGGTATATATATATATAAATTGATTTTTAAATTATAAAGTTATGAAAAAGTTATTAGCAGTGCTAGCATTGGCTAGCGTAACAATGGGCAGTATGGCTCAGGATGCAGCAACTACTGAGAAGTATAGCGTTGCAACAAATTCTTTTTGGAGCAATTGGTTTGTTCAGGCAAACGTTGCTGGTTCTGCATTCTGGGGCCACCAGGAAGAGGGCAATGGTTTCTCTAAGAGCCCACTCAAGGGTTTCAGAAACAATCTCGGTTTCTCAGTTGCTGTAGGTAAGTGGTTCACACCAGGTCTCGGTCTCCGTACCAAGCTCAATGGCGTTTGGGGCCGTACAGTAGTTTCTGAGAATAAGTCAACAAATGCAAATAAGTATTGGACTTTGAATGAGCAGGTTTTGTTCAATGTTAGCAATATGTTGTGTGGTTACAACGAGGCTCGTGTTTGGGATTGCATCCCTTACGCAGGTTTTGGTATTAACCGTAACATGAGCGCTAACTGCTATGCTCCTGTAGTTGGTGTTGGTATCTTGAACGAGTTCAAGATCAATAAGAAGTGGGCTGTCAACCTCGATGTAAACTATGCATTAGGTGCTAGCGACTATGATGGTTACACAGGTGTATTGGCAGGTGCTAAGCCTAGCACATCTCGCTCTATCGACAAGGTGATTGCAAGACACGACCGTTCTTTGAATGTTGAGGTCGGTGTTACATACAACTTGGGTAAGGCTACTTGGAACAAGGTTCCAGATGTTGACGCTATCAACGCTCTTCATCAGTCAGAACTTGACGCTATCAATGCTAAGTTGAACGATGCTAATGCAGAGAACGACCGTTTGAAGAATCTCTTGAACAACCAGAAGTCTGTAGAGGATAAGGCAGTTAAGGAGTATGTTGCTACTCCAGTTTCTGTATTCTTCAACATCGGCAAGTCTAAGGTTGCTTCTAAGAAGGATCTCGTAAACGTACAGGCTCTCGCTCAGTATGCTAAGGACAACAACGCTAAGTTGGTAGTTAACGGTTATGCTGACAGCGCTACTGGTTCTGCAGCTGTTAACCAGAAGATTTCTAAGGCTCGTGCTGAGAAGGTAGCTGATGAGCTCGTTAAGTTGGGTGTTGCTAAGGAGAACATCGTAGTTAAGGCTAACGGTGGTGTTAAGGATTTGACTCCTGCTTCTTACAACCGTCGTGCAACTGTTCAGGTTGGTGAGTAATTATACAGTATATATAATATAAGGTATAAAAATAGAATAGGGCATTCTTCCTCGTGAAGAATGCCTTTTTTGTTTCTTTGAATTTCTTAAAAAGAACTTTTCTTTCTCAATAAGTACCTTTTGGGGTTGAAATAGGTTTTGCAGTTCCATCGTAAGTTCTTTCTCTTGGTTTGCTGTTTTTGGCAATTGAAATGCAAAAACTGACCGCTTTTACCCTGAAAATTGAGGAAAAACACCAGAAAATGCACTTTTTTGAAGAAAAAACGAAAAAAGTTGCTGAAAAATTTGGTGGAACCAAAAAATAGTCGTACCTTTGCAACCGCTTACGAAAAGTAAGGGCGCTTAGCTCAGCTGGTTTAGAGCATCTGCCTTACAAGCAGAGGGTCGGCGGTTCGAATCCGTCAGCGCCCACGGGGGTGTTCCCTGTGATTCACTTTAGTGGTTGCAGGGACTTTTTTAAGGGCGTTTAGCTCAGCTGGTTTAGAGCATCTGCCTTACAAGCAGAGGGTCGGCGGTTCGAA
>OJOQ01000285.1_pt1 | contig 19391 bp, 23 predicted proteins | sample 1598241 | NCBI WGS metagenome assembly OJOQ01 (sample SAMN03922466, study PRJEB24848) | human gut metagenome | isolation source: stool sample | host: Homo sapiens | place: Germany | collected 2010-11
ATTTAATATATTTTACACTACTTAATTGCTTTTTACTATAAATTATTGTATAATCAATATGAAAGGAATATTTATGATGTATAAATTAAAAAAACAATTACCAAATATTATAACTTTATCAAGAATTATTTCCTTAGTAGTGGGTTTTATTCTTTTTATGAATGGTAATTCTATCTTATCACTAATATTTTATATTTATGGGGCTATATCTGATTCGATAGATGGTTATTTTGCTAGAAAGTTAAATGCTTATACTAAGTTTGGTCAGTATTTAGATGCTATTAGTGATAAATTATATTTCTTATCATTAATAATTATATTACTGGTAAATAAAAAATATTTAATTATATTACCTATGATAATGGAACTTATAATATCTATAATTAATTATCTAATGTTAAAGAAAAATAAAAAGGTATTTACTGAGAGGGTAGGTAAATTTAAAACTACATTACTTATTATAACTTTAATAGCGGCTCTTTTATCAATTGAGATAAAGATATTTAATTATTTATATATAATATTTTTAGTATTAACAACATATTTTCATATAGAAACGATATGTGCTTATATTAATCAATTACATGGTAAGAGTAAAGAGAATATAGTTAGTTTTAAAGGTAAAAAGATTAGTGAGAGAATTAAATTATTATTAGATGAATTTATGCAGTATATAAAAAATCCAATAAAAATAATAAAATAGGAGGAAGATTATGATAGATATAAATTTAATTAGGACAAATAGAGATTTAGTAAAAGAAAATATTAAGAAGAAATTTCAAGATAAAAAACTTCCGTTAGTGGATGAAATATATGATATGGATATTAAATATCGTACTATTAGAACTGAAGCTGATGAAACAAGAAGTAAAGTAAATACTTTAAGTAAAGAAATTGGCCTTTTAATGAGAGATAAGAAAATTGATGAAGCTAATAAAATTAAAGAAGAGGTATCTATGATTAAGAATAGTATACCAGATCTTGAAAAGAAAGAAGAAGTTCTTGAGAATGAAATAAAAGAAAGAATGATGAAGATACCTAATATTATTGATAGTTCTGTTCCAATAGGAGAAGATGATTCTAAGAATGTTGAAATTGAGAAATTTGGAGAACCATTTGTGCCAGAGTATGAAATACCATATCATGCTGATATTATGAATAGATTAAATGGATTAGATAAAGATTCTGCTGGTAGAACTAGTGGTAATGGCTTCTACTACTTGATGGGAGATATTGCTAGATTAAGTACGGCGATGCTTAATTATGCTAGAAATTATATGATAGATAAGAATTTTATTTATTGTATTCCTCCTTTTATGATTAGAAGTGATGTGGTAAGTGGTGTTATGTCTTTTGAAGAGATGGATGCTATGATGTATAAAATTGAGGGAGAAGATTTATTCTTAATTGGTACTAGTGAACATTCTATGATTGGTAGATTTAAGGGACAATTACTAAAGGAAAGTGAACTTCCTATTACAATGACTTCTTATTCTCCTTGTTTTAGAAAAGAGGTAGGAGCTCATGGTATTGAGGAAAGAGGAATTTATAGAGTACATCAATTTGAAAAACAAGAGATGATTGTTCTATGTAAACCTGAAGAATCTATGGATTGGTATAATAAGATGTGGAAATATACAGTAGAGATATTTAGAAATATGAATATTCCAGTTAGAACACTAGAATGTTGTTCTGGTGACTTAGCAGATTTAAAAGTAAAATCATGTGATGTTGAAGCTTGGAGTCCAAGACAAAAAAAATACTTTGAAGTAGGATCTTGTAGTACACTAGGAGATGCTCAAGCTAGAAGACTTGGAATAAGAGTAAAAGGAGAAAACAATAATTATTATCCTCATACACTAAATAATACAGTACTTGCTAGTACTAGAGCATTAATAGCTTTAATAGAAAATAATTACAATGAAGATGGTAGTATTAATATACCTGAAGTATTAAGACCATATATGGGTAATAAAGAAAAAATAGAGGTAAATAATTAATGAAGTTTGCTAATAAATATAGAGTTTTTATGAATGGAAGATATGGAGTAGATGAATTATATAAGTTTCTCCTAATAATATGTTTTATATTACTTGTTATAAATACATTTATCAATAATAATATTCTTAGAATAATAGAACTGTTATTAGTAGTTATAATATTTTATAGATATTTATCAAAAAATACCAAAAGAAGAAAGCAAGAAAATAATAAATATCTAACAATAAAAAAGAAAATAGTCAAAATATTAGATTATAATAAGAAAAAATATAATGATAGAAATACCCATATGTATAAAAAATGTCCAAGTTGTAAGCAAAAAATAAGATTACCATTAAAAAAAGGAGAACATACAGTTAAATGTCCTAATTGTGGTAATAAATTTAATGTAAAATGTCATAAAGATGAAAAAATAAAAGTAGAAATAGTTAAATAATATTTTAAAATCATTCTAAAACTAAAATTTAGAATGATTTTTCCATTTATATCAAGAATTAAAAATAAAAAATATTTCTATAAAATACTTGAAAAAATACTATTTTTATAGTATATTTATTTATAGAGTATGGAGTGTGTAATATGAAGAAAAAATTCAATAAATTTATCCAGAGTAAAAGTCTTTTGGTAATTTTAATAATACTACTCATAGCCTTAGTAATTGCTACTGGAACATATGCATGGCTTACTTGGCAGAGTACCAGTAATACTTCCATGACTATGACAATAGGTAAAATGGCTGATGTTACATTTACTAGTGGTAATGATATTAGTACTAATAATTTAGCTCCAGTATTTAATTACATAGATGGTGAAAAGACAACCTTTAGTATTAATAATAGAGATACTAGTGGTGCTTCATTTGACTATAGTATAATACTAAATATCACTTCAATAGCAGATGAACTAAAAAATAAAAATTTAAAATATGTAATATTAAAAGAAAATACCATAGTAAAAGAAGATGATTTTAGTAATATAACAACCGGAGATAACAACATATATAGTGATAAAATTTCTACTAATGGGACTACTAATTTTACATTATATCTATATATAGATGGTAATAATGATAACGATTTAACAATGATGAATAAATCACTTGTAGGAACTATTGTTGTAACTGAAGGTGGCAATACTAATATTGCTAATACAATAACCAGTTTATACAAAAATGCAACAAAAACAACAATTACAAATAATAGTATAAACTATCAGTATGATACAACCAATCAGTTAATGCAGGATCCATTAAATAATATTAGATACTATGGAGCAAATCCAAAGAATTATATATATTTTAATTGCAATGATTATTCTAACCAATCTTCAACAACATGTGAAATATGGAGAATAATTGGTGTATTTAATGGAAAACTAAAGATAATGCGAAATTCTGATATAGGTGCATATTCTTGGAACAATAATTCAAATTCCGAGTGGTCAGAATCAGTTTTGATGAAAGAATTAAACCCCAATTTTACTGGTAGCAATGGAAGTCTCTATTGGAACCGTGCTAGTGGTGCATGTACAATCTCCGGAACTTGCAATTTTACTTCAACAGGCTTAAAAAATGATGCAACAAGAAATGCAATATCAAATTCAACTTGGAATATAGGCGCTACAGTAGAAAATTATGTTGATGTTGATCTTTCTAATGAGATTAAAACTACATATCAAAGTTATGTTGGATTGCCTAATACAAGTGATTACGGTTATGCAACAGATTTAAACTTATGTAAGTCAATGTTAATGCAATATAGCGAAACATCATGTGTAAGTAACAATTGGATGGCGTATATGGCAAATGGAAATACTAAAGTTGCAGTTTTGATAAATAGGAATTCAAACGGCAATATGAACGTCATAGTAGAAAACGGAAACGTTGACATATTTGATAATGATATTAACGATGCTTTGCCAACTAATGCATATGACATTTTCCCAACACTACACTTACAAAGTACCACTAATTTGGCATCAGGCACAGGAACCATATCAGATCCATATCAATTAGCAATTAATTAAAAAAGAAAGAAAAGAGGTAAGAAAAATGAATGAAGAAGAATTGATGAGAATGAAAAAAATAGAAAAAAGGGAAAAAGTAGATATTGCATTAGCCTATATGTTAATAGTTATTTTACTAGGTGCAATAGTAGTTATTCTGTACTTAAAATTTATTAGGAAAGAAGAACCAAGACAAGATGATCAGTTACCTACTTATATTAGTTTAAATGAAATAACAGCAGGATTAAATAGTAGTACTTTAGCAAATAGATATACTAATGATGGAGCAACATTTACTTCTACTGTATCAAATGATGCAATCGTAGTTACTTATACTAAAGGAGAACAAAATATTAATATCAATATTCCACTAGTAAACAATGAATTACAAGTTAATATTGCAAAAGAAAATGAAAAAATAATTACTGATACATATAAAGAAATTGCTAATATTATATGTAAATACTATGGAAACAGTGAAGATAGTTGTAGAACTACAATCAACAATATTAAAAGTGATAGTCAAGGTATAAGATTTATTTCTGATGCAAATAATAGTTATGTATATATTGACATCAATAAGAGTGTAGATGTTACTAATGTATTTAATAGTTCTTATACTGAAGAGACTAAAGTTACTTTAGATAACACTAATTATAGTTTAAAGATTAGTGATACTGAGATTAGTAATATTACTGTTACTAATAGTGATACTGATATTAAAGTATCTGGTTCAATTAAAAATTTAAGTACTGAAGGTACTTTATCTATTATTGTTAAGTTATATGATAATGATGGTAATGTTGTAGGAGAAGATAAGAAAGAGTATACTGCTGATAAGGCTTTAAATGGTGAAGATACTTTTGAATTTAGTTTTGCTTATAATGATACTTTGAAAAAAGATAATGTTAAAGATTATAGTATTAATGTTGTTAGATAGGAGATAATATGAGTACACATATTGAAAGTAAATTAGAAGATATTTCTAGTGTAGTTCTTATGCCTGGGGATCCTAAGAGATGTGAATATATTGCTCGAAAGTTTTTAGCTAATTCTAAAATTGTTAATAATGTTCGAGGTATGACTGCTTATACAGGTTTTTATAAAAGTAAAAAAATTACTGTTTTTCCATCTGGTATGGGATGTCCTAGTATGGGTATATATTCTTATGAATTATTTAAAGAATATAATGTTGATACTATTATTAGAATTGGTACGATGGGTAGTTATACTGACTTAAAATTAAAAGATATTGTATTAGTAGATAATTCTATTACTAATTCTAATTATGGTAAATATTTATGTAATTATCCTAATATAAATATTAATGGTGATATGGAACTTAATAATATTATTTTGAATACTTCTAAAGAATTAGGTTTAAATATATATAATGGTAATATTTATTCTTCAGATGTATTTTATGAACAAAATAATGATTTTAAAGATAAAGTTGCTAAATATAATGTGCTTGGTGTAGAAATGGAATCTTTTGCATTATTTACTAATGCAAAACTATTAAATAAGAAAGCTGCCACTCTTCTTATGGTAAGTGATAGTTTTATTTATCCTGATAAATTATCTAGTCTAGAAAGAGAACAAGGACTTGATAATTTAATTACATTAGCGTTAGAGACAAGTTTAAAATTATAAAACTAGGACATACTATAGGGGAGAGGTGATTATAATGAATTTTGAAACAATTAATATGGGGGGATATAACCTCCATTTAATTAAAACTAATAAGTTTAAGACGATAACTATAGATGTAGATTTTTATAGGAATATTAAGAAAGAAGAAATTACTGAGAGAAATTTACTTAAGATGGTATTATTAGATTCTAGTAATAATTATAAGACGGAAAGAAATCTTATTATTGAAAGTGAGAATTTATATGATATTAAGGTATCATCTAGTATATCAAGAATTGGTAATTTTAGTAACTTATCTTTTCAAACTAAATTTTTGAATGAGAAGTATACTGAGAAAGATATGAATAAGGAATCTATCATCTTTTTTCTTGATTTGATATTTAATCCTTATGTTAAAGATAATACTTTTGTTAGTATTGATAATCAAAAGAATAGATTAAGACAAGATATTCTTAGTATTAAGGATAATAAGATTAGATATTCTATTCTTAAATTAATGGAAAAGATGAAAGATAAACCTTATTCTTATAATACTTTTGGTTATCTTGAAGATATAGATAATATTACTGGTAAGAGCTTATATGAATATTATAAGAAAGTATTAAAAGAAGATAAGATAGATATTTTTGTATTAGGAGATTTTCAATCTAATGATATTAAAGAGATATTTAAAGAATACTTTAAGATAGATACTTTTAAGAAAGAGGATAAGAAAGTACTAGTAAAAGAATTGGTTCCTAGAAAGAGAATTGTTAGATACCGTGAATATGATACGGTAAAGCAATCACAATTATTGTTACTTGCTAGTTTAAATGGTCTTACTGATTATGAAAGACAATATGTTATAAAATTATATAATGAGTTACTTGGAGGTAATTCTAATTCGATATTATTTAATACTGTAAGAGAAAAGAATAGTTACTGCTACTACATTAATTCTTCGGTTAAGGCTTATGATAATATTTTGATTATTAATTCAGGAGTAGAGGCTAAGAATATTGATAAGAGTATTAAGTTAATAAAGAAATGTTTAAAGGATGTAAGTTTAGGTAAGTTTTCTCTTGATGACTTAGATTCTTGTAAGAATACTATTATATCCGCTATTAAGTCTAATAGAGATAATCCTATTACGGCTATTAATACATACTTTTCTAAAGTACTTGTAGGTAGTGATAGTGATGAAGAGAGAATAGAGAAGTTTAGTAAAGTTACTAAAGAAGACATTATTAAAGTTAGTAAAAAGATTAGTCTTCATACTGTTTTAACACTAGAACCTAAGGAGGAAGAGCATGGAGAAGATTAGAATTAAGAATCTTGAAGAGGATGTTTACTATGAAAAATTGGATAATGGTTTAGAAGTATACTTATATACTAAAGATGATATTTATACTAATTATGTTACTTTTACAACAAAGTATGGTTCTGTATATAATGATTTTGTTCCAATAGGTGAATCTAAAATAAGGTCTTTTCCTAAGGGGATAGCTCATTTTCTAGAACATAAAGTTTTTACGGAAAAAGAAGATCCTCAACCAATGGAATTCTTTGCTAAATCTGGTTCTTTATGTAATGCTTATACTACTTTTAGAAATACTTCATACTTATTTTATGCTACGAAAGATTTAAAAGAGAATATTGAGTATTTACTTAATTATGTACAAAATATTTATTTAACTGAAGAAGATGTTGAAAAAGAAAAGGGTATTATTAGTGAAGAGATTCATATGTATGAGGATAGACCGGGAGATGTGTTATTTGAGAAGGTAAGATTAAATACACTTAATTCTAGTCCATATCGTAATAGTATTATTGGTACTGTTAAAGATATTGAAAGTATTACTAAAGAGGACTTAGAGACTTGTTATTATACTTTTTATAATCCTTCTAATATGTTTATTGTAGTTACGGGAAGTTTTGATCCGGAAGAAATAATGTCTTTAATTAGAGAAAATCAAAGTAAGAAGAATTTTAAAATAGAAGATAATATTAAAGTTAAGGAATTTAAAGAAGAAGGTAAGGTGTTTAAAGAAAAAGAAATTATTAAGATGAATACTAATATTCCTAAGATTGCGTATACTTTAAAGATTCCTCTTAAGGATATTAAATTAACTAGAAGACAGTTACATTTATATATGTATATTTTATTTACTACTTTATTTGATGAGACTAGTTTATTTGATGAAGAATTAAAAAAAGATGGTATTATTAGTAATACTACTTATGTTAGTTTATTAAATACTAATACGCATTTACTTATATCTTTAGTTAATGAAACTAATAAATATGAAGAGTTCTTAGAGAGATTAAAAGATAAACTGAATAATATGGAAATTAATGAGAAAGACTTTAAGAGAAAGAAAAAGGTATTAATTAGTAATGAGATATTTGCTTATGAGAATGTAGAAAATATTAATGATATTATTATGGATAATATTATTTATAATAATGAGTTAGAAGATGATCCGATTGGTATTATTAAAGAATTAAATATGGAGACATTACTTAAGTTAATTAAGAAGATTGATATTAGTAATGCTAGCGAGGTAATTGTAAAGAAATAGGGGTAATTTTCTATTTCTTTTTTTCTTATTATTTGATATAATTAATATGTAATTGAAAGAGAGGTAAGTATTATGAGAAGTGGATTTGTAAGTTTTATAGGAAGACCTAATGTTGGTAAAAGTACATTACTTAATAGTATTTTAGGAAAGAGAATTGCTATTACTTCCGATAAACCTCAAACAACAAGAAATATGATTCAAGGTATATATAATGATAAGGATACTCAAATAGTATTCGTAGATACTCCTGGTATTCATAAGCCTAAAAGTAAACTAGGAAGAGTATTAAATAAACAGGCTTATTTTACTATTAATGATGTTGATATAGTAATTATGGTTGTAGATATTTCTGAAAAGATTGGTACAGGAGATAAGTTTGTTATTGATGTTTTAAAGAATATTAAAGATAAACCTGTATTCTTAGTTATTAATAAGATAGATAAACTACCAAGAGAAGAGATATTAAAGAAAATAGATGAATATCAAAAATTATATGATTTTGCAGAGATAATACCAGTATCTGCTAGAAAGAATGATAATACTGATAGATTACTTGAAGTAATTAAGAAATATTTACCTGATAATATTAAATATTTTGATGATAATACGGTTACTAGTAGTTCACCAGAATTTATTATATCTGAGTTTATAAGAGAGAAAGTACTTGATTTAACTAATGAAGAAGTACCTCATGCCGTTACTTGCATAGTAGAACAAATTGAAGAATATGATGATATTATGAATATATCTGCTACTGTGATTGTGGATCGTGAGAATTTAAAGAAGATTATTATTGGTAAAAATGGTAGTATGATTAAAGAAATAGGTACTAGAGCAAGAAGAGATATTGAAGCATATTTTGATAAGAAAGTATACTTAGAATTATTTGTTAAAGTTATTCCTAAATGGAGAGATAAAGAGAAATTCTTAAATATGATAGGATATAAAGATTTTTTGAATAAATAATTTGAAAATAGAACATTATATAAATGGGTGATAAAAAATGAATAAAGAGGATATATGGTTATTATTTGAAAAGACTGGTAAAATTGAATATTATTTAAAATATAAAAGTTTAACTAAAAATAAATAATAAAGCATGCATGAGGTAATGATTTACTTTTGAAATTATAAGTGATATAATTTAATTATAAGGAGGAGTATATGACATTTAAAATTAAAAGACAGAAAAACTTTTTTAATAAAGAAAATTCTATATTTTTTGTATATGATGCTAGACTAAATGTTATTAAAGGCGGTTTTGACAATTTTGATATAGGCAATGAAGAAGAATTGATAGATTCTATTTTAAAAGAAATAAATGATGATATGTTAAAACAAAATAATAGCAGTAATAGGCCGTACTACATCACTTTGTCTATAATTTTGTTCTCACAACTTCAAAATATTGTTTCTATTGAATATGTAACTGATAATTATGTTTCTATTATAAGTAGAGATGAAATAAATAAGTATATTTAGGGTTGACAATTATATATACTGAATGTATAATATTCAGTTAAGGAGGAAAATTATGCCAAGTGAATACAGTTTTGTTCATGGTCAACCAAATTATTGGAGAGTTAGATTTGACGATTGGAATGGATGGGAAGCACCTCATATACATGCTAGTCAAGGTGGAAGAGAATTACAAGTATATACTCAAACCTTAGCAATTAAAAATCAAACTGGTAGATTTACAGTTGATGAAGTAAATGAGATTAAGATGATTGCGTCTTCTTATGCAAATCGTTATTGTTTATCAGTTGATGGTGAATTGTTTAATACTAACGAAATTGAAAGTAAAACTTTAACATTAATAAAAATGGTTGATAATGAAGAAAAAAGAGAAAGCTATGTTAAGTAACTTTGATTACAACATATTTGGAAACTTAAAGACCGATGAATTATCGTCGGTTTTTAATACAAAATCTTTGAATTGTAGTAACATAAGAAAAACCATCGATGATATACTATCTTTGTATTGCTTGACTGATTATTGTAATAGAATTTTTATAAATAATTCTGATTTTTATTGTGCTTCATATAGTTTTAATGATAAAGCAATTACTATTAATTATAATTATATAATGAAATCTTTGTTTAATATAAGCAAAAACGATTATTTTGCTACAATGAATTTGTATAGAATTGTTTTGCATGAAATTAAACACGTTCTTCAATATAAAATGCTCGCTGAAAGGGAAAATAATTTGTATAAAATATTTGAAAATGAATTTTTAATTGGTAATAGTAATTATAGTAAGTTTCAACCTTCAGAATTAAATGCCAATTTTGATTCCTCTTTAACTATATTGAAATTGTATGATTACAATGATGTTGATTATGAAAGACAGTTGATTTTTGTATGTAGGTTAATAAATAATTATTGCTTTTCTAATGAAAGTGTGTTAAATTATTGCAAAGAAAACAATATTAATATTTTCGATACAAATCTAATTGATAGTTGTCTATATGGTTTAACAAAAGATATAAATAAATATGCAAAACTTATTTTGAAAAGATGTAATATTGACTAGAATTAAAAAATGTTGTAAAATACAAGTACATGAAGCAGAAATGCTTTATATGATATTATTATTAAATAGTATCATGACAAGTGCCGATAGGCATTCTACAAAGCTAGTCATATGACTGGCTTTTAATTTTGGTAAAACATTAACTAGAGGTAAATAATAAATATATAGTTAATGCTTATATATAATAGATATGGATGATATATTACTTGAAGACTAAGGCTTCAAGTAACCCTTTAAGACCTAGACTTAAAGGGAATAATAAAAAAAGAAGTGATGATATGGATAAAAAAATAAAGGGTGTAATAGTAAGTGAATATCCCTTTGAAGATAATAGTAAGATAATTAATATCTTTACTGAGAATGGTTTACTAGGAGTCATAGCTAAAGGGGCTAAGAAAGTAAGAAGTCCCTTTTTTAGTACTACTACTAAATTTAATTATGGTAGTTTTAATATTAATTATAAAGAGAATGGTTTATCTAAATTAATTGATGCTGATACTATTAATAGTTATAATAATATTAAGAAAGATATTGTTAAAATTAGTTATGTTACTTATATTACTGAACTAGTAACTAAAGTATATAAGCATGATGGTAATAAGAATATATATAAATTATATTTAGATTGTTTAGATAAGATTAATGATAATTATAATCCAGAGGCTATTACTATTATATTAAGATTAAAATTATTAGATTATCTTGGTATTATGCCTATTATTGATAGATGTGTAGTATGTGGTAATACTCATGATATTGTTACTATGTCTAGTTATCTAGGGGGATATGTATGTAAGAATTGTCTTAGGAATGAGAAGGTTATATCTACTAAGAGTATTAAGTTAATTAGAATGTTATATTTAGTAGATATATCTAAGTTAAATAAATTAGATATATCTAAAGATGTATTAAAAGAATTAGAGGAGTTTACTGAGGATTATTATGATCGATATTCTGGAATATATTTAAAAAGTAAGATATTATTAGATACTATTAAATAGAATATAATAGGTGATAGTATGTTATATAAATATTTAATTATTCCTTTTATAGCTGCTCTTATATCACAAACTATAAAGGTAATAATTGAAACTAAGAGGTATCATAAATTAAATATTAAAAGATTCTTTGATGGTATGGGTGGTATGCCTAGTACGCATAGTACTTTAACTAGTAGTTTAACTACTATTATATATTTAAATTATGGTGTTACTAGTATTTTATTTGCTTTATCTTTATTTTTTTCTTTAATTGTTATATATGATTCTATGGGTATAAGATATGAGAGTGGTAATCAGGCTAGGGTAATTAATAAAGTTGTTGGTACTAATTTAAAAGAAAAACTAGGACATAATCCACTAGAGGTATTAGCGGGTGTTGTTCTTGGTATAACAATTGGTATTATTCTGAATATTATCTTTACTTAGATATTATTTAATAGTATAATTAGTTTAGAGAGGAAGAAGTATATGAAGAAAATTATAAATGAATTTAAAACTTTTATAGAAAGAGGTAATGTTGTAGACTTAGCAGTAGGTGTTGTTATGGGGTCTGCTTTTAGTAAGATTGTTACTTCAGTAGTAGATGATTTATTAATGCCTATTATTGGTATTATTATTGGTGGCCATGACTTTAGTAATTTATCTATTAAAGTAGGAGAATCGACGATTAGATATGGTTCTTTAATTAATAATGTTATTAACTTCTTTATTATTGCTTTTTGTATCTTTTTATTGGTTAAATTTATTAATAAACTTACTAGTATTAATAAGAAGAAAGAAGATAAAAAAGAAAAGATGGAAGAACCTAAGAAGAGTGATGAAGTATTATTACTTGAAGAGATTCTTAGTGAACTTAAGAAATCTAATAAGAAATAATTTATATAGCCCTATAGGCCTAAGGTCCTATAGGGTATTTTTTAGCCTAGGTCTAAAAAATAAATGTTTTGGTTGCTATTATAGTAATAAATAAAAATATCGAAAAAATGTTGAATAAATAATAAAAATATGGTAAAATATCATATATAAAAAGGAGAAATTATGGAAGAAACAATATTAAATACAGAAGAAAAAATGATGTTAACAATAGAATCATTAGAAAATAAGTTTACTAATGTAAGAGCAGGAAGAGCAAATCCTAATATGTTAGATGGTGTAATGGTAGAGTATTATGGAACACCAACTCCATTAAAAAGTTTAGCAAATATATCCGTTCCTGAAGCAAGACAACTATCAATTAAACCATTTGATAGATCATGCTTAGGAGCAATAGAAAAAGCAATCTTTGAAGCAAACTTAGGAGTAACTCCTAATAACAATGGTGAGGTAGTATTTATCGTAATACCACCACTTACTGAAGATAGAAGAAAAGACTTAGTAAAACAAGTTAAAGCTTTAGCAGAAGAAGCAAAAATAGCTTTAAGAAATATAAGACAAGATGCTAATAAAGCATTAGAAAACTTAGAATTACCTGAGGATGAAGAAAAAAGAGGTAATGAAAGAGTACAAGAATTAATAAATGAATATAATAAAATAGTTGATGAAAAATTAAAAGAAAAAGAAAAAGACTTAATGACTATATAATTATATTTAAAGGGGGAATTAGTTATGAAAGAAGTATTTATGCCATCAATGGATGAACTATACAAAATGCAAGATATGGGAGCAGACCTTAAACTATATCTATATGCTAAAGCAATTGAAGCCTTATGTATAGAATATAATAACTTTCCAAGAAAAGAAAGTATTTTAAAAAATGAATTCAAGTATATTAGAGAGGATGAAAAGATAACTCAGGCTGTATGTATGATGTATCCTAGAGAAATAGAATTCTCTGAAGTATCTAAATATAATCCTATTCTAGCTAAACAATTAATCACAAGGAAAGAATCTAGAGATATATATAGATTAGATAATATAAGTAGTTTTTATACTTGTGCTTCAGACAGCCTAACACCAGAAGCAGTAGATATCCTATCTAAAGAATTACCAAATAATCCCAAATATCGTTTTGAATATAAACAAAGTAAACTAAATAGTGTCCTAGATGACATATTTATGGGAAAGATTAACATAGATAATATGTGTCTATTTATGAATAATGAACAAAGACAACAATTTATAAGCAAATTATCTATGATAGAACCATATTATATTATGCAACTTATAGATAGTGAAAACAAGAGTTCACTTCTAAGACTAGCAGTAATAGAATATATAAATAGATATGGATTTAACTATATAAGTGAAGGTAATAAACAAGAAGATATTCTAACAAATCAAACTACAGAAGTAAAAAGATTATTTAGATGTATAAAAAGAAAATAAGACAATGATAAGGAAGTAGTAATATTAGAGAAGTTTAATAGAGAGTCGGGGATGATGGAAGCCTGATAAAATATCTAATACGAATTCACCCTTTAGTCTTAACCGTTAATCTGGTTAAAGATTCCAAGTAGTATAACAATAGTTATAAAGAAAGGTGGTACCGCGGATAATAATATTCGTCCTTTTAGGTATCATCTTTTTTAATTATAAAAAAGAGGTGAATATGAACTATAATATAGAATATTTATTAAGATATGTATCTAATGATACTTATAAGAAGATACTAAAAAATAAAAGTAATTATATTCTTTCTCTGGTTGAAGATAACTATATAGATACCGATTTAAATATAAAATATTTAATAAAGTACGGAGTAAAGAATATAGATAAAATAGTATATGATTCATTAGAAGACTTAACCATAAGTCATAATGAATATATAAAAAAAATAAAAGATTATGAAAAAAAATATAGTAAAGAAGAAGTAATAATGCTTCTTGATAATGTATAAGGAGGAAATTATGTTAGAAAGATTAGAAGAAATAAAAAAACAAGGTTTAGAAAAAATAAATAGTGTTAAATCTAGTAAAGAATTAGAAGAAATAAGAAGAGAATTATTAGGTAAGAAGAGTCCGCTTACCGAAGTGTTAAAAACTCTAGGTTCATTAGATGTCGAAACAAAGAAACAAGTGGGTATGAAAGCTAATGAAATAAAAAATTACTTTGATGAAAAACTAAATGAAAAAGATAAAGACTTAGTAGATAACGCTAGAGTTACAGATGAAGAAATAGATGTAACATTACCAGGTAAAGAAATAAATAGTACTGGAGCCTTACATCCAATAACCCAAATGTGTTATGACTTAAATGATGCTTTTTTATCATTAGGGTTTGAAGTATATAGTGAGAATGATATCAGTAGTGAAAAGTTTGCTTTTGATAACCTAAACTTTCCTAAAGATCATCCCGCTAGGCAATCAATGGATACATACTGGATAGAGGGAACAGAAGATAAAACTGCTGAAGAAAGATTATGCTTAAGACCACACTTAACAGGAGGTTCCGTAAGATACTTATTAGAACATGGAGCTCCTGCTAGATTCGTATACCCAGGAAGAGTATATAGAAACGAAACAACTGATGCCAGACACGAAAGAGCTTTCTTTCAATATGAAGCTTTAATAGTAGATAAAGATTTATCATTTGCATCAGGTAAAGTAATGATCGAAACAATATTAGAAAAAGTATTTGGCCAAAAAGTAAATGTACGTATGCGTGAAGGATTCTTCCCATTTACTGAGCCAGGTTATGAAATAGATATGGAATGTCTAGTATGTGGTGGTAAAGGCTGTAAAGTATGTAACCACAATGGCTGGATAGAAGTAATGCCAGGAGGAGTAATCCATCCAAATGTCCTTAGAAGTGCTAACTTAGATCCAGAAGTATGGACTGGTTTCTATATCAATATTGGATTAGATAGATTAGTAATGATGAGATATGGTATAGATGATGTAAGATTATTCCATAGTGGGGATTTAAGATTCCTAAGAGAGTTTAAGTAGGAGGTAAGAAAGATGAGAGTTTCATTAAATTGGGTAAAAAAATATGTTGATTTACCAAAAGAAATAACAAATAAACAATTATCTTATGATTTAACAATGAGAACAGTAGAAGTAGAAGATGTAATAGATACTTCCCTTAAGTTCCATGACATCATAGTAGGAGAAATATTAGAAGTAAATAATCATCCTGATGCTGATAAATTAAAAGTATGTATGGTAAATATCGGTGAAGAATCTCCTGTCCAAATCGTATGTGGTGGTTCTAACCTATATGTAGGAGAAAAAGTAGTAATATCAAAACCAGGAGCAGAAGTATATTGGCATGGAGAAGGCGACTTAGTAAAAATAAAAGAAACCAAGATGCGTGGAGTATCATCATATGGAATGATATGTGGAGCAACAGAAGTATATCTAGAAGACTATTTTCCACCTAAAGATGAAAGCGAAATCGTTGATTTATCAGAAGTAGATTGCAAACCAGGAGATAATATTGCTGATATAATTGGTATGAATGATACCGTATTAGAAATAGATAATAAGTCTCTAACCAATAGACCAGACTTATGGGGACATTATGGAATAGCAAGAGAATTATCTGCAATATACAAAGTACCATTAAAAGAATTAGAAATAATAAAACCAGATAAAAATATAAAAAAATATAATATCGAAATAAAAGATACCACTAAATGTCCTAGATACTCAGCAGTAGAAATAAATAACGTTTATGTAAAACCATCTCCAATATGGATGCAAACAGCTATAACAAATGGTGGTATGAGACCAATAAATGCAATCGTAGATATAACAAACTATGTAATGATGGCAGTAGGTCAACCATTACATGCTTTTGATAGAACTCATGTAACAGGAGAAAAAATAATCGTAAGAAATGCTAACAAGGGAGAAAAACTATTATTACTAGACGAAAACAGTATAGATTTAACTACTGATGATCTAGTAATATGTGATACCAAGGAGCCTATGGCATTAGCGGGTATTAAAGGTGGTAGAAAAGATTCAATCTTACCAGATACAACAGGAGTAGTCCTTGAAGTAGCAGACTTTACCGCAGGTACAATAAGAAATTCAGGTAAAAGATTTGATGAAAAGACCGATGCCTCAATTCGTTATGAAAAGAATATCGATACTGAGAGAGTAGACTTAGGATTATCATTAGCTTTACAATTATTTAAAGAAATATATCCCGAATGTGAAATAATATCCTATGGAGATAATTATCCAAATCCTACTAAAAACGAAGTAGTAGAAGTATCTAAAGAATTCCTAGATATAAGATTAGGTAAAGTATTAACAGTAGAAGAAATAGCAGACACATTAGAAAGACTAGGATATAAAGTAGAATATAAGAATAATATCTTTAAGACAGTAGTTCCAACATGGAGAAGTACTGGTGATGTATCTATGAAAGATGATGTACTAGGAGATATAGCAAGACTAATAGGTTATGAATACTTTGAAGCAAAACCATTACCAGTAAACTTTACAAGTTCAGTAAATCAACCTAAAGTAACATTAGAAAGAAGATTAAGAGAATACCTAGCCTATAGATGTAACTTTAATGAAGTATTTACATATCCTTGGATAGATGAGAAATATATAAAAGCTGCTAAAATAGATACAAGTACTTCAATTAGATTAGCAACACCACCTTCACCAGAACTAGGAATACTAAGAAGTTCATTAGTACCTGGTATGTTAGAAGTAATAAGTAAAAACTTAAGATATTTTGATACATTTAGAGTATTTGAAATGGCCGAAGTATTTATTAAAGGTAAGTACCATGAATCTACTGAAGAAGAAGTATTACCAATTCATAAGAAATTATTAACTGGAGCAATAGTAGGTAAGAATGCAAAAGAAATATTCTTTGAATTAAAAGGAGTAGTAGAAAACCTATCTAGATATAATCATATGGAAGAACTTACTCTAAGTAGACTAGAAAAACCATCGTGGTCTGATAAAGAAGTTTACTTAAATATTAGTTTAAATAATGAAATAATAGGTTCATTATCATTAGTATCAGTATCTACAATGAATGAATCAGGTATCAAGAGAACCAATATAGCTATCTTTGAATTAGACTTTGGAAAATTAGTACCATTTAAATCAAGAACTAATAAGTTTAATCATTTACCTCAATTCCCATTAGTAGAAAAAGACTTATCCTTATTAGTAGATTCTTCAACTACTTGGAAAGAAATAAATGACATAGTTAGTACTATGGTTAAAGAAGTATCATTTATTGAAGAATATAATGGTGATAAAATACCTGATGGTAAGAAGTCTATTACTTTGAGAATAAAATTAGGTAATAATAATGGTACAATGACTACTGAACAAATTAATACTAGAGTAGAGAAAATATTAAAAGTACTTAATAAAGAATTAAATATTACTTTAAGAGAAGAATAAGCCTTAAAAAGTCTTATTCTTTTTATCTATGAAGCCATAGGTCTTCATAGGAATTATGAAGCTTATAATCTTCATAATTACAATTATCTCGTGCAGTAGTGTGCGTATAAACACTTATAAAATAAGGAATTATACAAAAATATAGTACAAAAGGAAATGAATAGTATTGTTTAAATTACATTACCCTTTGATAATAACTATATCTAAAAAAGATATAAAAAAAGTACAATATATAAACTAAATAATTAATAACAAAAAGGAGCCTATAATTAGTGCACATAATGTGGTTTTCACTTTTTAAGTGCGCCTCCATTTTGTTGGAGGCTTTTTCTATGTAGAATATTATTAATACAGATAATGATAAAATTAGGCTTGTTAATCACTTTTAAAGTATTTGATAGTATCAATACTATATATATTAAAGAATAAAAAAAGACGAATAGAATTGTTACTTCTATTCAATCTTTTTATTATATACATTCAACAAAAGTATCATCTAGACATCTAAGTACACAACAGCATCCTAAATTAATAGTAAAGAATGAGTTAGTAGCTTCATATGGAAAGACACTAGATTCGTCAGTATTAGGTGCTAGTACTCTACAAGTAGCACAGCAGCCATCCAATTTTTCTAGTCTAAATACATTACTGGTAGTAGTAATACTTGGATCTTTGCTAATAGGCATAGCAAGTGGTGTATTTCCATTACCACAAGTATATAATACTATTGGTCTAGTGTTGTAACAGAAACTACTATTTTGACCTAAGAAACCTCTATCACAAGTCTCTAAGCAGCAGTCATTTTGACATACACTTTGCTGAAGTATAAGGATAACTTTTAGAATATCCGCAATGCAATTCTCACAAGAATTGTTTTCATTGTTACACATATAATCCACCCCTTTTTTATATTCAATATAACATATGATAAATATTACTAAAATTTCACTACATTTACCTAAAAAACTAAATATTTCACATAAAAAATTAACCTAATTCATATATATTATTATGAAAATATTAAATAGATTAGATAATTATATAAATGAAAAAGAATATAGTATGATATATAAATATAATAAGTTAGATATCGTTAATTATACTGAGATTAAAGACTTCACTTCAAAAATAATAACTATTAGATATCAGAATAAAATATATCAAATAAAAGGAAGTAACCTCGTAATATCCCGTATGATGGATAATGAAATATTAATATCTGGTAATATTGAGAATATAACTTTTATGTAGAAAGAGTTGATACTATGAAAGATAAAATATTAAAAATATTCTCTAGTAGTATAAAAA
>OJOQ01000294.1_pt1 | contig 18942 bp, 17 predicted proteins | sample 1598241 | NCBI WGS metagenome assembly OJOQ01 (sample SAMN03922466, study PRJEB24848) | human gut metagenome | isolation source: stool sample | host: Homo sapiens | place: Germany | collected 2010-11
AGATATGCGACTATGCCGCAAAATACAGGGGCAATTTTATCGAGTCTCTCGAATACTTCAGAAAAAACAGCCTCGGCGACGGCGATTTTATGCTCTATGCGTTTCCCGAAAGAATGACAGAGCGCCGCAATCAGTGGTACTTCGACTTAAAAAAAGAAGTTCCCGCAGCGATATACAAAAGCTCCGTCAAAGAAAAAATCAGGGCTTTCAGAAAAATCATAAAAGAAAACGGCGTCGACACCGTGCACACACACTTCACCGACATGAAAACCGATATGTGCGTCAATATCGCCTGCCTCGGGCTGCGCGTGAAAAAATTCAAGCACTACAGAAGCAGCTTCGGCAGCTTCGGCACAATAAAGAAATTTTTCGCGCGGCTCTGCTACCGCAGCTGGAACGCCGTCATTTGCGTAAGCCCGCACATCATGCGGGAGGCCGAGAGCAATATAGTCTCCTGCAAGCCCGTGCTTTTAAACGACGCGGTATATTTTCCGCGAATGGACAACTACGAAAAGCTTTGTAAACCCGATTTGGGTGTTCCCGAGAGCGCCGTTCTCTGCTTTGCAATAGGCTATGACTACCGCCTCAAGGGCATCGACTTGGCGTGCGAGGCGGTCAAAAAGCTTCGAGACGAGGGGCAGAACATTTATCTTGCCGTCTGCACCGCCTCAAATACACAGAATATTGCAGAGCAAATCAAAGCGCAGTTCGGCGAATTTCCCGAATGGCTGAAGCTTTTGCCGCCGAGGCAGGACATCGCAAGCTACTACCGCGCCGCCGACATATATATTCAGGCTTCCAGAAGCGAGGGCTTCTGCTATGCCATAGTCGAGGCCGCCTACTGCGGAAAAACGGTTGTGGCATCCGACTGTCCAGGAATGAAGAGCCACGCGGAAAAGAATTTTGATTTTCTCTGGTTTAAAAACGGCGATTCCGACAGCCTTTCGGAGAAGCTCGGGCAGGCTGTCAAAATGAGCGAGAGCTCGGAGCTGTCGTCAAAAAACAGGCGTGCGGCCATAGACAACTACTCAATAGAAAATATGTCCAAGAAGCTGTACCGCATATATGCGGATATGTAAAAATAGAGAGCCGAGAGATTATTTTTCTCTCGGCTCATTTTTATTTCAGCGTCAATCCGGCGTGTAGGTAAATGTGAAGCAATGCGAGCGAAGGACTGCCGCGCCCATTATATTGAGTCTGAACGCGTTGCCGCGCATGGTCCGATTGCCTATCTTCAAGCTCGAAATATAGCCGCAGCCGCTTCCGCGCGCGCTGTCATGCTCGAGTATCTTTATCCACTGCGCGGGGTCGTTTTGGAGCGTTATACGCTTTGACGCGTCAACCTTCGCGTTATACGCCTCAACCTTCTTGCGAATATCCTCGCTCGAAATAGTCAGAGTGCGCTTGACGTCGCCCTCGGGGCTTGTCCTGCCGCCCGCAAGATAGGGATATGTGCTCTGGCTGCCGCCCCATACGTTTATACTCGATGTGGTTTTGCCCGCCGCGGTCGAGAAATACGGGGTCAGTGCGGGCTTGCCGTTAAATTCAAGACAGTCTCCGAGCGTCTGCTTTATCGCGGTCTCGATAGATGCGCTCGTTCCCGCATAGCTTTCGCGGAACGCATGGTTTGCGGAGGTCAGCTTAAAGTTCTGGCGCTTTGCGTAGGTATATATCGCAACCATCTGCGACTTTATCGACTCAAGCGGCGCAGACGGACCGACCTCGGCGTAGGCTGTCTTTCCGAGATATTCGGCAAGGGAATAGCTCTTGCCGTTATATGTAACCTTGCTCGGTAAATCGGAATCTCTGACAAGGCTTATGCCCGGGTTATTGTAATAGTGGAGCAAAATCCGCTTATAATCCCAGCCGCGGCGCGCATACTCCGAAGCGCCGTTCTGGCTCATACCGACTCCGTGACCGTAGCCGTAGACCGTGAAAACAAAGGTGCCCGTCTTTTTCGAAGAGCTGTTCGGCTTTGTGGTCGTAGGCTTTTCGGTGGGCTTTGAAGTCGGCTTCTCGGTCGTGCTCGGGCGAGTCGTCGGTTTTGTGGTGATAACAGTAGTCAAAACGGTCGAGCTCTCGATTATCGAACCGGGTACCGTGGCGCTTGTTTTCTCATCGGTGGTTTTCTCGGGGCGCGTACTCTGCGAGTCGGCAGTGTCGCCGTTTGGATGCTCTACGTCGGCAATGATCATATCGTCTATATCATCAATTATCCCGTCCGTATCGCTCTCTGAGGTATTCCCCCACGATGTGTTGCCGCCCGACGCGCTGTTCTCAACCGTATCGCTCTCGCTTGTGTCGGACTCGCGTGCGTTAATGAGCGCCGCGCTGACCTGCGAGCCGTAGCCCTTGACCAAAAATGTAATCGCAGTTCCGATAAGCGCCGCGAGCAGGATAATAGCCGCCACAATGAGCGCGGTTTTCTTGCCCGAACGCACGGGAGCCGATTTATGATGGGTCGGATGCTCCCCGTCCTCGATTACTATCGCCGTGTCGTCGTCGACATTGTGCAGGACAAAGCCGTTTTTAGCATAGTCGGCAAGCGAGGAATAGAGTCTGTGGACGCAGGCATAGATAAACTGCTGGGTAGATTCGCCCTTTCGGCTGTATACCTTGAATACCCGCGCCTTGTTCTCGTCCGCTATGCAGATGAACATGAAATATTTGCTGTCCTCTTCGTCGCTGCGGAAGACATTAGATATTGCCGCACCGACTGATGCGCCGCTGTTCAGGCGGGCGCGTCCCGCCATGGCCGCCGTATATTCGCCGTGAGACTCGTCCTCCCGGCGCTCGCCGTCGGCCTGCTGAGCAAATATGACATCGGCAAAATCGGGCTCGTCATACGGAAGAACGGAGAACACGAACGGGCTGTTTTTGCTCGTCGCAACCGCAACGGAAATTCCGCGCTCCTTCAGCAGCTCCACAACCTCCTCAGGGTTGCACTTCTCCTCTTCGCACAGCTCTCCCTCGGGAACATCCTCGCTTTTTTCTGTCTCCTTTGCACCTGTGCCGGGTGCAAAGACCGCTCTCAGCTGTTCGGCAATTTTGGCGCAGCGTCCGTCCGAAAGAGGCACAAAGGCAAGAGTCTGCTTGCCGCTTTTTTCTATAAAGCCGCAGTATTTGCCGTCGTCGGTCATAAGTATCTGCGCATCGGCGGGCATAAGACAGAAGTCCCCGTCCCCGTTTTTCAGCACCTCGGCTATCTCGGCGGAGGGCTCTGTTTTTGTCTTGAGCGCAGCAAAGAGCAGCTTCTTTATCTGAAGATAGTACCGCTCGGTAACCGCCAGAACCACGGTCTCCGTCTTTCCGAACGCCCCGGCAAGCGCAGTAAACAGCTCGCGGCTGTCCGCGAAGCGCTCGAAACGGCACTCCCCGCAGGCATCGGCAAAAACGGACTCATATTCCGCTATTGCCCGATGCGGGAGAGGCTGATGAACAAAAGCCAGGAGCGAGATCTTATTTTCCAAAATATCACCTCATTAGTTGGGATACCATCTGTTTGCGTTCTTATAGGGATTCTGTTTATTGAGCTTATCATACCACGCCTGAGGATATCTCGGGTTCGGATTGGTCTTGACAAGCGAAGTGTCGATTTCCTCGCTCTCGCCCTCGCGCATCATTCGCGCCACGACGACAAGGCGTGCATTGTCAAACTCATAGAGACAGGTTGAAAGAGTCAGTATTCTGTCGGTCGGCTTGATATCGACGCCCGTTGTGTAGAGCTTTCTCGAATCAAGCTCCTTAATATACTGCTTGAAGCTGTCCTCGCTTATATTTCTCCAGATATAGTTGAAGAAATATCCGTTGTCCTCGGCCGTGGTGGCGTTTGTGATAAACACCGCGTAGACCTTCCATTTGTAATCATGATAGATTGTGTTGAACTCGATTATCGGATTGTTTATGAATCCGCGCGTGGTACGGTAATCGAAAAGCTTGCTGAAAATCTTATCCGATGCGCGGGTGCTGTGGCCGTAGATTATGCTATTGCGGTCAAGCGTTTTAACGGAGTTCTCGCAAGCTAAGAACGGATTGCCGAGATCAGTATATCTGTGGGTGAAGCTTCGCTTGAGATAATACGAGTCGTTGTCGGTCTGGAGGATGGGGAAGTCCATCTTGAGCTTGCTTATCTTGAGCCAGCCGACAAGGTCGGTGTTCTGCGCATACGCCTCGGCGTATTTTAGCTGCATACCCTCGGGGAAATCCACGTCGGGGTACTTCGCCTTTATCTCGTCCCACGGGAGCTTCTCCTCGGGCTGTATGCCCCTTATGTCGTTTTCAACGATATTGGGCTGAATGAAATATGTATTTATCAGCATTCCCGCGCTGATGACAACCGTTACCATCGCCACCATAAAGACTATCTTTCGGATTATCTCGGAGGCTCCGTCTCCCTTCATTGGGATTATGCCGCCTATAATCTTCTTGAAGCCCTTTCTCTTGCCGCTGTTTTTCTCGTTTTCGCTGACCTCGCGCTCATATTCGCGCAGGGAGCCGCGCTCGCGCTCGCTGAGGTTGACGGCAAAAACGGAGTCGGTGGGCATATCGAAATCGTCAAACGCCTGATGGGTAGGATACTCGGGCTCGGTGACCTTCGGGATATCCTCGCCGCTCAAATCGTCGGGCGGAATAAACTTATAAACATTGTCCGGCTTCGGCTCTGCGGACGGCTTGACCTCGGGCTCGGGAATATCCGAAGGTTTCCCGTCCCCGGGGTCGGAAACGCCGACGGGCTCCTGCCGCTCCTCTTCCGGCGCAGCGGCGCTTTCATGCCGCGTCTCATCCTCCGTCTGTGCGTCGCCGCCGTCGAGATATTTATGGGCTATTTTCTCCATCTCGTTTTGCTCCGCTGGCTTTTCATCGTCCTCAACCGATGTGTAGTGCTCAAACATTTCCCTCATATCGGGCAGCGAAATTTCACTGTCTTTTCTGTTTTTATCAGACATACTCTTTCCTCCGATACAGGTTACTTTATTTTCTCTTCAAGCATGAGACGTACAAGGTTCAGCGCCCTTGTCGCCGTAACGTGCCTGTTATATTCACGGTCATTTTCATGGCCGGTGACTATCTTTTCAACGAATACGCGGTTGCCGTCCGTGACCGCCACGAAGCTTAATCCCCCGGGCAGAACTCCGTCGCCGCCGGGGCCCGCAAGGCCGGTAGTCGATATCGCTATATCCGCGCCGCTCACGCGCTTTGCGCCGAGAGCCATCTCGCGCGCCGTCTGTTCGCTGACCGCGCCGTATGTATCGAGAGTCTCGGGCGAAACGCCTAAAAGCTTCATTTTTATGTCATTGGAATAGCTGACTATTCCGCACTCGAAAACCTCGGACGAGCCGGGGATATCCGTCAGTCTCTTGGGGAGCGTGCCCGCAGTGCACGACTCTGCAGTGGCTATTTTTTTGCCCCGCTCTCTGAGAAGCGACACCACCCGCTCCTCGATTTTGTTCATATCAGTGCCGTAGACGACGTCGCCGAGCCTGTCGCATATCTCGCGTATGACCGGGGCGCACAGCCTGTCCGCCTCCGCCTGAGTCGCCGCCTTTGCGGTTATGCGAAGCTGCACCTCACCGCTCTTGTCATAGGGTGCGACAGTCGGATTCTCTCTGTCGAACATGTCCTCTACTTTTTCTGCGACTATGCTCTCGCCCAAGCCGACTATATTGACCGTATGCGAAACTATCGTGCCGTCCGAATATTTTTTCAAAAAGCCGCGAACGCTCTCGTCAAACATCGGAGAGAGCTCGGCGGGCGGACCGGGCAGGAAGATGACGCACTTTCCGTCCCTCTCAAGCGCCGCTCCGGGAGCAGTGCCGTGGTTGTTTCTGAACACCGCGCCGCCCACGGGCAGCATCGCTTGCTTCAAGTTGCTCTCGGGCATATGAATGCCCCTCGCCTTAAAATAGCCGCGTATGCGCTCGGAAAGTTCTCTGTCCTCCGCAAGCTCAAAGCCCATGACCTCGCAGCATACCTCTTTTGTCAGGTCGTCGGCCGTGGGCCCGAGACCGCCCGAGGTTATGACAATATCGCTGCGCCCGAGAGCCGCTTTAAGCTCCTGCGCAAGGCGAACGGGATTGTCCCCCACCGAGCTGCGGTGCAGGACGGATATGCCCAGCTGCGCAAGCCCTTTTGAGAGGAACTGCTCGTTTGTATTGAGGATGTCCCCGAGCAGAAGCTCGGTGCCGACACAGAGAATTTCACATACTGCCATGTTTAATCACCTTTTGAAAAAGCTTTTATGACTGTCACCTTAGTGCCCTCGACTGCGCGCTTTATGGGCTCGTCCCACTCGGTGCCGCGCTCCGCTTTTTCAATTCCGGCTATCGTCGGATGGGTGCGCGGATGCTTCGGAGTGAACACCGTGCAGCAGTCCTCATAGGGCTGAATGGATATATCAAACGTCTCTATCTTTCTCGATATCGCAATAACCTCGTCCTTGTCCATGCCGATGAGCGGACGGAACACGGGCATCGAGGTCACGGCGTCGGTGCAGGCTATCGCGGGCATGGTCTGGCTTGCGACCTGACCCACGCTCTCGCCCGTTATCAGTGCCTGGCAGCCCTCTTTTATTGCTATCTCCTGCGAGATTCGCATCATCATGCGGCGCATAACAAGGGTGAACACCTCTTCGGGGCAGTTATCTTTGATAAGCTCCTGAATCTCGGTAAACGGAACGACAAAGAGCATGATTCGTCCGCTGTATTTTGCGACCTGACGCAGAAGCGAATGCACCTTCTGCTCGGCGCGCTGACTCGTATAGGGAGGGGATGCGAAGTGAATCGCTATCAGCTCTATGCCGCGCTTTGCCATCATCCAGCCTGCAACGGGACTGTCTATTCCGCCGGAGACGAGCAGAGCCGCCTTGCCCGCGGAGCCCGAGGGCATACCGCCCGCGCCCTTGAGCTGATTGCCGTGGACAAACGCGCACTTGTCGCGCACCTCGACATTTATTATAACATCCGGGTTATGAACATCGACCTTCAAATGATGGAACCTCGAGAGTATCTTTCCGCCGACTTCTCTGCATATCTCGGGAGAATTGAGCGGAAACTTCTTGTCCGCGCGCTTCGCCTCAACCTTAAAGGTCGAAGCCGCATTGAGCAGGGGAGCCGTGTATTCAACGCAGGTGTCGAGAATAACATCCATATCCTTTTCGACTGCGGCTGCGCGGGAGAGTCCGGCTATGCCGAAAACCTTCAATAGCCTGTCTGTCGCTTCGTCGAGGTCTGCGTCCTCGGGTCCATCGACTATGATAGTAGACTGCGCGGGGGTGCAGGTGAATTTGCCGAGCGACGCGAGTCTGCGGCGTATATTTGCCATGAGCATATCCTCAAAGGAGCGTCTGTTCAGTCCTTTGAGAGCAAGCTCGCCGTTTTTGACGAGAATAACTTCCTTCATATTGCGATTCCTTTTTTACTTATTTTTTCTTATTGCCTTCTGCCCTGCCGAAATGCCGTCGATGAGCATATCTATTTCCTCTTTCGTTGTGAAGCGGGAGAAGCTGATCCTCAGCGGGCTCTTTCTGACCTCGTCGCTCAGTCCCATATTCTTGAGCACAGAGCTCTGATGTCCCTTCGAGCAGGCCGAACCGCTCGAGACATAGACGCCGCGTGAGGAGAGAAAATTGAGCATGGGCTCGGAGTTTATGCCGAGCACGGAGATATTTGTAACATAGGGCAGCGCGTCCTCGGGCGAGTTTATGACCACTCCGCCGAGGGAGAGAAGCCTTTCGCACATATAGTCGCGCAGCTCGGTGACCTTTTTGAGCTGAGCCGTAAGATTCGGCAAAGCCGCGGCCGCCGCGCCGAAGCCCGCTATCGCAGGCATGGGCTGAGTGCCGGGGCGCAGCTTTTCCTCCTGCAAACCGCCGAAAACTATCGGCGAAAGCCGCACGCCCTTTTTGACATAGAGCGCGCCCACGCCCTTGGGTCCGTGTATCTTGTGGGAGCTGACCGTCATCAAATCGACACCCATCGCCGCGGGCTTCAGCGGCAGCTTGCCGAAAGCCTGCACCGCGTCGCAATGGATAAGCGCCGGCGATTTCGCCCGCGTCACAGCGGTTCTCGCCGCCTCGACCGGCTGAACCGTACCGGTCTCGTTGTTGACTGCCATTATGCTCACGAGCACCGTGTCCGGGGTCACTGCGTCAAAGAGCTCACGCTCGCTGATGCGCCCTTTTCTGTCAACGCCCAAGCGTATAACCTCAAAGCCCTCGCTTTCGAGGTGCTTTACCGTCTCCTCAATACTCGGATGCTCGACGCTCGTCGTCACTATCCGTCTGCCGCGTCGGCGCATGGCATGAGCCGCGCCCTGAACGGCAAGATTATTGCTCTCTGTCCCGCCGGAGGTAAAATACACCTCATCGTCCCGGCAGAAAAGCCTGCGCGCAATATTCGAGCGCGCGTTTTCGAGCATTTCGTCCGCCTCTATCCCCTTTTGGTGCAGGGAAGAGGGGTTTCCCCAAAGCTCTGTCACAGCGGTTTTCATCGCCTCAACAGCCTCACCGCACACGGGTGTGGTGGCGCTGTTGTCAAGATACGCCGTCATAAGAAAAATCACTCCAAACAGCACGATTCCCAATTATACTTATATACACTATATTATACAACATAATCACCGGACTTGCAATATATTTGAGCCGATTGCGCCTTGCCTCAGAAAACTTTTTCCGCTCGCACATAAAACGCACGCTCGCTACATTATATGATATAAAGTGCAACAAGGACAGCAAATAAAGATTGACAAAAATATGCAATTTGCTATAATTAGACTGAAAACCAAACCATTACATAAAGGAGAGTTAACATTGACAAGACGAACAAAATCATGGGTCGCAGTGCTGCTTTTCATCGCAGTATTCGGCGCTCTGCTCGTGACCGCAACGTTCACCGACCTTCAGGTCAGCCATATTCTCACGGCAAAGGCGCTTGCCGCCCACACCTATTACACCAACGAAACCACATACGGAGTCGTGCTTGAGGCGGTCGGCTCGTCGCCTGTCTATCTCATGCTCGCGTTCAGCTTCCAGATTCTCTTCTGGCAGGTCATGCGCAAAATGAAAAAGCATCCGTGGAAAGAAATTCTTGCGATACTTCTTCTCGTCGCGGGAACGGCAGCATACTTCGTCATGTTCGACGACGCCGTAAAATATGCGCTCCAGCATATAGGCCCCGAGGCCGAGCTGTTCCGCAAGGCAGCATTCCTCAAGGGAATATCGATGTTCTTCGCGGGTCTTATGACCTTCTTTGCAACCTTCGCCATAAGGAACTACTCCGAGGAATCGGTCGGTAAGCTCGTTATGTTCGCGGTTGCGGTGCTCTGCGTTGCAGCTGTTTCCAACGGCATTATCGCCGCAGTCAAAGAGCCCGTCGGCCGTATGCGTTACCGCGCAATGAACTGCGAGGGCGGTGCCACAATCGGCGGATTTGACAATTTCACCCGCTGGTATGTAGTCAACGGTCAGCACATCCCCAAGGAAGAGATGAAAGCCCTCTTCGGTACAACCGATGCGCTCAAGTCCTTCCCCAGCGGACACACCTGCTCCGCCGGCACGGTCTACTGCCTGCTTATGCTCCTCGATGTTTTTGCAGTCAAGAGCAAGGGCAAGAGAGCGGTCTGCTGGATAGCCGCCATCGCCTACACCGGCATGGTCGCCGTCAGCCGCATAATAGTCGGCGCGCACTTCTTCAGCGACGTCCTCATGGGCGGCACGATAGCATTCGTATGCATGATAATTTCCAGAGAGATTTTCATCTGCAAGGGCGCGAATGTCAAAGCGATGTTCGGAAAAGAATAAGATACAAAAAGCAGTAATCACCGCCCCGTACGGCTCAGGTCATACGGGGCGGTTTCTTTTAAGAGAAAAGCACGGTGTATCTTTCGACACACCGTGCTTGTTTTTTATTTAGTCCTCGTGCTTTGCGAGGGGCTCAATCTTGCCGTATCTCGACGCGGAGGCCGCATCGGATCTGGGCGGACGGGAGGGAGCTGCGGGACGGTCTCCGCGCGGGCGGTCGTTTCTGCCCCTGCCGCCTCTGTCGCGGTTCTGATATCCGCCGCGCCCGCCTGAGCGGGGCGGTCTGGAGCCGCCGTTGAGGGGCTTTACGCCCTCTTCGAGAGTGATAACGACCTTGCGGTCATTCTCCGAGCCTACAGAGTGAGAGGTCACTCCCTCTATCTCCTGGAGAGCCGTATGGATGATGCGTCTCTCATAAGGATTCATGGGATCGAGCACAACATTTCTGCCGTACTTTCTGACCTTCGCGGCGCTCTTCTGAGCAAGTGAGCGCAGAGTCGCCTCGCGCTTCTCGCGGTAGTTGCCGATATTGAGCGACACTCTTCTCGACTTTTCCGAACCTCTGTTGACAACGAGGCGGACGAGATACTGGATAGCATCGAGCGTCTCTCCTCTGCGGCCGATGGCCGCGCCGTAATCGCCGTCATATTCGACTGCGATGCTGACTTCCTCGTCAGTCTCGTCAATCTTTATCTCCGCGCCCTCAATGCCGAGGCTTGCAAGGATCTTTTCAAGATATTCCTTTGCGTCTGCGTTTGACGGGGCGTCGAAGCTCACTTTGACCTTTGCGGGGGTAGTTCCGAGCAGACCGAACATCTTCTTTGCCGGCATTTCGAGAACTTCGATTTCAATATCCGAATCGGCGGATATGCCAAGCTGCGCGATAGCGTCCGCTTTTGCAAGCTCGACTGTTGCGCCGGTGCCGATAGCTTCTTTTAACATCTCTGTTTTCACCACCTGAAAAATTTATTTTTCTTCTTTTTTCTGCGCACGTGCGCGCTTGAGATTCTCTTCCCTTGAGCGGCGCTCAACCGTCTCATCGACCATAGCCTTCGCTATCATCTTCTTCGGGCTGTGCGTAAACGAAAGCACGACAGTCTGAATAAGAGCGAAAACGTTGGAGGCTATCCAGTAAATACCGATACCGGCGGGGAACTGGAAGGTGAAGTAGAGCGAGAACAGGGGCATACCGAAGGTCATGCAGCCCATAGTCGGGTTCTTTGCCATTTCGGGATTGTTCTTGCGCTGCTGGAGCATTGTAAAGAGGCTCGTGCCGAGAGAGGTGACGCCCGAGAGAATGGGGACAATCCAAAGGATTCCGGGCTCCTTTATCGAGGGTATCTTACCCAGCGGAATGCCGAGGAAGGTGAAGTTGAAGCTTGCGATACGCTCGATAATTCCCGCGCTCATGCCCTTTGAAAGGGCGAGGGGGCTGATTTCATTGATATGGTTGATAACAAAAAGCTCTATTGTACGCAAATCCGTCTTTGCGTTGTAATCGGGGAGCGTTTTTGCTATTTCTGTCAGCGAGTTGATTGTTGTTTCATCGAGGGCGAGTGCCCACTTGAGGGGGTGATAAATAACGCCGATAAGACCGAAGATGATGACGAACTGGATAGCGAGCGGAAGGCAGCCCATGTTCATGGGGTTATGTCCCTCGCGCTGATAGAGAGCCTGTGTCTCCTCCTGTATCTTTTTCTGGTCGCCCTTGTACTTGGCGTTTATTCTGCGGATCTTGGGCTGAAGGCGCTGCGTCTTGACGGTACCCTTAGTCTGATAGATAGAAGTGGGGATCATAAGGAGTCTTGCGAAAAGGGTGAAGAGGATGAGTGCAAGACCGTAATTGTTAACAGCTTCGAATATGAATCTGAGAACATATCCGAACGGGATACCCAGTATTTCATAAATGGCGTCCATTATTTGTGAGTCCTCCGGTTGGATTTTTTGTCCCTCTTGGGAGGGACGGGATCATAACCGCCGGGGAATAGGATATTGCAGCGAAGAAGTCTGGCAACAGTCAGCAGAGAGCCTTTGAAGGCTCCGTGTATTTCAAGAGCCTCTATCGCATACTGAGAGCAGGTCGGATAATACCTGCACATATCGGGCAGCTGCGGTGAGATATGCTTTCTGTAAAACTGAATAAGTTTTATCAGTATTTCCTTCATTTTCACTTCACAACTTTCACTCCTGCAGATATACCGATAACACCCAAGGCTTCCAGCTGTTTGCGCATGACCCGCTCGATATCGGTGCTCTTGCGGGAGACCGTCCTGTGACGGGCGACAAATACAATGTCCCATCCCCCGCAGCACTCGCCTTCGAGCTGCCGGAACGCCGCGCGTATTATTCGGCGGCACCGGTTGCGCTCCACCGCATTGCCGAGCTTTTTGCCGGTGGTTATCCCGATGCGCATGACGCCGTAACGGTTTTTGAGCGCATATGTGACAAGCACCGGGTCAGCGGCTGATTTGCCGCGCCCGTAAGTCCTGCGAAAATCGCTGTTAAGCTTGAGCGTTTGATATTCTGCCAAAGCAATCAATCCATCCGTGGCAATAATCCGCTCGACCTGTCATTCGACCGTTTAAAAGGCCGATCAATAGGTGAGCTGCTTTCTTCCCTTCGCTCTGCGGCGGGAAAGAACCTTGCGTCCGTTTCTGTCGGACATTCTCTTGCGGAAGCCGTGCTCCTTCTTACGGTGCAGCTTCTTGGGCTGGTAAGTTCTTTTCATTTGCGGTAACCTCCGTTTCACAGGATATTAGTCACCGGCGGGCGCTTTGGTGGCACTCGTACCGCCGTGATCTTATTGCAGAAGCGGGTAAAGCTACTTCGCCTACCCTTGCAAGCTACTATTATATATCATACTTCACATCAATGTCAATCATTTTTTTGCGTCCTTGTGCAAACTGCTTGTTGAAAAAAAGGGCTTTTTATGATATACTTTATCCTATTATAAAGCATTATGATGGGGGAAGTTCATTAATGGATTCATTCAACGAGCTGTGGCAGGTTGTTTCCGACTACCTCAAGCAGACAAATTCGGAATCTATCTACAACGTCTGGTTCAGCGAGCTTGAGCCTATAAGCTTCGACGGAAGCCGCGCCGTGCTCATGACAACAGCGGAGTTCAAGCGCCGCATTTTGGCGCAGAAGTTCGGCGGCACTCTTCACAGCGCCTTTTTAAACGCGCTCGGTCTTGACGTGGACGTTGAATTTATAGCGCCCGGAGAGGGCTATTCGCAGCCCGACTCCATGAGCTCTGCGGACAGCTATGCGGAGATAGACGGAGGCAAACGCGCATCGAATTATTTTGAAAACACCTTTGACACCTTCGTTGTCGGCGCGTCAAACAAGTTCGCCCATGCGGCGGCTCAGGCTGTCGCGGCGAATCCCGGCAAGGCGTATAACCCGCTGTTCATCTACGGCAACTCTGGGCTCGGCAAGACGCATCTGCTCAACGCCATTTGCCATGAGATAAAGAAAAACGACCCGTCGATGAAGATAGTTTTGACCGACGGCGAGGAATTCACCAACGAGTTCATCGAGGCGCTCAATCACCGCACGACTACAGAGTTCCAGAACAAATACCGCAAGGTCGACGTTCTTTTGATGGACGACGTTCAGTTTATAGCCAGCAAGGAGCGCACGCAGGAGGAATTTTTCCACACCTTCAACGCTCTGACGCAGGACGGCAAGCAGATCGTCCTCTCGTCCGACCGTCCGCCTAAGGATATGCCTCAGCTTGAGGACAGAATGCGCACCCGCTTCGAGTGGGGTCTGCTCGCCGATGTTCAGCCGCCGGATCTCGAGACGCGTATGCTCATAGTCAAGCGCAAGGCCGACGCGCTCAATTTTGACATAAGCGATGACGTCATAGAATACATAGCGCAAAAGCTCAAGAACAATATCCGCCAGCTCGAGAGCGCGGTCAAGAAGATGCAGGCCTATGTTCAGATTCAGGGCGCAAACGTCAACACCGCCACCGCTCAGCAGGCGATAAGAGATATTCTCAGCGACAACAAGCCCATACCCGTTGTCGTTGACAAGATAATTACGGAAGTCGCGCGCACCTACGGCGCAAATCCCGATGATCTTCGCTCGAAGAAAAAGGATGCGCAGACTTCAAAGTACCGCCAGATCTCGATGTACATCGTGCGCGAGGTCACCGGCCTCTCGGCCAAGGCTATCGGCGCGGAGTTCGGCGGCAGGCACTATTCGACGGTGCTCTATGCTCTCGACGAAATAAAGAAAGAGAGCGACACCGACTCTACGCTCAGAACAACCATCAACGACATTATAAAGAACGTTCAGGAGAACTGATTTTCAAAGCATATGTCGCACCTCGGGGGAGGGATAAACGGTGCGCGATATTATTATAGCTTCGCCGTCCGACAAGGTACGCGCTCAGCTGCGCGGCTTCGTCGCGGACATGGGAATAATGGGCGTCATTGAGTGTCGCTCTGCCTCGCAGACTCTCGATTTTGTCAGACGTCTCCCCGCCGCTATAATAATCTGCCAGCGTCTGACCGATATGGCGCCCGCCGCCATGCTCCGTCTGCTTCCTCCCGGCGCGGATATGATCCTGCTCATATCCTCCGCTCAGTCTCCGCTTTTCGGCATGAGCAACGTTCAGTGCATGACCCTGCCCATCTCGCGTCCCGAGCTGCGAAGCTGCATAGAAAAGCTTCTTCGCTCCTCGTCCGAGTCGCGCATACGCTCAAACGGGCAGCGCAACACGGCGGATCAGGAGATAATCGACAAGGCAAAACATTTATATATGAAGGTAAACGGTGTGTCCGAAGAGGATGCATACGCATATATTAGAAGAAGGAGCATGAACGAGAGCAGTTCGATAACCGCAACCGCCCGTCACGTTCTCAGCGAGCTCGCTAATATATAAATGAAAAGGGTCTTGTGAATGAAATTCGCCAAAATGCAGGGCACGGGCAACGACTACATATACGTCAACTGCTTTGAGGAGACCGTTTTTGACCCGCCCGCTGCGGCGAAATTTTTAAGTGACCGCCACTTCGGCGTAGGCTCGGACGGGCTTGTGCTCATAGAACCGTCCGACAGAGCGGATTTCAAAATGGATATCTACAATTCCGACGGGTCGCGGGCGAGGATGTGCGGAAACGCCGCACGCTGCGTCGCAAAATATGTCTGCGACAACGGCTTGACCGACAAAAGCCTTATCTCGTTAGAGACTCCCGGCGGAATAAAATATATAGATACATATAAAGAAAACGGCAAGGTCGTTTCGGCGCGGGTAAACATGGGCGCGCCCATACTGAAAAGTCAGGATATCCCCGCTCTTTTTGACTCGGACACCGTTATAGACCTGCCGCTCAAAGTCGGCGAAAAGTCTTATCGCGTCACCTGCCTGTCGATGGGCAACCCGCACTGCGTGATTTTTTCGAATGACGCAGACTCCGTAAATATTCAAAAAACAGGCCCCGAATTTGAAAATCATCCGGCCTTTCCGGACAGGATAAATACGGAGTTTGTTCAGCCGCTTTCCGGCTCACACATAAAAATGCGCGTATGGGAGCGCGGCGCGGGCGAGACTCTCTCCTGCGGCACGGGCGCGTGTGCGGCGGCGGCAGCTTGCATTCTCAACGGTTATTGCAAGCGCGATACGGATATCGCCGTCACCCTTCGCGGCGGCGAGCTCTCGGTCAACTGGAGCGCCGACGGGGCCGTTTATCTGACGGGGCCCGCCGTGACCGTCTTTACGGGCGAAATTGCCTGCTGCGGAGGCGCCCGATGATGATAAACCGCAACTTCTTAAAGCTCCGCCAAAGCTACCTTTTCTCGTCAATGAGCCGCAAGATAGGCGAATACAGAGCGGCTCACCCCGAAGCCGATATAATCGACCTCGGCATAGGCGATGTCTCGCGTCCCCTGCCCTTCGAGTGCATAAAAGCCATGCACTCGGCGGTTGACGAGATGGCAGACGCCGACACATTCAGAGGCTATCCGCCCGAACGCGGCTACGGCTTTCTTACAGACAAGATATTGAAATACGATTTTGCCGCGCGCGGGGTAACGCTCGACAGAGACGAAATCTTCGTCAGCGACGGCGCAAAGAGCGACACAGGCAGCATAGGCGATATCTTTTCGCCCGAATGCAGGGTCGCCGTCTGCGACCCAGTCTATCCCGTCTACGCCGACGCGAATGTGCTCGCGGGCAGGGGCGGCGAAAGGCTCGAAAACGGAAGCTTTTCAAAATTCGTGTATCTCGACTGCACTGCGGACAGAGGGTTCATCCCTCCCCTGCCGAAGCAGGAGGTCGATATCATATATCTCTGCTCCCCGAACAATCCCACGGGGGCGGCGATGAACAAAAATCAGCTGAAGCTCTGGGTCGATTGGGCGAGGGAGCACGGCAGCGTCATTCTCTTTGACGCCGCATATGAGGCGTTCATAACGGACGGCGACATTCCTCACAGCATTTTCGAGCTTGACGGCGCAAAGGAATGTGCAATCGAGTTTCGCAGCTTCTCGAAAACCGCGGGTTTCACCGGAGTGCGCTGCGCCTATACGGTGATACCGCGCGAGCTCACCCGCGACGGGGTCAGCCTGAACGCTCTCTGGACGCGCAGGCAGGCGACGCGCTTTAACGGCGTGTCCTACATCACTCAGCGAGCCGCCGAGGCAGTCTATTCGGACGAAGGCAGGCGGCAGATAAAAGAAAATATAAGCTGCTGTCTCGGCAACGCAAAAGCAGTTACGGACGGACTCAAAAGCGTCGGAATCCGCTGCTTCGGCGGCAGAAATTCGCCGTATATCTGGTTCGAAGTGCCGAACGGGCTTACCTCGTGGCAGATGTTTGACAGACTTTTAAGCTCTGCGCAGGTGGTCGGGACACCGGGCTCGGGCTTCGGCAGAATGGGCGAGGGATATTTTCGTCTGACCGCATTCGCAGAACCCGAACGCACGCTCGAAGCAGTCAAAAGAATAAAAAACGGTCTTGGCTAAGACCGCACGGAGGATAAAAATGGGCATTTTTTCAAGAATAAACAAGGGACTCAAAAAGACCCGCGAGAATATGTCGGGAGCTATCGACTCTATGCTCCACGGCAAGACGGAGATTGACGACGATTTCTATGACGAGCTCGAAGAGATACTCGTCATGGGCGACGTCGGCTGCATGACCGCGTCGGAGATAGTCGAGAAGCTGCGCGAGCGCGTCGCCAAAAAGCACCTGCGCAAGCCCGAGGCGGTCAAGAACGAGATAAAGGAGATTGTCGCCGAGATGCTCGAGGGCGGCGAGGAGATGAGCCTTATTACTCTCCCCTCCGTCATTCTTGTTATCGGCGTCAACGGCGTGGGCAAGACCACTTCGATAGGCAAGCTCGCCGCAATGTACAAAAACGAGGGCAAAAAAGTTATCCTCGCCGCGGCGGACACGTTCAGAGCCGCCGCCATAGAGCAGCTTGAGGAATGGGCAAACCGCGCGGGAGTCGAGATAGTCAAGCACCGCGAGGGCGCGGACCCCGCTGCCGTTATATATGATACTATACAGGCCGGCAAGGCGAGAAATGCGGACATAATAATCTGCGACACCGCCGGCAGACTTCACAACAAGAAGAACCTCATGGAGGAGCTTGCGAAGATATACCGCGTCATAGACCGCGAACTGCCCTACAGCGACCGCGAGAGTCTTCTCGTGCTCGATGCGACGACGGGTCAAAACGCAGTCAATCAGGCGAAGGAGTTTAAAAACGTCGCCGAGATAACGGGAATAATTCTGACAAAACTTGACGGCACCGCGAAGGGCGGCGTTGTGCTCAACATCAAAAACGAATTGGGCGTGCCCGTCAAGTTCATCGGCGTAGGCGAAAAGGTGGACGACCTTCGCCCGTTCAACGCCCGCGCATTTGCCGAGGGTCTGTTTGACGCAGAGCCGGCAGAAGATGAGGAAGAGGAGAAAGAGGACAAGTAATGGATTTTCTCATAGCTACGCACAACATGAAAAAACGCGCCGAGCTTGAGCGCATATTGAAACCGATAGGCGTGCGCGTTCTGCTCGCCGAGGAGGCGGGAGTCGAGCTGACCGACGTTGAGGAGACGGGGGTCACGTTCGAAGAGAACGCATTTCTGAAGGCCGACAGCGGCTGCAAAGAGAGCGGTATGCCCTGCATAGCCGATGACTCGGGGCTTGCCGTTGACGCGCTCGACGGCGCACCGGGAGTGTATTCCGCAAGATATGCGGGCGAGCACGGAAACGACGAAAAGAACAACGAGCTGCTGCTCGAAAATTTATCCGATGTCCCTGCGGACAAGCGCACCGCGCGCTTCGTCTCGACTGTCTGCTGCTGCTTTCCCGACGGCAGGCACATGACCGTGCGCGGCGAGTGCGAGGGCAAAATCGCCTTCGAGCCCAAAGGCGAGGGCGGCTTCGGCTACGACCCGCTGTTTTTGCCCGATGAGTTTCCCGGCAAGACGATGGCGCAGCTCACCGCAGAAGAAAAAGACAGCATCAGCCACAGAGGCAAGGCGTTGAGACTCCTTGCGAAAAAACTGGAGGAAATTATATGACAAGCAAAGAGAGAGCCGCGCTGCGCGCGCAGGCAAATTCGCTCGAGCCGCTGTTTCAGGTCGGCAAGGGCGGCGTCAATGACGCGCTGATAGCCCAGACGCTCGACGCGTTCCGCTCCCGCGAGCTGCTCAAGCTCAAGGTTCTGCTCGAAACCGCGCCGAAATCCCCGCGCGAAATCGCAGAAGAAATAGCCGTCAAGACTCAGTCCGAGGTCGTTCAGGTCGTCGGCGGGAGCCTTATATTCTTCAAAGAGAATCCGGAGCTGCATGAGCCCAAGGAAAAGAAGAAAAAGACCGTGACCGGCACGAAGAATCCGAACCGTCCGTCTGTGCGCAAAAAGATACACGAAAAGAAACTCGCAGAGGAGAGAAAGACCGCGGCGCGCCGCAAGGCGGAACGCAATTTCAGGCGAAAAGGCGACGTTTAAGCAAGAATTTTAAGTCAATCGGTTCAAAAGCAGGCGTTTTTTGCCTGCTTTTTTGTGCATCGGGACAAATTGCATATTTTTTCATAAAAGCCTATTGACAGCGTAGGCATAAGGGGATTATAATACAGTCACAAGCTGTCTCTTATACACATCTGACGCTGCCGACGAAGGCTTAGG
>OJOQ01000325.1_pt1 | contig 17784 bp, 18 predicted proteins | sample 1598241 | NCBI WGS metagenome assembly OJOQ01 (sample SAMN03922466, study PRJEB24848) | human gut metagenome | isolation source: stool sample | host: Homo sapiens | place: Germany | collected 2010-11
AGAGCGTCACGGCTGGACATAATGCCAAGCTGTTCGCCCCCATTGGCAATAACACGCACTTCACGCGCACGAATTTCTTCGTTAATACGCAAGCTTTCCTTACTTATAACAATTCACCTCCATGAACCTCAGATAAGCAATTACTGCTTATAAAATCTGTAACATATCAGATATAAGCAAAACAAAAAAGCGGGCAGAACAAATTCCACCCGCATGAATATCATATCCAACCCTGTCGAGCGTTTGCCGCAAGGTGAGAAGCGAGTGGCTTCTGCTTTGTTACTAGAATATGATAACACATAGCCCGATAAGTGTCAAGCTATTTACAGTTTTTATTTAAAAAGATTTTTGATTTTATTGAAGAAGCTCTTTTCCTCGGGGCTGATATTATCCTTGCTGATTTCTCCGAAGCTGCGCAGTGCTTCCTTCTGCTTTTCGTTCAGCTTAGTCGGCACAACTACCTTAATGCGAACCAGCTGATCGCCGCGCTGACCACCGCGCAGGCTAGGAATACCCTTCCCCTTCAGGCGCAGCACCTTACCGGGCTGAGTGCCTTCGGGAACCTTCACGGTTACCTGACCATCCAGCGTAGGAACCTTGATCTCAGCGCCCAGGGTTGCCTGTACGATATTGACAGGTACCTCGCACAGAACAGTAGTGCCGTCACGTTCAAAGAACTTGTGTGGCTTCACGTACAGATATACGTAAAGATCACCGCTCTGACCGCCCTTAGCACCGGCCTCGCCCTCGCCGCTTACGCGCAGACGGGAGCCGTTATCTACACCTGCAGGGATTTTTACCTTCAGGCGTTTATTCTTCTTCACAGTACCCTTGCCGCGGCATTCCTTGCAGGGGTTGGAAATAATCTTGCCTTCGCCGTGGCACTTGGAGCACGGACGCTCATTTACCATCTGACCGAACATGGTGTTCTGGGTGAAGCGTACATAGCCGGAGCCGTGACATTCAGGACAGGTTTCAACCTTGGAGCCGGGCTCTGCACCGTCACCGTGGCAATGGTCGCAGGTTTCGTCGCGATACAGGTTGATTTCCTTCTCTACGCCGAAAGCTGCCTCTTCAAAGGTAATTTCCATATCAAAGCGCAAATCCGCACCGCGCTGCGGACCCGCTTCACGGCCGCCGCGACCGCGTCCCTGGCCGCCGAAGAACATATCGAAAATATCCTCCATGCCTCCGCCTCCAAAGCCACCGAAGCCGCCGCCGAACGGATTGCCGCCGGCGCCGCCGGCTGTCTGCGCCTGTTCGAAGGCATCAGGGCCAAGCTGGTCATACTGCTGGCGCTTCTGCTCATCGGAAAGGACGCTGTAAGCCTCGTTAGCTTCCTTGAATTTGTTCATGGCTTCTTCGTTGCCCTTATTGCGGTCAGGATGATATTTCAGGGCCAGTTTACGGAATGCTTTTTTTATTTCGTCCTGGGAAGCGGTTTTGCTTACTCCCAGTACCTCATAATAATCTCTCTTAGCCAAAACAGGCGCCTCCTAAAACTTTTCTAACGAATATTATTTAAGCATATAATGCCCAGATGCATGATGGCGGTTGCCACAGCAGCTGGGCACTAATATTATATTACTTTTTTACGTCTGCATCAACAGCACAGATGGTGCTTTTCACCCAACCCGAAGGCTGGTGAGAAGGTATCAGATGCTAGGCAAAACGACGACGGCGTACTTTTAGTACGTCGAGGAGTTTCAACAACGCATACAGTGCTTTATAGACAGGATTATTTCTTGTCGTCGTCAACAACTTCCGCATCTACAACATCATCGTCAGCTTTTTTAGCACCTTGAGCACCTGCAGCGCCTTGTGCGCCTGCAGCACCCTCTTGTGCCTGAGTTTCTTTGTAAAGCTCAGCGCTCAGCTCGTACAGCGGTTTAGTCAGAGCTTCGGTATCAGCTTTAATCTTGTCAAGGTCGTCACCCTTCATGGTTTCTTTCAGGGTGTCAACTGCAGCTTTAACTTTAGCGATTAATTCATCCTTGCCTTTGCCTTCCATGTCTTTAATGGTCTTTTCAGCCTGATAGCACATGTTGTCGGCCTGGTTGCGAACTTCTACGCCTTCCTTACGTTTCTTATCAGCTTCAGCGTTAGCTTCTGCTTCTTTAACCATTCTGTCTACTTCGTCCTTATCAAGGGTGCCGGAGGAGGTAATGGTGATTTTTTGTTCTTTGCCGGTGCCAAGGTCTTTAGCGCTTACGTTAACGATACCGTTAGCATCGATGTCGAAGGAAACTTCGATTTTAGGAATTCCACGCGGTGCAGCCGGGATACCGGACAGCTCGAAGCGGCCCAGAGTTTTGTTGTCTGCAGCCATTTCACGTTCACCTTGCAGAACATGGATATCAACGGAAGGCTGGTTATCTGCAGCGGTAGAGAATACCTGTTTCTTAGAGGTCGGGATGGTGGTGTTACGGTCGATAATCTTGGTGAATACACCGCCGAGGGTTTCAATACCCAGAGACAACGGAGTTACATCCAGCAGCAGTACGTTGCCGGTACCTTCTTCACCGGAGAGAACGCCGGCCTGGATAGCAGCACCTACTGCAACGCATTCATCCGGGTTAACTCCTTTGTAAGGCTCTTTGCCCATGAATGCTTTGATAGCAGCCTGTACAGCCGGGATACGGGAAGAACCGCCGACCAGGATTACTTTGCTGATATCGCTTGTGGAAAGACCTGCATCGCTCATAGCCTGACGAACAGGGCCCATGGTGCGTTCAACCAGATCTGCAGTCATAGATTCGAATTTAGCACGGGTCAGGTCCATATCCAGATGTTTCGGGCCGTCAGCACCTGCAGTGATGAACGGCAGGTTGATGTTGGTGCTCATAACGCCGGACAATTCGATTTTAGCTTTTTCAGCAGCCTCACGCAGACGCTGCATAGCCATACGGTCGGTAGAAAGGTCAATGCCTTCGGCTTTCTTGAATTCGTCAACCATCCAGTCCATGATTTTCTTATCGAAGTCATCGCCGCCCAGATGAGTATCACCGTTGGTTGCTTTTACTTCGAATACGCCGTCGCCGACATCCAGAATAGATACATCGAAGGTGCCGCCGCCGAGGTCGTATACCATGATGGTATGGTCGTCGGTTTTATCAATGCCGTATGCCAGAGAAGCAGCGGTAGGCTCGTTGACGATACGCAGAACCTCAAGGCCTGCAATCTTGCCTGCGTCTTTAGTAGCCTGACGTTGGCTGTCATTGAAGTATGCCGGAACAGTGATAACTGCCTGGGATACGGTTTCGCCCAGATAAGCTTCTGCATCAGCTTTCAGTTTTTGCAGAATCATTGCGGAAATTTCTTCCGGGGAATATTTTTTGTCGTCGATAGTTACTCTGTAAGAGCCTTCGCCCATGTGACGTTTGATGGAGCTGATGGTTCTGTCAGGGTTGGAAACTGCCTGACGTTTTGCCAGCTGGCCAACCAGACGCTCGCCGTTTTTAGCAAAGCCTACAACAGACGGGGTTAAGCGGCTGCCTTCCTGGTTAGTGATGACGGTAGGTTCGCCGCCTTCCATAACTGCAACAACACTATTAGTAGTACCTAAGTCAATACCAATTACTTTAGCCATGATTTTTATCCTCCTGATTATTATCCTTCGGTGATGCGGCAGCTGCCGCATTTTTACCGAATCGATGTGATATATTTTTTAAATTTATTGTGAAGAGCACGCCAGCTTTATTCGTTGGTGTTTACTCTTACCTTACTGTGACGGATAACCTTGTCACCCAGCTTATAGCCTTTTTCGAAAACCATATCTACGATTTCATCATCCAGCTCCGGATTATGACCGCGCATTACGGCTTCGTGGATGTTCGGGTCAAACTTGGCATTTTGAGCTTCGATTTCTTCTACCTTCAGATCCTTGAAGGCATCTTCGAACTGACGGCGGATTTTTTTCATACCGTCGACAACTGCATCCACATTATCGCCCTTTTCGACGCTTGCTTCAGCACGCTCAAAATTATCTAAAACCTTTAAGAACTTGCCAACCACATTTGCTGTTACAAAGGTGGAAAGCTGTTCCTTTTCTATATTGGTGCGACGGCGGAAGTTTTCAAAATCGGCCTGCAATCTCAACAAACGATTTTGCAGCTCTTCGATTTTAGCATCCTTCGGGTCAACCTCAGGCTCAGCGGCTTCCTCCGCATTTTTTGCATCTTCAGCTTTTTCAGCTTCTGCAGCTTCCGCAGTTTCCTGTTCGGCAGCCTTCGCTTCCGCAGCCTCCTGCTCAGCCTGTTTTTCTTTCATTTCATTATCCTGCAAGGCTCTTCCTCCTTAGTTTTATTTATTGTCGGGCTTTTGCTCGAACATCGTTTTCAAATACTTATGCAGGTAATCCATTACGGTAATTACCTTGCCGTATTCCATACGCGTCGGGCCAAGAACTGCCATCGTACCGACTATCTGACCGTTAAGACGGTATGTTGCCTGTACCATGCTGCAATCCTGAATGCCGGTGAATTTGTTTTCACTGCCAATCGTGATCTTCAGTCCGCTGTCCTCGCCTGCCTTCAGCAAATCGCGTACTACGCGCTCCTCCTCCAGGATACCCAGAAGATTCTTCACACGCTCCACGTCGCGGAATTCCGGTTGGTTCAGCAGCTGCTTGGTACCACCCAGGAAAACCTTTTGCTGCTGGTATTTCTGACGCATCTGGCGGATGGACTGTACCAGCGATGTGAACAGCAGCTTATCATCTGCTATATTGGTATGCACCGCCTGCAGCAGGTCCTCGGTAATATTCGCCAACGCTCTGCCCTCCAGCAGTCTGCTGACGCGTCCTGCCATGTAGTCCAGCTCCTCCGGCCGCATTCCCAAAGGAATTTCTACCACGCAGTTGGCCACATTGCCGTCATCTGTTACAATGCACAGGATGGCATGGTGCTCATCCAGAGGTAAAAACTTCATATAACGGAAGCACGCACCGGCATCACGGTTAGCCAGCACCATTGAAACATTCTTCGTCATCCGGGAAAGGATTTTCGCCGTTGACTGGAAGATTTCATCAATGCTTCTGCGTCTTTCGCTGAACCAGCCGTTAATCAGCGCTCTGTCATTATCTGTCAGAGTACCCGGCTCAACAAGCGAATCAACATAAAGACGATAAGCCTGAGCCGACGGTACACGTCCGGCCGAGGTGTGCGGCTGCTCCAGATAACCCAGGAGCTCCAGGTCACTCATCTCGTTACGGATGGTCGCAGGACTGAGGCCCAAATCATACTTGCGGGCAATCGTCCTTGAACCTACAGGCTCAGCAGTTGAAATATAATCCTCAATTATGAGCTGGAGAATTTTTTTCTTTCTTTCGTTTAACATATTCCCACCTCATTTTGATTGTTAGCACTCTATCATTAGGAGTGCTAACATCTTGATACTAGAATAGCACTAGCCTACTTTATTGTCAACACCTTTTTTATTTATTTTTAAGTTATCACAAAAACTTCAAATATTTGATTGCCGACCTCCATACCACGCTCCGTAAGACGCAGTCTTTGCGTGCTTGCATCATACGCAATAAGCTTTTGTTCAAACAGCGGCGCCAGCTCGGAGGCAAAGCGCTGCAGCACATCCACGTCAAAGCGCTCGCGTGCCTCCGCCAGGCTCGCACCTTCGCTGCGGCGCAGTCCCATAAACATGAACTCCTCCAAAAGCTCTGCGCAAGATAATTCTTCTACATTATATAATGCACTGTCGCGCAAATCATTACCGCCGAAGCTTTGCAGCTGCCCGATATATTCCTTAACCGTACTCAGCCCGGTGCGCCGTTTTTGCCCATTAAAGCTGCAGGCGGCAGCGCCGAAGGCCATGTAGGGATGATACTCCCAATAAACAGTATTGTGCCGCGAATACTGGCCGTTTTTCGCGTAGTTGGAAATTTCGTAGCGCTCAAAGCCACGCTCGCGCAAAAAGCTCTGCACCAGCTCATACATATCCGCCGCAGTATCCTCGTCAGGCAAAGTTATTCTGCCCTTATCCACAAGACTCGACAGCGGCGTGCCCTCCTCCACAATCAGGCCGTAAACAGAAATATGCTCTATGCCCGTATCGGTCAAACGCTCCAGCGTATCCTGCAAGCTGGTAATCGTCTGCGACGGCAGGCCGTAAATCAAATCCGCACTGATGCGTGCAAAGCCTGCTTTGCGTGCCAACGCCAACGCCTCCAGTGCCTGCTGCGCGTTGTGAATGCGTCCTATTGCCCGCAGCTCATCATCCTGCAGCGACTGTACGCCGAAGCTGATGCGGTCAAAGCCAAGGCTGCGCAATGTCTGCAGCTTTGCTAAATCCGCCGTGCCGGGGTTCACCTCAATCGTTGCCTCGCAGGGCTGCTGCCAAAAGCCGTACTGCTTCAATGCGTTCGCCAGCTTAGCAATACATTCCGTAGGCAGCACGCTCGGCGTACCGCCGCCAAAATAAATGCTTGCGTTCGCCGCCATATTTGCCGCCTCAGCCGCACGCAGGGCAATTTCTTTGCACACAGCGTCGGTATATTCACGCTTCGTCTGCTCGTCAAAGCCGGCATAAGAAGCAAAATCGCAGTACAGGCATTTCTGTACGCAAAACGGTATATGCAGATAAAGTGCCTGATATTGCTGCCATGGCTGCACTTGTTTATTTTCCATAAGTGTTATTTCCTTTCACTATCTGTATCTCTATCTGTAAAAAACGCCGCCACAGAAATTACTGCAGCGACGCCTAAGCAAATTTATTTTCCCTTTTTATAGAACCATTTTTTATACGCAAAAAAGACAGCGCCCACAACCAAGATCAAAATCGTTAATCTTTGGCTGTGCTCCTGAAAATTAACTACATCATGACCGATGACAACCTCCAAGGCCGTAGAAGGAAATTTGCCGATAAGGTTGGCAATAATGTAATCACGCGCACTCATGCTGCTCACAGCACCCACCGCCGTCAAAATGCCTGACGGAAAATACGGCAGCGCCCTGGCGAAGGCCATCCACTCCAGGCCATGCTTGCTGCTTGCTTCATCAATGGATTTCAGCGAGTTGCTTTTTTCAATCAGCTTCTGCGCCGTATCACGGAAGAAGAAACGCATCAGGTAAAAGCTGATTACCACACCTGTTGTTTCCGCCAGCCAGGAAATAGTAATACCAAGCGGCAGGCCGAAAATCAGACCGTTGGCTGTAGAAAGAAAAATCGACGGGAAAACGCTGCCGGCATTAATCAGCACATCCAGCACAAAACTGATTAAAATCGCCCATGGTCCAAAGGAGCGCAGATATTCCACCAGGCCGTTGACATTGCCGCTGATTGCCAGCGTAAATGTTTTGTTAAAGAAATCATCGGCAAAAAAGTGAATACCCAAAAACAAGGCCACCAGCAAAACTGCTGCCGTCACCTTAGCACAAACATCAGGATTTTTTAACCAGTCTTTTTTCATGTATTTATACCCTCTTTAAGTATTGAAAATCATATTAAAGCGTTCGCCAAACTGCATTTCCACCAGACGACGGATTTCCGCCCAGTCCTCCGGTGTGCGCAGCTGCGCCTGCGCCAGTTGGCGAACCTGCGCAATTACGTCAACATCTCGCATTATATCAGCAATTCGCAAATCTGGCAAGCCATGCTGCTTCAGGCCAAAGAGCTGGCCTGCACCGCGCTGCTCCATATCCTTTTCCGCAAGATAAAAACCGTCCTCGCTCTCATGCAGTACGTTCAAGCGCGCCAGTGCCTCCGGCGAATCGGCGGCCGTCAACAGCACGCAGTAGGACTGCTCGCTGCCGCGTCCTACACGTCCGCGCAGCTGGTGCAGCTGCGCCAAGCCGAAGCGCTCCGCATTTTCAATCACCATCAGCGTAGCATTGGGCACGTTCACGCCAACCTCGATAACCGTAGTGCTCACCAGCACCTTCAGCTCGCCTGCGGCAAAGCTGCTCATAATGGCATCCTTCTCCGCACCCTTCAGCCTGCCATGCAGCAGAGCGCCGGGAATATCCTGCAGAAAATCGCGCTTCAGCTCCTCGTATACTCTTTCAGCGCTATGCACAGCCAGAACATCGGATTCCTCAATCAGCGGGCAGACAACGTAAGCCTGCCTTCCTGCCTGCACCTGACGCACCAGGCCGGCGTACACCTCACGGCGGCGCTCATCCGTATAGCACAGCGTCCGCACCGGCTTACGCTGCGGCGGACGTCCCTTCATTACGGAAATATCCAGATCGCCGTAAACAGTGAGCGCCAGAGTACGCGGAATCGGCGTTGCCGTCATTACCAGTACATCGGGAGCATTGGCCGACTTGTTGGACAGGCGTGCACGCTGCTCTACGCCGAAGCGGTGCTGCTCGTCCGTCACCGTCAGCGACAGATTGGCAAAGCGCACATCCTCCTCCAGCAGAGCATGCGTGCCAACAACCACATCAACAAGGCCCAGCTCCAGATTCAACAGCAGCTCACGCCTTGCCTTAGCACGCATACCGCCTGTCAGTAAAGCGATACGCACACCGTAAGGCTGCAAATATTGCTCCAGCGTTTCAAAATGCTGCGCCGCCAAAATTTCCGTCGGCACCATGATGCAGCCCTGATAACCGTTTTCCACCGCCTTAGCCAACGCCAGAGCGCTGATAACCGTCTTGCCGCTGCCTACATCGCCTTGCAGAATGCGGTGCATCGGCTTTTTATCCTGCATATCGAGCGAAATCTCACGCCACGCCTGCTGCTGTGCTGTCGTCAGCTCAAATGGCAGTCCCTGCATTACGTCTTTAACAAGCGCACCGTCTGCAGCGTGCTTTATGCCCTCTCTGTTGTCATGGCTCTGCTGGCGATAATACAGCAGGCCGCACTGCAGCAAAAACAGCTCCTCAAAAACAAAGCGCTGCTTGGCACGTCGCAATGCTTCCCAGCTTTCCGGAAAGTGAATATTTTTCAGCGCCGTATAGCGGTCGGGCAAATTACATTGACTCACAACCTTCGCCGGCAGACTTTCCGGCAAATCCTTTGCTGCCAGTCGCAAGGCCTCACTCACCCAGGTACGCAGGTTCTTCTGCGTCAGGTTACCGCTCAAAGCATACACCGGGACAATACCCGGCGTTTTGCCCTCGTCCTGCTCCAAAGGCTGCACGTCAACCTCGCTGACGGACTTCGTAGTGCGCCCCTGCCTTACGCGGCCCGTAATCTGCAGCATAGTATCCGGCTTCAGCTTTTGCGCCTTGTAGCGCTGCCCGCCGAAAAAGTACAGCGTAGCATAGCCTGTTTCGTCACGCACCGTCACGGACGTATAGCTGCGACGGCTGGCACCATAGCCGTTTTTCACCTGATAAACCGTCGCTTTGAAAATCTGCTTACTGTTGTCTACATCCAGCTCCTTAATCGTTTTGAGCTTGGCATAATCGAGATAAGCACCCTGACGCGGGTAAAATTCCAGCAAATCACCCACGCTGAAAATATTAAGAGCAGCCAGCTCAGCTGCCTTTTTTACACCTACACCTTTTAGTGTTGTTACAGGTTCTTTCCACCACATTTATAAAAATACCCTCTTTATCTTAAAATTCCCTTGATTTTCTGCGCTCTTTATGGTATGATACTCATGTTAAATTTGAATGTGCCTTATGTCTTATCACGTTTAAGGAGGTGGGAAACAATGGCATCTATCTGCGAAATCTGCGGTAAAGGAAAACTCGCTGGCAACAACGTCAGCCACTCCAATAGACACACCAAACGTGCTTGGAACCCGAATATTCAACAAGTAAGAGCAGTTGTTGAAGGTTCTGTTAAACGCTTGAACGTTTGCACCCGTTGCCTGCGTTCCGGTAAAGTTAACCGCGCAATCTAATCCGTTCGGATTTAAAAAGAAGCCAAATACCAATCGGTATTTGGTTTCTTTTTTTGTGCTTATTTTACTTTGCAGCCGCACTCGGGGCAGAACTTAACCAAAGAGCTGATTTTTGCGGAGCAGTTCGGGCACAAAATAAAGGCACGGTATTCCGTGAGCTTCTTTTCGAACAGCTCATAGAACTGGTTAACCTCTTTGTCCTCGCGCTTCCAGTTATAAATCTGCAGACGCTCCTTAGTGGAGTCCATGATAACCTGTACGGTTTCTTCATCCAAAGACTGCATAGCCAGCTGCATAATTTTCTTTTTGTTATGGAAATGCAGCTGATGTGCAGCATCATCCTGCTCATCAATAGTTACACCCATCTCATTGACGCACAGCAAGGCAATATTCCAGGCTACGTCAATATCAACTTCATAAAGACGGTTATCAAAGCAACCGCCGGCACCATCTATTCTCATAGCTACCTCCTGCCAGATGTTTTTTCTTAATTATAGCACAAGCGCATATTTGCTGTAAAACAAATCGCTCGTACCGCAGCATTATTTGTTCAGCTCCGCCGCCATTTCACGCACAGTTTTATGCAGCAGCGGATGTACCAGCTCCGGTGCAATATCCAGTAACGGCAGCAGCACAAAATCCCTGTTCTGCATATCGGGATGCGGCAGCGTAAGCTCCGGTGTCTGCATCACGACATTTTCGTAAAGCAGCAAATCCAGATCAATATTGCGCTCGCCCCAATGACGCAGGCGCACACGCCCCATAGCCAGCTCCGTTGCCAAAAGTGTACGCAAAAGCGCCACCGGCTCCAGATTAGTGCGCACCCTGCACACAGCATTCAAAAACTGCGGCTGGTCCTTCACACCGTAAGGCTCCGTAGCAAAATAGCCCGAAACCTGCAGTACCTCCACGCCCTGCTGCATCAGCAGCATCAGCGCGCGCTGTAAATTCTTTTTCTTATCGCCCAGGTTACTGCCCAAGGCAACATATGCAATAGCCATCTCAGACTCCTGTTCTTTTGATGTGATTATAATAGACGCAGCAATTATCTATCGCGTTACAGCGAAAAATTTCTTAACGGCAATTTCGTGCGGAACAAAGACGAAATTGCAATAAACTCGCGCTATGCGTAGTATTTTTCTACACAAGTCAGCTTAGCGCTCAAACAGTATTGCAATTTCTTTTGTTCCAAGCACTTATTGCCTAAAATTTTTATGCTTCCACCGCGATAAATAATTGCTTATGTCACTATTCCGTCGCAGCGCGACAGATAATTGCTAAAAATTACTCCGCACTGCCACGCAAAATAGCTTCCATTGTGCGAATCGCCCGCACATTCTCCTCAACATCATGCACGCGCACCATCTGCGCCCCCGCGTAAATCGCCTGCAGGCTCGTCGCAATCGTCCCCTCCAAGCGCTGCTCCGCCGGCACACCGCCCAGCACAGCACCAAGCGTACTCTTACGCGAAGCCGCCAGCAGCACAGGATAGCCAAAGCTCGTCAAAGCCTTCAGGTCACGCATCAACAGCAAATTCTGCTCCACATTCTTGGCAAAGCCGATACCGGGATCAAGAATAATCTTATCAGCACTCACACCACGCTCACGCAAAAGCTGTGCTCTCTGCGCCAGATAAACGGCAACCTCCTGCACAACATCCTTGTACTCGCAGTTCTGCTGCATATTCTTCGGCGTACCGCGCATATGCATAAGGATAATCGGCGCTTTAGTAGCCACAACCACATCCGCCATGCGCGGGTCAGCCTCCATTGCGCTGATATCGTTAATCATATCAGCACCGGCAGCAATAGCTGCCTCCGCCGTATCCGCACGATATGTATCAATAGAAATAACAGCATCGGGATAAGCCTTGCGCAAAGCAGCAATCGCAGGAACTACGCGGCGGCGCTCCTCCTCCCCGTCAACGCTGTCGCTGCCCGGACGGGTAGACTCACCGCCGATATCCAGCACACCGGCACCGGCAGCAAGCATTCTGCCGGCACGCTCCACCAGCTCCTCCATAGCAGACACACGGCTGCCCTCGTAAAAGGAATCCGGCGTAACGTTCAAAATGCCCATCACGCACATCTTCTCATAGGTCAGCACGCGGCCGTCAGCCAGAGTAGTGCACAGCTTTTGCGGCGTCAGCGCCATTTCCAGATCAATAGCAGCCTGAGGAATGCCAAAGTACGGCATCTGCGCCATTTTCTTCAGCAGTACCTTATAATGCTTCAGCGTACCCAAAAGCAGAATATCAACATACTTTGCAGCGCAGGTAACAGCACCGACCGGTGTTACGGCATCGCCGCCCACCGCCAGCATTTCCTGCTTGATAATATTCGCTGCCGGCGTACGCACACCAAGCAGCTTGAACGGAATAATCTCCGCCTTATGCGCAAAAATAGGCAAACTGTCGGCATGAGCGCCGATGCTTGCCAGCGCTGCCTCCAAGCCTTCACGGTTAACCTTTAATAACATTCATTCTCACCTTTTTCCACAACAGCAAAGGCGTTATGATTATGGATGCTTTCCATGCTCTCCACCTCTGCACGATACCAGGTAATGCGCTTATCCGCCTCCAAGCGTAAAGCAACCTCACGCACGGCATCCTCTACAAAACGCGGATTCTCATAAGCATGCTCCGTAACATATTTTTCGTCAGGGCGCTTCAAAAGACCATACAACGGCGTGCTTGCGGAAGCCTCGGCATATTCCACCAGCTCCTCCAGCCACACCATCTCCTGCGCTTCAACCTCCAGCTTCGCCCAGGCACGTTGGTTATGCGCACCGTATTCGCTGATTTCCTTAGAACAAGGGCACAGTGTCTGCACCGGCACAACAGCGGTAATACGCCAACGCAGCTTCTCGCCCTTCTCGGCCTTATACACGCAATCGATATCCATCGGCGCTTCCATGCCGCTCACAGGAGCCTTCTTCGTCACAAAATACGGGAACTTCAGCTCGATAAAAGCTCTTTCAGCCTGCAGATGCTGCTTCAGCTGATCCAAAATAGCCTCCACATCAGCGAGGCCCACAGGACCGAGAGTACGCAAACACTCCACAAAACGGCTCATATGCGTACCGCGCATATCATGCGGCAAATCAACCGCCAGAGTTACCTCTGCGACGCTGTGCTGCGTACCGCGCGCTTTATCGCGCAACTCAATCGGCCAGCGCAGACCTTTTATTCCTACATGCTTCAAAGGAATGTTGCGTAAATCCTTTTCGCTTTGTACATCTTTCACGTCATTCACCTCTGTACACGCAGCCACTGGTGCGAGTTTCCCAAACTTCTACTTCATATAAATGATAATGGTCGCTCTTAAGCAGCTCAACCAGCTTATCCCAAACCCAGACGCTGATATTTTCTGCGGAAGGCACCGGCAGAATATCATTCAGACAGGCGTGGTCCAGATGTGCTAGCACCTCTTCCTTTACCAGATTCTTCAGCTTGATAAAATCAATAACCATACCCTCGTGGTCGGGAGTGCCCTCCACCTTTACCACCAGCTTATAAGTATGACCATGTAAATGCTCGCACTTGCCGTTATAGGCAGGCAGATAATGCGCAGCGTCAAAATCGAATTCCTTGATAATTATCATTTATATTCTCCTCCATAAAGGGTTAAATCAGCAAAACCGTTCTGGCGCAGCGCCTCATAAGCCACAATCGCCACGGAATTGGACAAATTCAAAGAGCGTGCATCCTCAATCATCGGGATACGGATACAGCTTTCGGGATATTCGTGCAGCAAGGTTTCCGGCAGGCCGGCAGTTTCCTTGCCGAAAATCAGCAGGCTGTCCTGAGCATACTGCACATCGGCATAAGAGCTGTGTGCCTTTGTCGTCAGGAAATACTTGGGATTATCCTTATATTTTTCCAGCACCTCATAAACGCTGTCATAATAATGGATATCAACAAGATGCCAATAATCCAGGCCCGCACGCTTCAAATATTTATCCTCTACGGAAAAACCAAGCGGACGAACCAAATGCAGGTGACAGCCGGTTGCTGCGCACAGACGTGCAATATTACCGGTATTGCCGGGAATTTCCGGTTCAACTAAAACTATATGCATTTTACTGAATGCCTCCTCAGCTGACTGCTGCGCAGTCATTAATTTATTTTTTCTCCTGCAGTATTTCGGAAACCCTCTGCTTCATACTGCGTTTCTTTTTATTCTTTTCCTTAACCGGTTCAGCCGGTGCAGGCTTAATCTCCGGCTCAACAGGCTGCTGTGCCAGGATTTTCTGATAGGTAGCCATAATCTTTTCGCAATACAGCGAGCCCATCGCCCAAGTACCGTTCAAACCGTACCAGGTGTTGACAACACCGCGCTCCATACGGATATTATGTGCCAGATCATAGCGCGGATCAACAATATCCGTTGATGGGCGCTTCGTCTGCGTATAAGCCAACAGATGCTGGATATGCGCACGCACGCCCAACTGCGGCGTAGCAAAGGACGCACCGCGCACACCGCCGCCGATAGTACCGAGACCGCAGAAATTGTTCTGATGATGCAGCACATCACCGCCATAGCGGTAAGCGCCTGTTTCCACCAACGATTGCGCCAGTGCAAGGTCGGGGCGCACGTTTTCACGCTTAGCCTCCTGCCAGTACAGCTCCACCAGCTCCTCTACCGGGCAGGCCAGCTTCACAGCCGGGTTAGCCGCCAAAATATAGGCAATAGCCTGCGCCTTGCTGGCAATCGCCTCACCGTAAATAGCGATATTACGGTAATCGTCCGGCAGCTGTGTACCGGAAAAATAAAACTTGCCGTCCTTCTCCTGCAGCAACGACGGACGCGGAGCGGCAGGAACATCTATCGTACCGGCAGGCGGTTTAGCCACCGGTTTGGTAGATACTACAATTTTATCTTTTTCCTGAGTTATTTGGACAGCGCGCTGCTTTTTGTTCAGCAGCTTCTTATCCTTTTTATCAGCGATAATCGTCTGCTTGGAGGCCGGTGCTTCATCAGCCATCTCGCGCACGGTTGCCGCACACACACCAGCATACAGCGACAGGCCCAACAGAACACATGCAAAAGTAATTTTTTTATAGTTCATAGCGCATTACTCCTATATATATCACGCTATCAATTTTACCGCACATAAGGCAAAATTGTAAAGTTTTTCCCACCCCTGCAGTGAGGAATTCACAAAAAAGTAGATTTAAGCTATAATATTTATAAGATAACAGTCAAGCGCTATCTTATTTAATATCAAGTAGCAATCAGCTTGTCAAATTAAGGAGGGAAAATTATGTCCGCAAAATTCCATTTCATCAACCATGCCTGCTTTATTTTGGAAAAAAATAATTCCGCTATTATCTTCGACCCGTATCTGGACGATAATCCGGAAGGACTCACCGCCAAAGACATTAAGGTTGATTATATTTTCGTCAGCCACGGTCACTTCGACCATTTGGGCAGTGCCTTTGAAATCGCTAAAAATTGTGACGCTACCATCATCTCCACCGCCGAAATCTGCGGTCTGGCGCAGGATGCCGGCTGCAAAGCACACGCTATGCATCTTGGTGGCACCTTTAAGTTTCCCTTCGGCAAGGTACGCCTGACACTGGCCTTCCACGGCAGCGGCGTTCCCGGCGGTCACGCCTGCGGTATCGTCATCGATTTCTACGGCACTAAGCTGTACTTCGCCGGTGACACCGCACTCTTCAGCGATATGCAGCTGCTGCCCAAGCTCGATGCTTTTGAATACGCAGTGCTTCCTATCGGCGGCAACTTCACTATGGACCCCAATGATGCACTTATCGCCTGCAAGCTGCTGCAGGCAAAATACGTTATCCCCGTGCATTACAACACCTGGCCGCCCATCGCTCAGGACGTGGAAGCCTTCAAGGCCGCTGTTGAGGATGAAACCGACAGCAAGGTGCTCATTGTAAAACCGGGCAATACTATTGATATCGACTAAAAATTAAAACTTCAAAAACTTACGCCACGAAGCGTTCTTATTCACGTCGCAGTTGCCGCAATTGTTGCACTGCGACGTTGTTTTTTCTCCGAAATATTCCAGCAGTACCTTACGCAGACACATGGACGTATTGCAATAATTGGTCATTTTGCTCAGCAGCTGCAGCTCATGCTCCTTCCAGGTCAAATCCGGCTGGTCGTGGCCGATAAGATAGGTATTGACCGCAATATCCGCCTTATCATAAAGCAACAGACATTCCGCAGGCAGGCCGTCACGCCCTGCGCGTCCTGCCTCCTGATAATAGCTTTCGATATCCTTGGGCATATTATAATGCACCACAAAGCGTACATCCGGCTTATCAATGCCCATACCGAAGGCATTGGTTGCCACAATCAGCGGCACGCTGCCGCCGACGAAGGCATTCTGATTCTCACGCCGCTCCTCCGGCGTCAGGCCCGCGTGATAGCGCAAGGCACTGAAGCCCTGGCGCCGCAAAAGCTGCGTCACGCTTTCCACCTTGTTGCGCGTAGCACAGTAAACTACGCCGCAATCCTTTTTATGCTTACGCATAAACTCCAGCAGCGAGCGCTCCTTATCCTGCGTGCGCTGCACGGCAAAATGCAGGTTAGGCCTGTCAAAGCCCGTCACCACAATTTTTGCCTCCGGAATGCCCAGGCGTTTGATAATATCACGGCGCACATCCGGCGTAGCAGTAGCAGTAAAGGCTGCCACCAGCGGCTTCGTCGGCAAGGCCTGAATAAAATCGGGGATATTATAATATTCCTTACGAAAGCTGTGTCCCCACTGCGATACGCAGTGCGCCTCGTCCACCGCCACCATCGTAATATAGGCCTGGCGGGCGAAATCAATAAACTGCTGGTTGACCAATCGCTCCGGTGCCACATACAAAAATTTGCACTGCTTATTAAGCGCAGCATGCAGCACCCTGCCGTACTCATTGCTGCTCATGCTGCTGTCAAGATAAGCGGCCGGAATACCGCGGGCCGTCAGCGCCTCCGCCTGATCCTTCATCAGTGATATCAGCGGCGAGATTACCAGCGTCACGCCTTTCAAAAGCAGCGAAGGCAGCTGAAAGCAGATACTCTTGCCTGCACCCGTAGGCAGCACTGCCAGCACAGGCTGTCCGTGTAATATTTCACTTATAATTTCTTCCTGCCCCGTGCGAAAGCTGCTGTAGCCATAAAAATGCTGCAGCGCGCGGTGCAGAAAATCACTGTCTATAATACGTGCCATAAAGCTCCCTTGCTTCGAATAATTTATATTGTAAAAAGTATAGCATATAAGCACTTTTATGTAAAATAAATTTCGTTTTTTCTATGATCAGCTAATAAAAAACAGGTACAGCCTAAGCTGTACCTGAATTTGTTACTTCAAGCGTCTAATTAGTGTTTACGTGCGTTGAAGCATTCGCGGCAGTAAACCGGACGATCGCTGGGTTTGAACGGTACCATGGTCTCTTTACCGCATTCAGCGCAAACTGCGGGGAACATTTCGCGTTGCGGACGGTCGTTTTGTACGCCCATGCGTTGTTTGCGTGCTTGACGGCAAGCCGGGCAACGGCGCGGTTCGTTAGTGAAGCCTTTTTCTTCGTAGAACTCTTGCTCGGAAGCGGTGAATACGAATTCGTTGCCGCACTCGCAGCAGGTTAAAGTCTTGTCTTCTTTCATTGTTTAATCACTCCTAATCATAGATAGAACATACCCCAAAGAACGCATTAAGATGTTTACCTTGGCTTCCCCATGTCATCTATGATAGAAGAAGTTAGGAACTTAAACGGACCACTGAGATACACCACTTACAGTATATAGTAAGCGCCTGCAAAAGTCAATCTTAGTTTATCAAAAATGCGTAAATTCTTTAATAAGAAACTTTTCATTTCTCAACATATCCCAAAATCCGCTTATTAACAGTGCTCACGGTAAAAGCTTGCATGTAAAATAAGGATGCTGCACCGATAAGTTCGCAGCCCGATAGAAAAACCGCGACAGCTTTTCAGCTCTGCGCGGTTTTCGAAC
>OJOQ01000327.1_pt1 | contig 17725 bp, 15 predicted proteins | sample 1598241 | NCBI WGS metagenome assembly OJOQ01 (sample SAMN03922466, study PRJEB24848) | human gut metagenome | isolation source: stool sample | host: Homo sapiens | place: Germany | collected 2010-11
GAAAAAATATAGAAGATATGGAAAAATACCAAGCAGAAAGTGAAGAATTACGAGCTAAAATTACAAGTCGTAGAGGTAGAAAATAATTATTTTTTTTGAAGAAAACAAGAACAATTAGATACTAATATCAAATTAGTATCTTTTTTATCTATCTTTTTTTCAAGAGTAGAAACTCTTAATGATAAAGCCTTATTATTTTCAGTTAGTGTTTTAATCTTATCTCGATTATTATTAAGTTCTTTATCTACATTATTTAGAGTAACGGATAATTCTTGCTTTTTTTATATTCAGAGTTGGTATTATTTACTTGTTCTAGAAAGTTTACAATTTTTTTTATTTTCTTGTTTTATAACATATTTTTTTTTGTTGGTTAGAGTAGGTTTAAGATTATCAACTATTTCTTTAACTTTATTAGAGTTATTATCTAATTCTATTAATTTATTATTGGATACTTCCAAATCTTTTTGATGTTTCTCAATACCTTTCTTCATTTCAATATAGTTATCCATCTCTGATACAAGATAATCACGATTACGACCTTTTTGTTTCTTCTTCAAAGAATTATTAAGGTTATATTCTTTGTTAAATTCTTCAATACATAGAGTTCTCATCTTATCGTGTAATTTAGTAAGTGATGATTTAGTAAATATATCGGATTTACCAACTTGTTTAGATAGTCCATATTTATTTTTATATTTGATAGATACCTCTACAATATGCATATGTGGACTTGTTTCATCATAATGAATAATGGCTGATGCTACTTTAAAGTTAGGTACTAATAATTCTAAATCTTCTACTTGTTTTGTATAGACATTAGTTATTCCTTTTTTGAAATTAATATCTTTGGTATCCCAATATTCTTTATTTCCACGTTCAATAATAATTTTACAAGCAAGATTGTGCTTATTATCAATATATAAATGAAATAGAAACTAAATAGTTAAAAGATTTTGTAAAGAAAGAGTAAATAATAAGTAAAAATATTTTTACTTTTTTTCTTTTGTGGTATACTAAGTATAAGTGAGGTATTTATATGTGTGGAATTAATGGAATTATAAGTAAAGATAAGAATAAAGATAAATTAATTAAAAGTATGAATGAAAAGATACTTCATAGGGGACCTGATGCTAAAGGTATATTTGTAGAGGGTGATGTTGCTTTAGGACAAAGAAGATTATCTATTATTGATTTAGCAGGAGGTAATCAACCTATATATAATGAAGATAAAAGTATTCTTATTATGTATAATGGTGAAGTATATAATTATAAAGAATTAAAAGAAGAACTTACTGAGTATAAGTTTGAAACTGAATCTGATACTGAAGTAGTATTACATGGTTATGAGAAATGGGGGCATGATTTACCTAAGAAATTAAGAGGTATGTTTGCTTATGCTATTTATGATAAGAATAAGGGAGAGATATTTATATCAAGAGATCAGTTTGGTATTAAACCTTTATATTATTATCATGATGGTGATACGATATTATTTGGTTCAGAGATTAAGAGTTTTCTTGCTTATCCTAAATTTAAGAAAGTACTTAATAAAGAATTATTAGGAGCTTATTTAACATTTAGTTTTACTCCTACTGATGAGACTTTCTTTAAAGGGGTATATAGACTTCCTAGTGGACACTCTATGACAATAGATGTAAAGAAGAGAAAGATTAAAATTGATAGATATTTTAAAGTAGAATTTGGTAATACTGATAAGAGTTTTGATGAAGTAGTAAAAGATATTAGTACTGCTATGAAAGATTCTACTGAGCATCACTTAATTAGTGATGTTGAAGTTGGTTCTTTTTTATCTAGTGGTGTTGATTCTTCTTATTTAGTTAGTCTTGCTAAGCCGGATAAGACTTATACTATTGGTTTTGATTTGGCTAAGTATAGTGAAATTGATTATGCTAAAGATTTAACTGATAAACTTAATATTAAGAATATTAGTGAAAAGATTAGTAAAGAAGAATATATGAATGCTTTAAGTGAAGTATATTACCATATGGATGAACCTACTGCGGATGGATGTGCTATTGCTGTATACTTTTTATCTAGACTTGCAAGCAAGGATGTAAAGGTTGTTTTATCGGGTGAAGGTGCTGACGAATTCTTTGGGGGATATAATAGTTATGATGATAATTTTTATACTAAACTTCCTTTCTTTATTAGAAAGAGTATGGCTAGTATTTGTAAGATTCTTCCTAAGAATAAGATTACTAGATATATTATAAGAAGAGGATTACCATTAGAAGAATCTTATGTTAGTATTAATAGAACTTATTATGATGATGAACTTAAAGATGTATTAAAGATAGATAATTATATTAAGAATAAGGATATTGTTAAAGATGTTTATGATGAATATAAAGATTATAATAAACTAGATAGGATGCTAGCAGTTGATATTAGATATTGGCTTAGTAATAATATTCTTACAATAGTAGATAAGATGACTATGGCTCATTCTATTGAATCTAGAGTACCATTTACTGATATGAAAGTATTTGATGTTGCTAGAATGTTACCTAAGAATTATAAGGTAAGTGATGGTACTACGAAAGTGGCTCTTAGAAATGCCGCTAGAAAGGTAATACCTAATGATGCATGGAAAAAGAAGAAACTTGGTTTTCCTGTTCCTATTAGGGAATGGATAAGAGAAGAAGACTTCTATAAAGAAATTAAGAATACTTTTAATACTGATATTTCTAAAGAATTATTTAATAATGATTATTTAATTAAAATATTAGATGAACATAAGAATAGAGAGAAAGATAATTATAGAAAGATATGGGCAGTATATAGTTTTCTTAAGTGGTATGATGAGTATTTTGTTAAGAGATAGAAAAATAGTGAATATTTGAGAAAAATTATAAAATAAGGAATAAATATAGAACAAATACATAAAATATAATAGTTACATATTTACATTTATTCTATTTTGTGATATTATGTATATGTAATGAAATGCCTCTTGTATTAGAGGGAGAAAAGGGAACGCTGTTCCTTTTTTTCGTGTAATAGTTTGTTGTTAAATAATAATTTAAATATAAAAACTATAGAAAATAAATTTATTTTATGATAAAATACTATGGAAGAAAGAAGGAAGAAGTATGAAGGTAGGTATATGTTCATTAGGATGTAAAGTTAATATATATGAAAGTGAACTTGTTACTAATATATTAAAAAATAATAATTATGAGATAGTGGATTTTGAAGATAAGGCTGATATTTATATTATTAATACTTGTAGTGTTACTAATGAGAGTGATAAGAAATCTAGAAAGATGATAAATAGGGCTAAGAAGAATAATCCTTCTGCGATTATAGTAGTTATGGGCTGCTACAGTCAGGTTAATGCTGATGATATTGATGTTGATATTGTTCTTGGTAATAAAGATAAGTCAAGAATAGTAGAGATAATTGAAGATTATATTGAGACTAAAGAGAAGAAGAAGATTATTTATGATCTTAGTAAAGTGGATTTTGAGAAGATGGAGATTAGTAGTTTTGATAGTCATACTAGGGCTTTTGTTAAGATTCAAGATGGTTGTAATGCTTTTTGTTCTTACTGTATTATTCCTTATACTAGGGGTAGAGTTAGAAGTAAGAATAAAGATGATGTTATTAGAGAAGTTACTAAATTAGTTAATGAGGGATATAAAGAGATTGTTCTTACTGGTATTCATACTGGCAAGTATGGTATAGATATTAATAGTAGTTTGGAAGAATTACTTAATGAATTAGTGATGATTCCTAATATTTATAGAATTAGATTATCTTCAATTGAGATTAATGAGATTACTCCTGGTATTAGAAATTTACTAAAAAATAATAAAGTTATGGCTAAGCATTTACATATACCTCTTCAATCTGGTAGTGATAAGATATTAAAATTAATGAATAGAAGATATAATACTAGTGAATTTTTAAGTATGGTAGATAGTCTTAGAGATATTGATGATATTTCTCTTACTACTGATTTAATAGTGGGCTTTCCTAAAGAGAGTGATGATGATTTTAATGATACTATGAATACTCTAAGAAAGATTGGTTTTACTAAGATACATACTTTTCCATATTCTAGAAGAAAAGGTACAGTAGCGGATAAAATGGATGGTCATATTGATGGTACTACTAAGAAAAGAAGAGTTCATGAAGTACTTGCTTTATCTAATGAATATGAGAATAAGTTTTATAATAGTAAGATTGGTAAGGTATATGATGGGGTAGTTGAAATACATGATAATGGTTTGGTAGTAGTACATACTTCTAATTTTATACCAGTTATTATTAATGATAAGGTAGAGAATAATAGTATAGTTAATGTTATGATTGAAAAAGTAGAGGGACTTAATGTTTATGGAAGAATAGTATAACTATTCTTCTTTTGTTTATGGGAAATTATGTTATGTAATTGACATTAAAATAGGGAAATGTTATAATTTATAGCGTAATATTTGTAAGAAATAACATAAAATATTAGATGGAGGTATGTATGTTAAAGTTATTAAAGAATTTAAATAAAAAGGATTGGTTATATGTATTTATATCTGCTATTTTGATTGTATTTCAGGTATGGTTAGAACTTAAGATGCCGGATTATATGTCCAATATTACTCAGCTTGTTCAAACTAAGGGGGCTGCGATGAGTGATATTTTAAGAGAAGGGGGATATATGCTACTATGTGCTTTTGGTAGTTTGGTATCGGCTTTTATAGTGGGGTATTTTACTTCTAGTATATCTGCTTCTTTTTCTTATCGTACTAGAGGTAAGTTATTTAGAAAGGTTGAAGATATTAGTACTTATGAGATAAAGAAATTTTCTCCTAGTAGTTTGATTACTAGAACTACTAATGATATTACACAGATTGAATTTCTTATTGCGATGGGACTTACTTTAATGATTAAGGCTCCTATTACAGCGGTATGGGCTGTTACTAAGATTGTTAATAAGAGTATTGAATGGAGCATTTTAACGGGAGTAGCAGTGCTTGTACTTCTTATTACTATTGGTATTATTATGATTATTGTTATGCCTAAGTTTAAGATAGTACAAGAACTTCTTGATAAGGTTAATATGGTTATGAGAGAGAATTTAACTGGTATTAGAGTTGTTAGGGCATTTAATGCTGAAGAATATCAAGAAGATAAGTTTGAAGGTATTAATAACAAGCTTACTAAGCAGCAGATTTTTAATCAGACTGCATTTAATTATTTGAATCCTATTATGTATTTGGTTATGTATTTTTTAACGCTTGGTATTTATTTTATAGGGGCTATTCTTATTAATGATGCTGGTATGGGTGATAAGATTGTTTTGTTTGGTAATATGATTGTTTTTTCTTCTTATGCTATGCAGGTTATTATGTCTTTTTTAATGCTTGCTATGATATTTATGATGTTACCTAGAGCTAGTGTATCCGCTAAGAGGATTAATGAGGTACTTGATACTCCTATCAGTGTTAAAGAAGGAACTGTTACTGAGAATAATAGTGATATTAAGGGTACTGTTGAATTTAAGAATGTTTCATTTAAATATCCTGATGCTGATGAGTATGTACTTGAAGATATATCATTTAAGGTTAATAAGGGAGAAACTATTGCTTTTATTGGTTCTACTGGTAGTGGTAAATCTACTTTAATTAATTTGATACCTAGATTTTATGATGCTACTAGTGGGGAGATACTAGTAGATGGTATTAATGTTAAAGATTATAATTTTGAGTATTTGAATAATATAGTAGGTTATGTACCACAGAAGGCTGTTATGTTTTCGGGAAGTGTTTTATCAAATATTACTTTTGGTAAGAATAGACATGGTAAACCTTCTAAAGAAAGAGTAAAGGCTGCTATTAGGGTATCACAAGCTGAAGAATTTGTATCTAAATTAGATGATAAAGAGAAAGCACATATTGCTCAAGGTGGTACTAATGTTAGTGGTGGTCAAAAGCAGAGATTATCAATAGCGAGAACGATTGCTAGGGATCCAGAAATATATATTTTTGATGATTCTTTTAGTGCGCTTGATTATAAGACTGATAGTACTTTAAGAAGTGAACTTAAGAAATATACTAAAGATGCTACGGTTATGATAGTAGCTCAAAGAATTGGTACGATACTTAATGCTGATAAGATTGTTGTTTTAGATAATGGTAAATGTGTTGGTATTGGTACACATAAGGAATTAATGAAGAAGTGTAAAGTATATAAAGAGATTGCTTTATCACAGGTATCAAAGGAGGAACTTGAAAATGTCTAGTAATGAAAAAGAGAGAAATAGTCATTCTAGAGGTCATGGACCAATGAGAGTAAGTGAAAAGCCAAAGGATTTTATGGGTTCTATTAAGAAACTTATGAAGAGCCTTAGTAGTTTTAAGGTACTTATATTTATTGCTCTTGTATTAGCGGCTTTATCTTCTATTCTTTCACTTATTGCTCCGAATAAGTTATCTGATTTGACTGATGAGATTACTAAAGGTATTACGATTAATACTTCTAATATGAAAGAGTTAGAAGAGGATCTTACTAAGAATATTAGTGATATTGGGAATATTTTAGATATTAATTTAGATGAAAAGATGATATATAGGGTTAATTCTTCTGGTATTAGTAGTGAAGATAAGATTAAATTTAATGATACTTTAAAAAGTATTGGTAGTAACCAGGAATTGATACTTAAGTATTTTAGTGAGTTACCTGATAGTGTTCTTGATATTATTATTGGTGATAGTACTTATAATGATATTTATATTAGTAAAGAGGATAAGATTGCTACGATTAGGGCTTTTAGTGATATCGATGTTGATAATAAGAAATTTAATGGTATTAGTAGTTTTCCTGAAAGTATGAAGAAGGCTTTATTTCCTGATACTGTGATTGATGGAATAGAGATTAGTACTGATGATAAAGTAGAGTTTATTACTTTGATGGCTGGTAGTGATAGTTCTTCAGTTAATGAGATGTATAAGGTTATGGAGAATCTTCCTATTAGTGTGCAGAAGGTTATTGGACCTAAGATGGATATGGATAAGATTAAGAGTATTGCTATATTACTTGCTTGTTTATATATTATTAGTGCTATATTTAGTTATGTTGAAGGTTTATCTATGATTAAAGTAGCTAATGGATATGCTAAAAAGCTTAGAAGTAGTATATCTGAGAAGATAAATAAATTACCTCTTAAATTCTTTGATCATAATTTATCTGGTGATATTTTATCTAGAGTTACTAATGATGTTGATACGATAGCTCAATCTTTAAATAATAGTTTATCTACTTTAGTATCTTCGATTACTTTATTTATTGGTTCTATTATTATGATGTTTGTTACTAATTATATTATGGCTATTACTGCTATTGTGTCTAGTTTGATTGGATTTATACTTATGTTTATTATTCTTAATAAGTCACAGAGGTATTTTACTGCTAGACAGAGGGAGCTTGGTAAATTAAATGGTTATATTGAAGAGATTTATAGTGGTCTTAATGTTGTTAGAAGTTGTAATGCTAAAGATGAGACTATTAATGAATTTGATAAGTTAAATGATAAGTTATATGATTGTAATAGAAAGAGTCAATTTTTATCTGGACTTATGCAACCGATAATGGGATTTATTGGTAACTTTAGTTATGTTGCTGTATGTATAGTAGGAGCTTTACTTGTTAGTAAGAGTGTGATATCTTTTGGCGTGATAGTGGCTTTTATTATGTATGTTAGATTATTTACTAATCCTTTATCACAAATTGCTCAAGCTATGACTTCAATGCAAAGTACTGCTGCTGCTAGTGAGAGGGTGTTTGGTTTACTTGAAGAAGTGGAAATGGATAGTGAAGATGATATTACTAAGAAATTAGATAAACATAAGGTTAAGGGTAATATTGAATTTAAGAATGTTAAGTTTGGTTATGATAAGGATAAGATTATTATTAATGATTTTACTGCTAAGGTTAAGGCGGGAGAAAAGATTGCTATTGTTGGTCCTACTGGGGCTGGTAAAACGACGATGGTTAATTTGCTTATGAAGTTTTATGATATTAATGATGGCGATATTTTGATAGATGGTACTTCTATTAAGGAACTTAAGAGAGATAATATTCATAGTTTATTTACGATGGTTCTTCAGGATACTTGGTTATTTAATGGTACTGTTAAAGAGAATATTATTTATAATCAGAAAAATGTTAGTAATAAAAAAGTAGAAGAAGTATGTAAAGTAGTAGGAGTAGATCATTTTATTAAGACTTTACCTAATGGTTATGATAGTATTATATCTGATAATGATTCGGTATCTTCTGGTCAGAGACAACTTCTTACTATTGCTAGAGGGATGATTAGTGATAGTCCTTTCTTGATACTTGATGAGGCTACTAGTAATGTTGATACGAGAACTGAAGAGTTAGTTCAAAAGGCTATGGATAAACTTATGGAGAATAAGACTTCGTTTATTATTGCTCATAGGTTATCTACGATTAAGAATGCTGATTTGATACTTGTTATGAAAGATGGTAATATTATTGAACAGGGTAATCATAATGAATTAATGAAGAAGAATGGGTTTTATGCTAATTTATATAATTCTCAATTTGAAAAGACTAATAACTAATATTAGTTTTTTTCTTTATCCTATGAAATCTAGGGTTTTCATAGGCATAACATAGCCTAGGTCTATGTTATGAATAATTTTTTTAGGGAATAAATACATAATTAAGAATCTAATAGGTTTAAATAATTATGAAATTAGTGTTAAAAAAATAAAGACTGTTCTTTTGTAAATTGTTTTATTAATTATAATCTTTTTTTGTCCAATTTTTCTGTATTTATTGATTTCTATTTATTGATATGATAAAATTATAGTGTGAGGTAGAATATGAGAAGATATAAATATTTACTATTTAGTATTATTAGTTTTATGTTGTTTAATATTAATATTGTTTTAGCTGATACTATGGATGCTTGTACTAATGTGGGTGTACTTAAAGTTATATATTTTATTAAGTTACTTCTTAATATTGCTTTTATAGCAGTTCCTATTGGTTTAATTGTATTTGGTCTTATCGATTTTTCTAAGTCAGTTGCTTCTGGTGATGAAAAAGATGGTAAGAAGAATTTGAATCTATTTATTAAGAGATTAATATATGGAGCATTAGTTTTTTGCGTACCATGGATTGTTAGTGTAGTTATGCATTTACTGGGTGATCTTACTAAAGATGTTAATTGGACTGACTGCTACAACAATGCTAATAAAGAATATATTGATGCACATGAAGAATAGGGAATATTCTTCTTTTTTTTCTAAAAATAATTGACTTAGAAATGGTAAAATGATATACTTAATATAGTAGGAAAGTAGGTTACTATCTATGAAGAAAAAGGATAAAAAGAAGAATATTTATAAGTATGATAATAAAAGATTTATTTTAGTGTTTACAATGATGTTTTGTTTAGTTATATCTATGAGTACTTATTGGATGTATGCATATAAGCATAAGTATGGAAAGAATTACTTTGATAATAAGATTATTAGTTATAAAGTAAGTGATTATGTTGATACTGATGGTAATTATGTATATTTAAAAAATATTGATAAGGAAATAATTAATACTTTTATTAATAAACAAAAAGAAGTGTTAAAAAATAATGTTATTGATATGAACGTTACTAAGGGAATATATAAAGATATATTATCTATTAAGATTAGTTATGTATTATATGGAGAACTTAGTAATTATGAAGATGTTATTACTATTAATATTGATTTAAAGAATAATAAGGTACTTAGTAATGATGATATGATAGATATGGTTAAGGGTAGTTATAAGGATATTGCTACTGATATATTTAATGAGTATATTAAAATAAATAATAATAGAGAAGTAGTAGATGCTATTACTGAAGAGAAATTAAGTAGTAGTGTATTTAATAATAATAGTGAAAAGTATATTATTAGAATTAGAGAGAAATTACCTGAGGTTATGAATATATATATAGAAAATAATGAAGTATATTATTTAGTTAGAAAATATGAAATTAATAAAGTATGTTATTATACTAATACTGATATAAATATGGGATATATAAATAAAGAAATAGGAAAGTTATAGAAGGAGGAATTATTTATGGAAAGTATTTTATCGGCAACAGCGATTGCTATAGGAGTTATGGTTGGATTAGCTTTTTTAGGGCTAGGATTAGGAATAGGATTACTTGGAGGGAGAGTTGCTGAGGCAGTTGGTAGAAATCCTGAAACTAAGAATGATGTTGTTCATTCAATAATGACTATATTAATAATATTTGCAATATTTTTATTATTCTTATTTGCATTTTGTTTCTTATTATTATTCTTTAATCCATTAGTGGGATAATATGACATACTTTATTATCTCTTTTGTCATTATCATTCTTTTAGTAGTGGTAATGAGTTTAATACTTAAGAATGCTGTTAAACAGGTTGATGAAAAATCTAAGTCATATTTTGTTGATAAATTAAAAGAGTATGATTATTTAATAGATGAAAAAGAAAAGAAACTTTCTGAATTAGAAAGTGAACTTTTAAAAAGAAAGAATGGGTTAAATGATAATAGTTTAGGTGAATCAGGACCTAAGTATGATTTTGATACTAGTATTATTGATTTACTTACTGAGACTAATTATCTTGATAAGAATATATTTGAACTTAATAAGAAAATAGAACAAAAATTTATTATTAATTATGAAGATTTAATTAAAGATTTCTTGTCTAATATTAAGGGAGATAATAGATATGATTTCTGTGTTAAATTAAGAAATAAATTTACTCCGGATGAAATATATAATATTGAACTAATGTTACCGGAAGAAAGAAATGCATATTTAAAGAAGACACTTAGCGAGGAAGAATATAAGGTTTATGAAATATATTTAGCTAGTAATAAATTTAATATGGAAGATTTTATTGATTATTTAAATAGACTTATTGAACTTAATGATCCTACTGTAGTGGTTCTTGTACCTAATGATAAGGTTAATTATGATTATATTGATAAAAATATTAAGACTAAAGTAAGTGATGGTATTTATAAGGGGATTAAGATACTATATAGAAATAAGGTATATGACTTTAGCTTAAATGAAGGGAATGTGTGATATGGAACTTAAAAAGGTAGATAAAAAAGTTGAAGATATTAAAAGTAATAACAATATTTATTCTGTTGGTAAAGTTATAAAAGTTAATCCTTATACTGTTATTGTATCTGGTCTTAATGATATTACTTATTATGAAGAAGTTGATATTGCTGGTAAGGCTAAAGGGTTTGTTTTTGCTGTAGGAAAGAATAATATTACGGTATCTTTAGTTGATGTTAATGATAAGATTAATCCTGGTGATGAAGTATATTCGTTGAAGAAACAATTTAAATGTTTATTTAGTATGGATTCTATGGGTAAAGTTATTGATATCTTTGGGAATGATTTAATAGCGGGTAAAAAATTTGATAATTTGGTTGAAGTTCCTATTGAAAATGAACCTATTCCTATTATGGATAGAGGTCTTGTTACGAGAGAATTTTTAACTGGACTTACTAGTATTGATATGTTATATCCAATTGGTAGAGGACAGAGACAATTAATTATTGGAGATAAAAAGACTGGTAAAACACAGATTGCTCTTGATGCTATTGTTAATCAAAAAGATAAGAATATGGTATGTATATATGTTGCTTTAGGTAAGACTAAGAAAGAAGTTAAAGATATTTATTATGATCTTACTAAGAGAGGGGCTGCATCGTATACTATTATTATTGCATCATTTCATGATGAACTTCCTAATAGAACGTATTTAACTCCTTATGTTGCTTTATCAATAGCAGAGTCTATGATGATGGATTCTTATGATGTTCTTGTTATTATAGATGATTTAAAGAAACATGCTGATGTATATAGACAAATATCTCTTGCTAGTAAGAAGACTCCTGGTAGAGATGCTTATCCATCTGATATCTTTTATGCACATAGTAAATTACTAGAAAAAGGTTGTCAACATAAAAATGGTGGTTCTATTACAATACTTCCAATAGTAGAGACTAAGAGTTCAGATATTACTGATTATATATCTACTAATATTATTTCTATTTGTGATGGGCAGATAGTTTTATCTAGTAAGAACTTTGCTAAAGGAGAGAAACCGGCATTAGATTATGGATTATCTGTATCTAGATTAGGTGGAGCAGTACAGTCTCCAGAGGTTAAGAGGCTTGGTAGTTTAGTTAGAAGTAAATTACTTGAATATTTGGAAGTTAGAGATATATATGAACTTGCTAATATTGATGAAATGAGTGAGGAATTACAACATAGGATGAAAGAAGGAAAAGTTATTCTTGATAAACTTAAACAGAATAAATTTTCTCCTAAAAGTAAGGAAGAAATGCTTGAGTTATATAAGTTCTTAGAGGAAGGTGATAATAATGAAAATAGGTAAAATTATTACTATTAATGATATTTCTGTAGAAATTATATTATCAAGTAATGATATTAAAATAGGGGATATTTTGGAAGTAGAAGGTAATAATAAGTATGTATTTGAAGTAGTTGAAATTAATAATATATCCGCTACCTGTATAAGTTTATATAGTACTAGAGGTTTACAAAAGGGTAGTATTGTTATTAAGAAAAATGATGGATTAGAGGTTGAATATTCTGATAAGATTTTAGGTAGAGTATTTGATTCTTATGGTGATGTTATTGATGGTCTTCCTTTTGAAAGTGAAAAGAAAGTTAAAGTAAGTCATAATACGGTATCATTAAAAGAAGTTAAAGTTGAAAATGATCCATTATGGACTGGTATTAAAGTAATTGACTTTTTTGCTCCTTTACAAAAAGGATTTAAAATGGGATTACTTGGTGGCGCTGGTGTTGGTAAGACAGTACTTATTAAAGAGTTAATTCATAATATTTATGCTAGTTCTAATTCTAATGCTGTTTTTGTAGGAGCAGGTGAAAGAAGTCGTGAAGGTAGAGAGTTATATGACGATATGAAGAGTTCTAACTTACTTGATAAAATGACTATGGTATATGGTCAAATGGGAGATAATCCAGTATCAAGAAGTAAGTCTGTTGCTACTGGACTTAGAATGGCTGAATATTTAAGAGATGAAAAGGGACAAGATGTACTTATATTCATTGATAATATATATAGATTTATTCAGGCTAAGGCAGAGATTTCTACTGACTTAAAAGAGTTATTAATTGAAAATGGATATCCTGCTAATATGGCTGGTGAAGTAAGTGATATTGAAGAGAGAATTAATTCTACTGATAAGGGTTCTATTACTTCATTTCAAGCTATTTATATACCTGCTGATGATTTAACTGATGATGCTGTTCAAACTGTTATGAGTTATATGGATGGTCAAATTGTTCTTGATAGAAAAATTGCTGAATTAGGTTTATATCCTGCTATTAATGTATTTAAATCTACTTCTAAGTTAATAGACAAAGATAAGATTGGGGAAAGACATTTTAGTTTAGTAGAAAGAGTACTTGCTAATTTAACTAGATATGAAGAGTTAGAGGAAATAATAGCAGTACTTGGTATTGAAGAGTTATCAGAAGAAGATAAACTTGTCTTCTATAGATCAAGAAAACTTAGAAATTATTTTTCACAACCAATGTTTGTTGCTGAAGCTTTTACTAATATTAAAGGTGTATTTGTTGATATAGAAGATGTTCTTAATGATGTAGAAAATATATTAAATGGTAAATATGATAATATTGATGAGAGTAAGTTTAGATATATAGGTAAATGTGATGGACAAGAGTGGAATAAAGGTTAGAATCTTTGATATTGAAAATGGTTTAAGAGAATATAAAGATATTAAGATAATTAGAATTATTAGCAAAGATTATAACTTACTTATTATGAAAGATTATTTACCAATAATAGGAGAAATAGAAGGTAGTGTAGATATAAAGAATGATGAAGTAAATTTATCATTTAAAGATATTAAGGCTTTCTATATGAATAGTAATAATGAATTTAATTTGATGATAAAAGAGGGATAGTATGAATAATATATTTTATTTTGCATTTGTTGGTATAATTGTTGTTGTTTCTTTATATATTATTCTTAAAATATTAATTAAAAAATTTAATCCTGAAGAATCTAAAGTAAAATTATATGGTATACTTCAGGGTATGAGTAATAGAGAAATAATTAGTATATCGTGTTCAATAATTAGTTATGTATTTATGATATATTTGATGGCTTCTTTTATTGATTTAGATATTTATATTGCTATTATTGTATTGTTTTTAACTCTTGTTAGTGGTATTCTTATTAAGAATAAAAAAGTTATTATTGATTTAATACTTAGTGCTATATCTTTAGTAGGAATAAAAGTAGTATATTTAATTCATGATTATATTATTAATGAATATATGGATATGTGGATGTTACTATTATTAGTATTTGTAATGTTATTCTTATTCTTATATTTATCTTATACTTTACTTAAGAATATTAAAAATGTAGTAATAGCTAATAAATATATAAGAAAGGGCGGTAATCATGAGGATAAAGAACGTAGTTAAGGTCATGAACTTCCACTCTTTACTTAGAGTAGATGCTTCTAAAAGGGAGGCGGAGAGTTATCGTAATGTAGGTGATGAAATTACTAAGATTATTAAGACTATTGTATATAATAAGAATTTAGTGTTAGATAAAAAAGTAATAATGCCTAATCCTAATAATAATAAATTAAATATATATATAGCTAATGATTATGGTTTTTGTGGTAATTTTAATTCGCAGATAGCTAGACAAATAAGACAAGATAAAGATGATTATAAAATTATAATAGGTAAAAAAATAGTATATAATGATGATAAAGTAATACTTAAAATAAATAAAGATGATTTTAGTAAAGAACTTAAAAAAATAGAAAAAACTATGGATGAAGCTATTAGAAATTCTTCTTATAGTGAAATTAATTTATATTATAATCATTATAATTCTAGTACTTCGTTTGAATTTAAAAAACTTACTTTATTTCCTATTAATTTTGATGGAGAATATGATACTAAGAATGATTTTGTTATAGAAACTGATATTACTAGTATGTTATATAGTTTGCTTACTTTTTATATCATGTATGAACTTAAGATGTGTGAATGTATTAGTAGGGCTGCTGAAAATGTAATTAGAAATCAGATTACTAGGGAAGCATTAGATAAAATAGATGAGATAGAGATTGAACAAGCTAATGAACTTAGAAAAAATAAAAAAGAAAAATTGGTTAAGAAGACAGTAGAAAATTTTAAGAAAATATCTACAAGGGAGGAAGAAGATGGATAAGTATGATTATATTACTGCGACCACTCTTGAAGAGAAGGTAAGATTAGAGAAATTAATTAAATATATGGAAGATAATAATATTGAAGATAATTTACTTGAGTATAAAGAGAGATATAATAATATTTGTAAATATTTAGTTGCTAAAGATAAATATCTTAATATAGAGAAAGATATTGATGATATTAAAATTAAATTAGATGAACTATATAAAAAGAAAGATGAATGTGAAGTTGATAATTTATTACTTGAAGAAACTTTAATTTCTAAATTTAATACTGATACTAATGGTAAATATAGAAATATATTATATGAAGATATTAAGTTAATTGATGATAAAGAAATAAGAGATATATTGTATATATTATTTGAAAAAGAAAGTGAATATTCTAAGTTACTTAGTAAGAGAAATAAGTTAAAAAATATTATAGATAAGGATAAATATCCTAATACTTACGATACTTTACTTAATCAGGATATATTAATTGAAAAACAAGATGAATTATTAGATAATATATTTTTATTAGAAAATAATATTAAAATAGAGAGGGAAAAGCAAAGAAAAATAGAAGATTCAGTAATGACAATACCAATATTAAAGATATTATATGAATTCTGGATTGTTGATAGTTATGATCCAACCAAAGTAAATAAAAGTAAAATATTTAGTGATAATAGAACTTTAGTTAATTATAAAAATGGAATATATGAACAAGAAAAAGAAAAAAAGAAAGAAGAAAAATTTCCTGAAATAAAAGAAAGTACTAAAGAAGATAAATTAATATCAAATTTAAATTTACCTGATATTGATGAAGATGTATTTATTAATATAGATGGAAAAAATTATATTAAATAGTATAGAATATATTGAAAAAAAGAAAAGTATTTGTTATAATTTATACGTAAGATAGGAGGTAAATGAAATGTTCGAAGAAAATAATAATCAAAGTAAACCTACAAATAAACCACTAATATATGCTGTTACAGGTGTTGCACTTTTAATAGTAGCTATATCAGGTAGTGCATATGCTTACTTTACTGCTAGTCAAACAAGTGATACCATAAATGGTACTACCCTTGATGTAAAACTAGATAAACCAACAGTTAAATTAGTAAGTTCAACAGGAACTAAAGGTGAAGGATTAATTCCGATTTACGATGGAAGTGTGATTGGTCATACAACTAATCAATTAACTACTGCGGTTAATAGTTCACATAAGTGCGTAGATGCAAATAATTATACTGTTTGTAAGGTATATGAAATAACAATCAATAATAGTGGTAGTAGTTCTACATCTATTAATACATCTATTACATTGGGAGGAAATGCAACTAATGTAACATGGGCTAAAATGACAGATGCAACAACATTTAAAGCTTTAAAAGATGCAAATAATAGTTTCTTAGATCAAAACGTTACATTAGCAGGTTCTGGTTCTACAAAACAATACTTTGTAATATACCTAAAGAATACTGGTGGAGATCAAACTACTGCTGATGCTGGTAAAAATATAATAGGAACAGTAACAGTTACTGCAAGTACTGGTTCTACTATTGAGGCCACATTCTAATAACAAAAATAATAGTGAAAAAGGCACTATTATTTTTTTAAAACTTATCTCAAAACTATTGCATTTTAAATTATTATTTGATACAATATTATTGTAAATGAGGATCGAAATAAAATGGAAGACACTAACAGAAAGGGCCCTGGCATATTTTATGCCGTAGTAGGTGTTGCTACATTAGTAGTAGCTATTATTGGAGCTACATTTGCATACTTCAGTGCAAGTGCAAGTGATAATACTAATATTACTGGTAATACTGCTCAAGCAGGTGGTGTTAATCTAGAAATCACTCCAGTAACTGCAACTGGTACAAATATGGTACCACTTAATTTATTAGGTGACGATATGAAAACTGCTCCTACTACAGGAGATCAATTTGCTGATGCTATCGGTGCTACTAAAGGTGCTTCTTGTGTTGATTCAAATGGAAACAATGTTTGTCAAGTATATTCAATCAAAGTTAGTAATCAATCAACTACATCTACAATCCAAGTAAGAGGAACTTTAAATTTAGCTAGTGAAGCAACTAACATGAAATGGCAATTACTTACTAATGCTACATCTACTGAGAGAGCTGCATTTGCTACTATTGTAGGTACAGGTACTGCTGGAGATATTACTGTTGGTGGAAACACAGGTGGAACTGGTGCTGTTGCTGCCAGCCAAACTCTTGCAGCTAATGCTGATGCTACATACTATGTATTAGTATGGCTTGAAGAAACTGGATCTGCTCAAGAAGGTGCTGATGCAAATAAAACTTTTAAAGGAACTGTAAACTTTGAGGCTGTTGATGCTCAAGGTCACACTTCTGGTTTAACTGCATCATTTAC
>OJOQ01000375.1_pt1 | contig 16086 bp, 12 predicted proteins | sample 1598241 | NCBI WGS metagenome assembly OJOQ01 (sample SAMN03922466, study PRJEB24848) | human gut metagenome | isolation source: stool sample | host: Homo sapiens | place: Germany | collected 2010-11
TGAGGGATTCTTATATTACGCATAAATTTTAGACAGTCTAAACAGAAAGAAAGCTCTATCCTTCACTCCCCTGAATAGTGAGCGAAAGTTCTTTATTTTGGCATTAAAAGACTCTGATGCAGCGTTTGTAGAACGTCTTTCAAAGTAGTTTATTATTTCAAGATAATGCGTCTGTATTGACCTTGCTACTCTTCCAAAGGCAAGAAAACCTGATTTATCCACCTCGTCATACCATCTGGCAAGCCTTGTCAAGGCTACATCCTTATGTCTGCACTGGTGATAAATCAATCCTAATCTCATGGAAAGATAGTATGCTTTCTCTATATCAGGGTACTCCCTGAACAGGATACCGGCACGGACACGCTGTGATTCGGTCCATAATGATTCTTTCTTATACAGAAGATATATGCTTCTGGCCAATAACTGCTTCCTGGAATCTCCATTTTCAAATACCGGAGCATGATATATCTTTCCACATGCCTTGGCATGTGCTATCTGTATGGACTCTTCATCAAGTGCTTCCCAGCGGGCCTTAACCCTCATGTCCTGAACGGCTTCATAAGCGAGCTTCTGTACATGGAAACGGTCCGTAACACGACGGGCGGCAGGAAAACAGATACGGGCTATTTGCTCCATATTCGGAGCCATATCAAGTGTTATTTCTCTTACCTGAAAGCGCTTGCGTCTGGAAAGCTTCAGAAAGATGGATATAACAGTCTTTACGTCAGTGCCTTTTATGATGGCGATAATACTTCCAGCAGCTCCTCTTTTCTCCTTGTTTATCAATATGGTATATAATTCACCGCGCGAAAGACACACTTCGTCTATACCTACGTATGCTCCGATGTTTTTCTCAAACAGAATCCATTCTTCTGCGTGTGGGAGTTGGGGCCATTTCAAATATCCGCTCAGATGATTGCGATACTGCCTTTCAAGAAGATCACCGTCAATACCGAACAGAGTTCCCAAAAGCTTACAGCTGACAGGAAGCGTATCAATATAACTCTTTTAAAAAAGACGCAAATTCTTGCGTCATACGGCTGCCTTGGGCAACCAGTTTCCAGTTACGGCTTACATAGCAGTCCTCATCCTTTAAAACCCATCGGCGGCGACGGATGTTTAGATATACCTTCTTTCCGCGGATTGGAAAGTCTTGTACGGTTATCGGATCATAAAAGCCCTTGCTCTCAACTTTGCTCTCAGAGTACTCTTTCGGAACTTCATTCTTCTCTTCAAGATAGATTGTTATTTCAGTACTGCTTTCCTTTACATCTGATATGTTGAAATAATCAAGAGTTCCTTCCGGGAGAAGGAGACGATAACCGTTTGTTTCCATTATATTTTATTTTTATTCTTGTAGGCAAAGATAATACAAAAAAGTGAGATACTGAGCAAACCACAGAAGAATGATTGGAAATTAGCAGTTTACGGAATATTGACGATTTAGGCGAGTGCCAACGGAAACCTTCCGAAAGCCAAGTTGAACCATAGATACGTTACCATCCCGTTACCGTATTTGCGTAACGGTAACGGTACGGAAAAGGACGGCAGAGCGAAGTGAAAACAGCACTTAATCAGGCGTTTGGTGGCTTTGGAACGCAAAAAGTCTTGCGGCAGGTTCGATTGCCGTAATCCGCCGTGGTTTACATACAGCCCGACAGCTCTACACAAGGTAATTTTGCAAACAAAAAAGTAGAGCCATGAGCAGAAGTACATTCAAGATTTTATTTTACCTGAAGCGCAATGCGCCGAAGAAGAACGGGCTGATACCGGTTATGTGCCGTATCACGGTGAACGGAAAAATAGCACAGTTCAGTTGCAAGCTGGACGTAGAGGAAAAGATGTGGAGTGTGGAAACGGGCCGTCTGACCGGAAGGAGCAACGTCGCTCTGGAAGGCAACCGTATGCTTGACAAAATCCGTGTGGGAGTGAACAAGGCGTATCAGGACGTATGCGACCGCGACACCTATGTCACGGCAGAGAAAGTGCGTAACGAGTATCTCGGTATGGGTATGAACCACAAGACGCTGCTTGCCGTGTTCCGGCAGCATAATGACGACTACGCCAAGCTGGTCGGCAAAATGAAAAGCCAGCGCAGCTATTGGAAATACGAGGTCGTTTACAAGCATCTTTCAGAATTTGTCAGGACACGCTACAAGGTGGAGGACATTGCCCTGAAAGAGCTTGCCCCCGCCTTCATCACGGACTTCGAGCTGTTTCTCCGCGTGGAGAAAGGGCATTGCACCAATACTGTATGGTCATACATGATGCCGTTCAAAAGTATCATCTTTACCGCCATCAACAACGGATGGTTGCAGCGTGACCCGTTCTACGCCTATCATATCACAAAGGAAGATACAAAACGCGGTTACCTGACGAAAGAGGAAATTACACTGATGATAAACGGCACATTCAAAAAGAAAAACTACGGACTGATACGTGACCTGTTCGTCTTCTGCTGTTTCACAGGGTTGAGTTGGCGCGATATGGCAAATCTGACGGAAGAGAACCTGCAAATTTCTTTCGACGGTCATTTGTGGATAAAGACGAGCCGCCAGAAAACGGGAGTGGAAACGAATATCCGTCTGTTGGACGTGGCGAAACACATCATTGACAAATACAAGGGAGTTTCAAAAGATGGCAAACTACTTCCCGTCCCATGCTATAACATCTGTAAATATGGAATCAAGCAGGTGGCAAAACAATGCGGGATAAACAAAAACGTGACATGGCACCAAAGTCGGCACAGCTATGCCACGACAATATGCCTCTCCAACGGAGTACCCATTGAAACACTGTCCAAACTGATGGGGCAAACAAGCATCCGCTCAACACAGATTTATGCGAAGATTACGGCTGAAAAGATGAGCCGGGACATGGAACAGCTCTCACAGAAGCTCGCTCCGATGGAAAAGCTTATCTGCCAAGCCATATAGAAGTCAAACCCGAAATAAAAAGAAACATGGAAAGAAGAGGCATCATAACAATCGAAGGCAGGACGGTGGTCGTTCCCGATACGGAAATATGGATGACAGCCGGAGAAATAGCGAGCCTGTTTTATGTGCGTGGCGTGTCAGTAGAAACAGCTATCCGGAAATTGTTGAAAGGCAGTATAGTGAACAGTGCTGACTGCCGCCGCATACGGCTGGACGAAAAATGTTATACGGACGTTTACGGCATGGAAACGGTCATAGCCCTGTCTTTCAGGTTCGACACGGGCGCGGCTGCACTGTTCCGCAAATGGCTCGCCCGAACTGTAGCACGACCGAAAAAAAGAACTATGGTCTTGTTCCTGCACCATCAAGGCGGGACATGCTGCTGAATCCCGCAAACATGGCTTACAAAAACATTTGTCGGGAGGCGGCAGTCCGTATGAAACTGTCCGTCTCCCGATTCTGTCATTAAATCACCGCAGGCATTAGTCTGCCTTGTGGTAGTTACGTTCCAATACTTTCTGGATGTCACTCTCACGGTAGAGTGTCTTGCCCCCAAACAGGAAATATGGTAGTACCCCTTCATGACGGTACTGCTGCAAGGTACGCCTGCTCACGTGCAGCCTTTGCATCAGTTCCCTGTCGGTGAGGTAACGCTCGCCACCCAACGGCGGGATATAACCGTCGGCGATCCTGTCTGCCATTTTCAGGCTTCTCCTTACGGACTGCATGGCATCCGCCATCACTCCGCAATCCTTTGTCAATACCTTATCACTCATCTTACAACGGATTCAGTGGCACAACCGGAAATTACACGGACGGCAATGCCGTTTCCGGCATCGGTACGAGCCGCTGCACATCTTCCGGCTTATAATAAAACTTGCGTCCGATTTGCGAAAAGGCAATACCATGCCTGTCGCGTATTGCCTGCAATGTCTTCGGGGTGACATGCAGCACACGGCACACGTCTTCCGTATCCATCCATTCGGCAAGGCGACGGTCGCCGCTCTTTTCGGCGAGCGTCCTTACCCTTTCCTCCAAAACCTTCACTCCTGCGAGGAGCATCTCAAAGGCGGTCTTCTCAATGATTACTATTTCCATATCTACAAAATTTTATCGGTTTGCCACAAAGTTAGGCGCACTTATGACGGAAACCGCAGGATTCGGGTACGGTGGCAGCTTCTGGCTCCGTTCTCTGTGCCTGTTTAGGACATTCGCAATAAGACTTTCAAGATAGTTTCCCGGTATTTCAAGCTCATGGAACCCTTTTGACATCCCATCGGGACGGAAAATCCATAAAAATCTCACGTAAGTTACGGGTAAGTACCGTGTCCGCCCATAGAAAACAGGCGATTTTTGCTCCCGACAAATTGATTCACTAACAATTAAAACAAGCAAGGACATGGAAATCATCACGATGGAAAGCGCAGCCTACAAGGATATTGTAGGGCGCATTGAGGAGATTGCCTCCCATGTGAGGAAGCACAGCCCGGAAAAGCGGGACAGCGGAACTGCCGGACTTCTTGACGGCAGTGAGGTAATGCGCCTGTTGTCGATAAGCCGGCGCACCCTGCAACGGCTCAGGGATGAAAGGCGTATCCGGTATGCCATCATACGCGGGAGTTGCCGCTATCCTCCGGACGAGGTGGAACGCATTATCCGGGAGAACGTCATCAAGGCATCACCGGAGAAACTCGAAGAACTTAAACACAACTACCTGCTCCGCACGGGCAGGAAGCCGGACGGGACCTAAAATTTTATTCACATGACGGATTTTTTAGACAGAAAGACCTTTGAGGACTGCATGAGGCAGGTATTCAATCGCCTTGACCGGCAACAGGAAATGCTCGCTTCCATGCAGGAGGACAAAAAGGAGAAGCCTCCCATGACAGAGATGCTGGAGGACGATACGATGGACAATCAGGACGTGTGCATGCTGCTCCATGTGAGCAAGCGCACCCTGCAACGCTACCGCAGCGATGGGCTGCTCCCATACCGGATGCACCGCCACAAGACCTATTACCGGAGGTCGGACGTGGAGTTGTTCATCACCACCCACATGAAGGAGATACTCCGGGACAGGACACCGGGCAAAACGGATGCAGCCGGGAAAAACTCAAAGAAAGGAAAAACGAACCGAAAAAAGTAAACAGAAATGGAACAGAAAAAGAAAAAGCAAGAGGATGTACTGGTCGTCCGCGACGAGAAGACGGGCGAAATCAGTGTGGTTGCCGGACTGGATGCCAGAGGCTATCCCAAGAGGGCACAGGCAAAGGCGGAACACTCGCAGGAGTTTTTGCGCTTTGACCGCCACGGGGATGCGATAGACAATTTCATGAGAAATTTCTACCGCCAGTGTAAGGAGCCGACACGATTCGGTTTCTACAGGGTGGCAGCGGACACGGTGGAAGCTCTGCTTCCGGTTATCAAGGACCTGCTGAAAGACCCTGTGGCGAACGCTGACCTGCTCGCACCGCACAAAGTGGATACATCGGCGTACCAGCAGGCTGAGGAACAGCAGACTACAGAGGAGGCGAAAAAAGAAAATGCTGAAACGGAGACTGAGGAACAGCAGGCTGCGGAGGAGGTGAAAAGAGAAAATGCTGAAACGGAGACTGAGGAACAGCAGGCTGCGGAGGAGGCGAAAAGAGAAAATGGCGAAACGGAGACTGAGGAACAGCAGGCTGCGGAGGAGGCGAAAAGAGAAAATACGGAAGAAGACAATGTGGAACAGAAAACAGACGATAAGATGGAAGAAATGAAACAGAAAAATCAGGAACAGCAGCCACAAACGGCGGAAACGCAGGCTGCACAAGGACAGGAACCGGCACAGGAAGGGCAAGCGCAGGCGAATCCGCAAAAGGCGAACCTGATAGCGGACAGCGATGTGGACTGGAAGGAACTGGAACAGTTCGGTGTGAAAAGGGAAAACCTCTCTGAAAAGGACATGAAAGCCCTGATGAACTATGGGAAGACGGGGCTGGTGACGGTGACCCCGACTTTCGGCGGCGATAGTTACGAGCTGCAAGCCCGTCTCTCGTTCCAGAAGACGGAAGACGGCAAGCTGAAGCTCACACCCCACTTCGTGCGCCACGAGCCGAGACTTGACATCCCCCACAACGGCTATACTTTCACGGACGAGGACAGGAAGAAGCTGAAGCAGACGGGCAATCTGGGCAAGCTGGTAGATGTAGCGGATACGAAAACCGGGGAGATGCGTCCGTCGTACATCAGCATCGACCGCCTGACAAATGAAATCGTGGACATCCCGGCAAGCAAGGTACGCATACCGGACAGAATCGGACTGACGGAACTGTTAAAACCGGAACAGGAAATCCTGCGTGCAGGACTGGCACTGCCCAAGGAGGTGACACTGAAGAACGGGCGCAAGTTTGAAGCCGTGTTGCAAGTAAGTGCGGAGAAACGCGATGTGGAGTTTGTGCCGGAACATCTGTGGCAGGGACAATCGCAGCGACGTGGAAACGGACAGGAGAAGAAACAGAAAAGCCCAGAAGCCCCGGATGCTACCGGACAGCAACAGAAGGAAGACGGGAATCAGGAGAACGGACAGCGGCGCAACCGCTCGTGGACGAACGAGGACGGAAGCATACGTCCGATAGGCAAATGGAAGGATGACAAATTTACGGAACAGCAGAAGGCGGACTATGTGGCGGGCAAGGTCGTGGTACTCGCCAACGCGAAGGATGACAAGGGACAACCCTGCACAAAATACCTGAAGTTCGACCGTGAGAAAGGCAGGCCGCTGACCTATTCGGAAAACCCTGACCTGGCACAGACCGTTGCCCCGTCGAACGAGAGCCGCACACAGCTTGCGGTGAACAACGAGGGCAAGACCAACGAGGCGACCAAACACCTGAAAGAGCCGCTCACGCAGGGACAGACCGCCCCGAAGGACGATGCCCAGAAACAACAGCAGGAAAAACCGAAGAAAAGCAAGGGCATGAAGGTCTCCTGAGTGCCGCCACTGAATCCATGACAAGAGAATAAGCAACGGATTGAAACGGGGCTTCATACGCCATACACCATATATCCCACGGATAACCGGCGTACCCCGTTTCATTCCACAAAGAACAAAAAGTATCAATGATTAAAACAGAAAATGTATGATTACCATATTGGCAGAAAAATCGAGCGTGGCGCGTGAGATAGCACGCATCACCGGAGCGACAAGAAAAGAGGAAGGATATTACACGGGAAACGGCTACCATGTGACATGGGCATTGGGGCATCTGGTACAGCCTGCCCTGCCGGACGGCTATGGCTTCAAGGGCTTCCACAGGGACAGCCTGCCGGTGATACCGGAGGAGTTCATGCTGATACCCCGCCAGGTAAAGACGGACAAGGGTTACAAGGCGGACGCGGCGGCGGTAAAACAGATAAGGGTGATAACGAAGCTGTGGCAGGAAAGCGAGGGCATCATCGTGGCAACGGACTGCGCACGCGAGGGAGAACTGATATTCAGATACCTGTATGCCTATACGGGCTGTACGCTGCCCTTCCGCCGCCTGTGGATAAGCTCGCTTACGGACTCCGCCATCCGCAAGGGATTGAAGGAACTGAAGGACGGGCATGAATATGACAACCTGTATCTGGCGGCAAAGGCACGCAGCGAGGCTGACTGGCTGGTGGGCATCAACGGCACGCAGGCACTGACCGTAGCCGCCGGGCGCGGCACATACTCGGTGGGGCGTGTGCAAACACCCACGCTGGGTATGGTATGCAAGCGTTATTGGGAGAACAGGCGCTTCACGCCGGAACCGGTACACCAGCTGCATTTCTCAGTGACACCGACGAAAACGGGTACGGTAGTAAAATTCATTTCCGTAAAGAAATGGCAGGACAAGGAAGAGGCGGCTGCACTATATAATAAGGTAAAGGCGAAGATGTGTGCCACCGTGACCAAAGTCGAAAGAAAGCAGAAGGTGGAGAACCCTCCGCTGCTGTACGACCTGACCACGCTGCAGAAGGAGGCGAACACGAAACACGGATTCACGGCGGAACAGACGCTGGAGCTGGTGCAGAAGCTCTATGAAGCGAAGCTCGTCACCTATCCGAGAACATCGAGCCGCTATATTCCGGAAGATGTGTTTGCTGAAATACCGCTACTGTTTGAACGGCTGGCAGGACACTCCGCCCTTGCGGAAAAAATCAGGGAACTGGGAGAACTGAACCGCCGTTGTGTGGATGCCTCGAAAGTGACTGACCACCATGCCCTGCTGGTGACGCCCAACCGCCCGCTTGCCCTGTACAAGAACGAGCAGATCATCTACGACATGATTGCCGGACGCATGGTAGAGGCATTCTCCCCGGAGTGCGTGAAGGACACGACGAGCGTGGAAACCGAATGCTGTGGCGTGGCATTCGAGACGAAAGGCTGCATCGTGCGTAAGGCAGGCTGGCGCGGTGTATATGGTGACAAGGAAGACACGATACTGCCTGACTGGAAAGGGGGCGACATGCTGGCGATGGCGGGCTGCTCAATAAGTTCGGGTATGACCCGACCGAAACCCCTGCACACGGAAAGTTCGCTGCTGGCGGCAATGGAAACCTCCGGGCGTGATGATGTGGAGGATGAGGAGGTACGCCAAGCACTGAAGGACTGCGGCATCGGCACACCCGCCACACGTGCCGCCATTATCGAAACACTGCTGAAAAGGGAATACATGGTGCGCGTGAAGAAGTCGTTGATACCGACGGAGAAAGGACTCGCCCTGTATTCCATCGTCAAGGAGATGGACATCGCTAACGTGGAAATGACCGGACAGTGGGAAGCTGAACTGGCGGAGATTGAGAAAGGAAAGACACCGCACGAGGCTTTCATGAGGGACATTGAAGCCTACACACGGAAAATCACCACGGAGCTGCTTGCGTGTGACAAGATTTTCGGGCACAAAGCCTCGGGCTGTACCTGTCCCAAGTGCGGCAAGGGCACGATGCAGTTCTACGGCAAGGTGGTGCGCTGCGACAACCCGGAATGCGCCCAGCCTGTATTCCGCCAGATAGCCGGAAAGACGCTCACCGACGGAGATATGACCGATTTGCTGACGAAAGGAAAAACGGGAGTCCTCAGCGGCTTCAAGAGCAAGCAGGGCAAGCCCTTCAGTGCTGCGGTAACTTTTGATGCGGAGTTCAACACGAAGCTCGTATTTCCGGAAAGCAAAGGCGAAAGAAAAGGTACGAAAACGAAAGGAAGAAGAAAATAATGAGTAATTTTGCCACTGATTCATGTCATAATCTGTTTCAACCTGGTTGTACTTTTTATTTACATGGATTTAGTGGTGGCACCCGGAGGGATACCGGGTGCCTTTTTCCTTTTCATTTCCATAATCATTTATCCACTAAATCCATCATAAAATGAAACAGAACAAGAAAACCGCTCCGGCGGAGCTGTCCTACTACGGGCTGTATCTGCTGGACTATCTGAGAAAATATCATCCGGACAAAGTATCAGACACCCCATTCATTACAGGAAGGGAGGAAGCCGCCTCGGAAACCTTCGAGAAGGAAAGGACGGCGGGAAGTACGGTGGAAGCCGCACAGGAGGAAGCCATGCGCATCCTGCTCGAAGGGTTGCACTTCTCCCCCTACGCACTGCTGCTTGAGGTGGTGGAAAACGAGTTTTCCGAAGAGGTGCAGGAACAGAAACGCGAGGCTTTCTGTCACAAGCTGTATCCCTATCTGAAGAATCTGTTTGACGGTTACGACACGTCGGACGACAATTTCGCCCTGTCGCCCGACCACACCCTGCTCTATACGGAGCTTACCGGAGCTGTCATGCTTTATCTGGAGTCCTATGGCGTTTAACCGGAAACAGAGACTCAGGGACAATATCGAGGCGATACGGACGGCATTCACACTGGAGAGGGAACAGCGCACGCCCACCGCGCGTGAACGTGTGCTGCTGGAAAGGTATTGCGGCTTCGGGGGACTGAAGTGCATACTGAATCCCGCCAGGGAACTGACGGATGCCGTACACTGGGCGAAATCAGACCTCGAACTGTTTGCCCCGACCATCGAACTGCACCGGCTGATCCGTGAGAACAGCCGGGATGAAAGGGAATACAAAAGTTATGTGGACTCGCTGAAATCATCGGTACTGACGGCCTTCTATACGCCGCAGGCCATTGCGGACACCATAGCCGACGTGCTGCACGAACGCAAGGTACGCCCAAGGCTGGTGCTGGAGCCGTCGGCGGGTATGGGCGCGTTCATCAGCCCGGTATTGTCGAACAATCCGCAGGCGGATGTGATGGCATTTGAGAAAGACCTGCTGACAGGCAAGCTGCTGGGTTGCCTGTATCCGCAGCAGAAGATACGCACGGAGGGCTTCGAGAAGATAGAGAAGCCTTTTCTGAACCATTTTGACCTTGCCATCTCCAATATCCCTTTCGGGGATTTCGGAGTGTTCGATGCGGAGTTCAGCCGCAGCGCGTCTTTCGGCAGACGTTCGGCACAGAAAGCCATCCATGACTATTTCTTCCTGAAAGGTCTGGATGCGGTGCGTGACGGCGGCATCGTGGCGTTCATCACCTCGCAAGGGGTGTTGAACAGCTCGAAGGTGTCCGTCAGGAACGAGATGTTCAGCAAGGCGAATCTGGTATCGGCAATCCGCCTGCCCAACAACCTGTTCACCGACAATGCGGGTACGGAAGCCGGCAGCGACCTGATTATCCTGCAAAAAGACCTGCAAAAGAAGGGACTGACACAGGAAGAGAGGGTACTGACCATCATCCAGACGGAACAGAAAAGCGGCCTTACGGACAACGCCTATTTCGCCTACCACACGGAGCGCATCGTACATACCGATGCGAAAAGGGATACCGACCCTTACGGTAAGCCCGCCATGATATATACGCACAGCGGAGGTGTGGAAGGTATCGCTATGGACTTATACAGAATGCTGTCGGAAGACCTGTCGGTACGGCTGGATATGGAACGCTATAACGGTATCGGAGAAGAAAGGCGGAATACGGCACAGACGACTGTAAACCAACAACAAATGCCGGCAGAAAAGACGGAGGCGAAAAGAAAAAACGTAGTGCCGGGCGTAGACGTAGCGGAGGAAGTAAAAAGGGATGAAAACCGTGTGCCTCAGAAAGCGGAAGTCATGCCGGGCATACCGCATGTAGCAGAAAGCAAACAGCCGGAAGCCCCGATAATGGACCTGTATGACCTGTTCGGCTATACGCAGGAGGAAAGGCGGTTGGCGGAACACGGACTGAAACCGGAGAGGAAGAAAGGCGTCAAGCCCAAAGGGAAGAAACCCGTACAGCCGACACTGTTCTCCCTGCCTGCGGACGGCAAGGAAATGACGGTGAAAAGAGTAGAAGAGGCCGAAAGGGATGCAAATACAGGAACGGATACCGCCATTACCCCTGAAGAGGCACAAGAAATGGAGGAAATCATCAGAGGAACAGCGGCAGAAGCTACGTCCCCGGATGAGAAAGTGCAGGCGGAGAACGCGCAGGCGAACGGACAGGTTTCCGTCCCACCCGACGGGGATGACCCGGATGCGCTTTACCGGGAAATGGACTGGGAACTGAACCCTCCCATCAACGGGTTCTATGAAACGATGATGGCACTGACACCGGAACGACGTGCGGAGCTGCGCCGGCTGGGAAAGACAAAGATGGAGGCCAACGCCGCCAGACAAGCGGCCGGAACAACGGAGGCGAAAAGAGAAAAAGCCGATGCAGGGAAAACGGCGGAAACGCAGGATACGACTGCTACGGTAGTCTATCCGGTGGAAAACGGATTTGAGGCGGAAAGGAAGCGCCGGATTGCAGAGGTGGAAGAAGCCATGCGCAGGGAGGAAGCCGCCCTGACACCGGAAGAGCGGCAGCGCAAACGGGAGGAGAAAATGATGCCGCGCCCGTTCAAGGGCATACTGGAGCCGCACCTGAAGGACGGCTCGCTGGCATGGGAATACACGGCAGGCGTACGATTCCAGGTGGGCGTGCTGAAGGATGTCACCCGCTACGGCGCCACATTCCAGCCGCTGGACATGGACGGGATGCAGGCACAGAAGGCACAGCTATACATAGACCTGCGCAACACCTACGAGCGGCTCTATGCCTACGAAGCGGAGAAGCACGAGGAGAACGAAATGCTGCGCCGTCACCTGAACACCTACTATGACGAGTTCATGATGCGGTACGGCTGCCTGAACGCCAAGCAGAACGTGAAGCTGCTGATGATGGATGCCTCCGGGCGCAACATGCTGGCACTGGAACGCAGCGAGGGCGGCACAATGGTGAAGGCGGACATATTCGACCGCCCCGTTTCCTTTTCGCAGGAAATGGCAGTCGCCGCGGAATCGCCTGAGGAAGCCCTGTCCGCCTCGCTGAACCTGTATGGCGGAGTAAACCTGCCCTACATGGAATCCATCTGCGACATGCCGCAGGCGGACATGCTGGAGGCACTGAAAGGACGGGTGTTCTACAACCCGCTGGCAGAGGGCTACGAGATAGCCGACCGCTTCATAGCCGGAAACGTGGTACAGAAGGCCGCCGATGTGGAGGAATGGATAAGCGGTCACGGGGAGCACGGGATGCTGCCGCAGGCAAGGGAGTCGCTGGAAGCGCTGAAAGAAGCCATGCCGGAACAGATCCCGTTTGAGGAACTGGACTTCAACTTCGGGGAACGATGGATACCCACGGGAGTGTATGCCGCCTACATGAGCCGTCTGTTTGACACGGACGTGCGGATAAGCTACTCGGAGAGCCTTGACGAGTATTCGGTGGCGTGCAGCCACAGGACGATGAAAATCACCGACGAGTTTCTGGTGAAGGGGTACTACCGCCACTATGACGGGATGCACCTGCTGAAACATGCCCTGCACAACACCTGCCCCGATATGATGAAGAAGGTCGGCGAGGACGAGCACGGAAACGACATCAAGGCACGCGACAGCGAGGGCATCCAGCTCGCCAACGCGAAGATTGACGAAATCCGTAACGGCTTTACTGAGTGGCTGGAGGAACAGTCGCCGGAGTTCAAGAAACGGCTGACAGACATGTACAACAACAAGTTCAACTGCTTCGTGCGTCCGAAGTACGACGGCTCGCACCAAACCTTTCCCGGACTTGACCTTAAAGGGCTGGGAATCACAGATCTGTACCCCAGTCAGAAAAACTGCATATGGATGCTGAAACTGAACAACGGCGGAATAGCCGACCACGAGGTGGGAACCGGCAAGACGCTGATAATGTGCGTGTCAGCACACGAGATGAAGCGACTGGGACTGGTACACAAGCCGATGATAATCGGGCTGAAAGCCAACGTGCGCGAGATAGCGGAGACCTACCGTAAGGCATACCCGAATGCCCGCGTGCTGTACGCATCGGAGAAGGACTTCGAGGCGGCAAACCGCGTGCGCTTCTTCAACGACATACGGAACAACGACTGGGACTGCGTCATCATGAGCCACGACCAGTTCGGGAAGATACCGCAGTCGCCGGAACTGCAGCAGCGGATATTGCAGGCGGAGCTGGACACGGTGGAGGAAAATCTGGAAGTGCTCCGCTCGCAAGGAAAGGACGTGTCACGCGCCATGCTGAGGGGACTGGAGAAGCGCAAGTTCAACCTGCAGGCCAAGCTGGACAAGGTAGAACATGCGATAAAGTCGAGGACGGACGATGTGGCAGACTTCAGGCAGATGGGCATCGACCACATCTTCGTGGACGAGTCGCACCAGTTCAAGAACCTGACGTTCAACACAAGGCATGACCGTGTGGCGGGTCTGGGCAACTCGGAAGGCAGCCAGAAGGCACTGAACCTGCTGTTTGCCATCCGCACCATTCAGGAGCGGACGGGAAAGGATCTGGGGGCGACGTTCCTGTCGGGCACGACCATCAGCAACTCGCTGACGGAACTGTACCTGCTGTTCAAATACCTGCGTCCGAAGGAGCTGGAAAGGCAGGACATCCGATGCTTTGACGCATGGGCGGCAATCTTCGCCAAGAAGACGACGGATTTCGAGTTCAATGTGACGAACAACATCGTGCAGAAGGAACGTTTCCGCTACTTCATCAAAGTGCCGGAGCTGGCGGCGTTCTACAACGAGATAACGGACTACCGCACGGCGGAGGATGTGGGCGTGGACCGTCCGCACAAGAACGAGATACTGCACCACATACCGCCCACTCCCGACCAGGAACATTTCATCAAAAGGCTGATGGAATTTGCCAAGACAGGCGACGCCACACTACTGGGACGCGGAAAGCTGTCGGAAACGGAGGAGAAGGCGAAGATGCTCATCGCCACGGACTACGCAAGGAAGATGGCACTGGACATGCGCATGATAGACCCGGCGTATGAAGACCACCCAGACAACAAGGCGAGCCACTGCGCAAGGATGATAGCGGAATACTACCGCAGGTATGACGCACAGAAAGGAACGCAGTTCGTGTTTTCGGACTTGGGGACGTACCAGTCGGGACAATGGAGCGTATATACCGAAATAAAGCGCAAGCTGGTGGAAGACCACGGCATACCGGCACACGAGATACGCTTCATTCAGGAATGCAAGAGCGAGAAGTCAAGGAAAGCGGTGATTGAAGCGATGAACGAGGGATATGTGCGCGTGCTGTTCGGCTCGACCTCGATGCTCGGCACGGGCGTGAACGCCCAGCGCAGGGCGGTGGCCATCCACCACCTGGACACGCCGTGGCGTCCGTCCGACCTCGCCCAGCGTGACGGGCGTGCGGTGAGAAAGGGCAACGAGATAGCGAAGCTGTATGCCGATAACAAAGTGGACGTAATCATCTACGCTGTGGAGAAGTCGCTGGACTCGTACAAGTTCAACCTGCTGCACTGCAAGCAGACGTTCATCTCGCAACTGAAGAGCGGTGCATTGGGCGCACGAACCATAGACGAAGGGGCGATGGACGAGAAGTCGGGCATGAATTTTTCGGAATACATGGCTATCCTCTCCGGGAACACCGACCTGCTGGAGAAGGCGAAGCTCGAAAAGAGAATCGCCTCGCTGGAGGGAGAGCGCAAGTCCTTTAACAAGGGCAGGCGCGAGTCGGAGCTAAAGCTGGAGGAAAAGACACTGGCATTAAGGAACAACCAAGTCGGCATATCCGCCATGACGGAGGACTGGGAGAAGTTCACGGCTGCCGCACAGACAGACCGGGAGGGCAACCGGCTCAACCTGATAAAGATTGACGGGCTGGATTCGACAGACGAAAAGACAATCGGAAAGCGTTTGCAGGAGATAGCCAAGAACGCCACAACAGGCAGGCAGTACAAACGTGTGGGCGAACTGTACGGCTTCCCCATCGAGGTAATCAGCGAGCCGACGCTCAGGGACGGACTGGAATTTACCGACAACCGTTTTGTAGTGAAGGGAAATCTCAGGTACAATTACAACAACGGGCATCTGGCGATGGCTGACACGCACGCCGCCGCCACGAATTTTCTGAATGCACTGGAGAGGCTACCGGGTCTCATCGACCAGTACAGGAAGAAGAACGAGGTGCTGGAGCGGGAAATCCCGCAGTTGCAGGAGATTGCCGGAAAGACATGGAAGAAGGAGGACGAGCTGAAACAGCTGAAATCCGAACTCGCCGCCCTTGACCGTAAGATACAACTGGAATTGACTCCAAAACAAGAAGAAACGTCAGAATCGGTATCATCCCAAGAATCTGTCCTACGCCACAATTCGCATCAGCAAGGGACAACAGTCGAGGTAGTTTCCGATTTTATGGATAAGAAAATCCAAACAGTACGTCAAGAATCGTTTCCAGAATCTTCCATACGGCAAGGAAGTAGAATAAAGATTTGATGAATTTTAATAAAAACATTCAAAAGCATACAGGCTTTTAGCCTGTATGCCGCTGTTTTCCTATATATTATTATTATTAAAAATATGATTTATGGCAACGATAAAAATTAAGTTCAGGCCCTCTTCAGTTGCAGGCAGAGAGGGTACATTGTGTTATCAAGTGATACATGAGCGGCAGACACGCCTGATTAGTACAGGATACAAATTGCATCTTTCCGAATGGGATGTAGATACTAATTGAAAAATGCGCCAATATTCCAGTTGAAAATTGCGCCACCATAGGATAAGTATAATGACCTTTGTATAATCCAAATGCAAAGGTAAAATGAAGACTATGGTAGA
>OJOQ01000377.1_pt1 | contig 15979 bp, 10 predicted proteins | sample 1598241 | NCBI WGS metagenome assembly OJOQ01 (sample SAMN03922466, study PRJEB24848) | human gut metagenome | isolation source: stool sample | host: Homo sapiens | place: Germany | collected 2010-11
TTTTACGGGATTAGCTCAGTTGGTAGAGCACTGGTCTCCAAAACCAGGTGTCGGGAGTTCGAGCCTCTCATCCCGTGCTAAATAAAGATAATATGTTCAAGAAATTTGTGAATTATTGCAAAGTTTGTTACAACGAACTTGCGCATAAAACTACATGGCCTACAGGTGCCGAACTCACGCACAGTGCTATGATTGTATTATCTGCTTCCCTTGTCATAGCTTGTGTCGTGTTCGCAATGGATCAGCTCTTTGAGTGGATCATGAGTATGGTTTATCCAGGTTAATTTATCGGAAAATGGCTGAAACAGGAAAGAATTGGTATGTCTTGCGTGCTGTAAGTGGCAAAGAGGCTAAGGTGAAGGAATACATTGAGGCTGAAATGAAACACAACACGTTATTGTCGACACATGTTTCTCAGGTTATCATACCTATGGAGAAGCATGCTTCTTTGCGTAATGGCAAGAGAGTCATCAAAGAGAAGATTTCTCTTCCCGGCTATGTTTTCGTTGAGGCCTCTCTCGTTGGAGATGTTGCGCATACCTTGCGTTTCATGCCCAATGTCCTTGGCTTTCTTGGTGGACTAGACAATCCTTCTCCAGTTCCGCAGGCAGACATAAATCGTATGCTTGGTACTGCAGAAGAAACAGAGCTTGTAGACGATGTGAATATTCCGTATGTTGTCGATGAAACTGTGAAGGTTATTGATGGTCCTTTCAGCGGCTTTAGCGGTGTGATTGAAGAAGTCAACAGTGAAAAGCGTAAGTTGAAGGTGATGGTCAAGATTTTCGGAAGAAAGACTCCATTGGAATTAGGTTTTATGCAAGTTGAAAAAGAAGGCTGATGCATTGTTACGGGTGTATCGCATCTTTTTATACTAATCATTTAACATATAAACAAAAATGGCTAAAGAAGTTGCTGGATTAATCAAGTTACAGATTAAAGGTGGCGCAGCGAATCCCTCTCCTCCTGTAGGACCGGCTTTGGGTTCGAAGGGTATTAATATTATGGGATTCTGCAAGGAGTTCAACGCCAGAACCCAGGATAAGGCAGGTAAGATTATTCCTGTCGTTATCACCTACTACACCGACAAGTCATTCAGCTTCGAGCTTAAGACTCCGCCTGCAGCTGTTCAGCTTAAAGAGGCAGCCAAGGTTAAGAGTGGCTCAGCACAGCCTAATCGTCAGAAAGTTGCCAGCGTGACTTGGGATCAGGTTAGAGCAATAGCAGAGGACAAGATGAAAGATCTTAACTGCTTCACTGTGGAGGCAGCGATGAAGCTTGTTGCCGGTACTGCAAGAAGTATGGGTATAACTGTAAAAGGGGATTTCCCTGGTAAATAATTTATAACTTCAATTAGAAAAATGAGTAAACTGACAAAAAATCAAAAATCAGTAGCTGATAAGGTTGAAGCAGGGAAGGCATACACATTGAAGGAGGCTTCAGAGCTTGTTAAGGAAATAACTACGACTAAGTTTGATGCTTCTGTAGATATAGATGTACGCTTAGGCGTTGACCCGCGTAAGGCAAACCAGATGGTTCGTGGCGTAGTTTCGCTTCCAAATGGCACTGGTAAGGTTACACGCGTGCTCTGTCTTTGTACACCGGATGCTGAAGCTGCTGCCAAAGAGGCTGGTGCAGACTATGTCGGTCTTGATGAATACATCGAAAAGATTAAAGGCGGATGGACTGATGTGGATGTTATCATAACAATGCCGTCATGCATGGGTAAGATAGGTCCTTTGGGACGTGTTCTCGGACCGCGTGGACTTATGCCTAACCCAAAGAGCGGCACAGTGACAATGGATGTTGCTAAGGCAGTAAAAGAGGTTAAGCAAGGTAAGATAGACTTTAAAGTTGACAAGGCCGGTATTATTCACACATCTATCGGCAAGGTCAGCTTTACAGCAGAGCAGATTATGCAGAATGCAAAGGAGTTTATCGCTACTGTTATAAAGCTTAAACCTTCTGCTGCTAAAGGTACATATATTAAGAGTATCTTTATTTCTAGCACTATGAGTAAGGGTATCAAGGTTGATCCTAAATCAGTTGAGTAACTCTAAAAGTTTTGTAAAATGAGAAAAGAAGTAAAAGATACTATTATAAATGAACTGGGTCAGAAACTGAAGGAATATCCTCATTTCTATCTGGTTGATGTTACAGGTCTGAATGCGGAGGCTACAAGTAACTTGCGCCGCAAGTGTTTTAAGAGCGAAATCAAGATGGTTGTTGTGAAGAACACTCTTCTTCACAAGGCTTTCGAGGCTTCAGACGTGGATTTTGAACCTTTGTATTGTACTCTGAAAGGTACGACAGCCGTATTGTTTACACATACAGCAAATGTTCCTGCAAAGCTTTTGAAAGAGTATACTAAGGAAGGTATCCCCGCACTTAAAGGTGCATATGCAGAAGAATGCGTATATGTAGGTGCAGACAAGCTCTCTGAACTTGCTTCACTGAAGAGCAAGAACGAAGTTATTGCTGAAATTGTCGCATTGCTGCAGTCTCCCGCCAAGAATGTTGTTTCTGCACTTCAGTCTGGTGCGAACACGATTCATGGTGTCCTGAAAACTTTGGGTGAGCGCCCGGAGTAACAAAAAACAATTATTAATATAAAAAACAATTAAAATTTTAAATAAAATGGCAGATATCAAAGCTATTGCTGAAGAGTTAGTAAATCTTACAGTAAAAGAAGTAAATGAGTTGGCAACAGTCCTGAAGGACGAGTATGGAATCGAGCCCGCTGCTGCAGCCGTAGCTGTAGCTGCTGGACCTGCAGCCGGTGGTGCAGCTGGTGAGGCAGAGGAGAAGACTTCTTTCGACGTTGTTCTCGCTGAAGTAGGTGGTGCAAAACTTCAGGTTGTTAAGGCAGTTAAGGAAGCTTGCGGTCTTGGCTTGAAAGAGGCTAAGGATCTTGTAGACGGCGCTCCTGCTACAATCAAGGAAGGTCTTTCTAAGGAAGAGGCTGAGAACTTGAAGAAGGCTATCGAAGAGGCTGGTGCCAAGGTAGAACTCAAGTAATAATAAATCTTATAAATTCGCGGCAAGACAATGATTTTGTCTATGCAGTGTGAATCTTTTTAAAATACGGTTAGAATCTTCCAGGTAGGTAGGTTCTAACCTTTTTGTGTCTTTTCATTTATTATAAATATTAATATCTTCTGATGGCTTCAAAAATTGTTGATAACAGAGTTAATTTTGCCAGCATCCACAATCCGATGCCATATCCGGATTTTCTTGATGTGCAGCTAAAGTCGTTTAAGGACTTCCTTCAGATGGACACTCCCCCCGAAGAACGCAAGAACGATGGTCTCTATAAGGTTTTTTCAGAGAATTTCCCTATTACGGACACCAGAAATAACTTTGTTCTTGAGTTCCTCGATTATTATATAGACCCGCCTCGCTACACATTTGAAGAATGTCTTGAGCGCGGGCTTACATACAGTGTGCCTTTGAAGGCAAAGATGAAATTGTATTGTACTGATCCGGATCATGAGGATTTCGGTACATTCATACAGGATGTTTTCCTGGGTACAATTCCTTATATGACGAGCAACGGCACATTCATCATTAATGGTGCCGAGCGTGTTGTCGTTTCACAGTTGCACCGCTCTCCGGGCGTGTTCTTCGGCCAAGGTGTGCATGCAAACGGCACCGTGCTTTATTCTGCACGAATCATACCTTTCAAAGGCTCGTGGATAGAGTTTGCCACAGATATCAACAATGTAATGTATGCTTATATCGACCGTAAGAAGAAATTGCCTGTAACGACTCTTCTTCGTGCGATTGGATATGAGCAGGACAAGGATATCCTTCAGATTTTTGATCTTGCAGAAGAAGTCAAGGTCAACAAGAAGAATATGAAGGCAGCCATCGGACGTAAGCTTGCCGCACGTGTTCTGAAAAGCTGGAATGAGGATTTCGTAGACGAGGATACCGGTGAGGTTGTTTCCATCGAGCGTAACGAAGTCATCATGGAGCGTGAGACTGAACTCACAGAGGATAACATCGTCGACATAATAGAGAGCGGCACCCCTTCTGTGTTGCTTCATAAGGATGCGGAGGCTGCAAACAAATATTCGATAATCTTCAACACACTCGCAAAAGATCCTAGCAACTCTGAGAAAGAGGCAGTGCTGTATATATACAGACAGCTCCGTAATGCCGACCCGGCAGATGACGCGAGTGCCCGTGAAGTGTTCCAGAATCTGTTCTTCTCTGACAAGCGTTATGACTTGGGAGAAGTGGGACGTTATCGTATAAACAAGAAACTTGGTCTTGACACGGAGTCAGACATCCGAGTGCTGACAAAGGACGATATAATCGAAATCATAAAGTACCTTATTCAGCTTATCAACTCTAACGCAACGGTGGACGATATCGACCACTTGTCCAACCGTCGTGTGCGTACCGTCGGAGAGCAGTTGAGCAATCAGTTCTCCATCGGTCTTGCCCGTATGAGCCGTACGATACGCGAGCGCATGAATGTGCGTGACAATGAAGTGTTCCAGCCTACAGATCTGATTAACGCAAAGACAATCTCAAGCGTAATCAATTCTTTCTTCGGTACAAACCCGTTGTCACAGTTTATGGACCAGACCAATCCGTTGGCAGAGGTAACACACAAACGCCGTCTGTCTGCTCTTGGTCCCGGCGGACTTTCACGTGAGCGTGCCGGATTCGAGGTGCGTGACGTTCATTACACACATTACGGACGTCTTTGTCCTATCGAGAGTCCTGAAGGTCCTAACATCGGACTTATATCGTCGCTTTGCGTTTATGCTACCATCAACGAGCTTGGATTTATTGAGACTCCCTACCGCAAGGTTACTGACGGTAACGTCAATCTTAATAATGATGATGTTGTATACCTCACTGCCGAGGAAGAGCAGGATCACATCATCGGACAGGGAAATGCACCTCTTCGTGAGGATGGTTCGTTCATACGCGACTATGTGAAATGCCGTCAGGACGCCGACTTCCCTGTAGTAGCACCCGACCAGGTCGATCTTATGGACGTGTCTCCGCAACAGATTGCGTCTGTTTCCGCCGGACTCATTCCGTTCCTCGAGCATGACGACGGTCACCGTGCGCTGATGGGATGTAACATGATGCGCCAGGCTGTTCCTCTTCTTCACAACGACGCGCCTATTGTCGGTACAGGACTCGAGAAGCAGGTGTGTGAGGATTCACGCACTATGATTACGGCTGAAGGCGACGGAGTAATCGAATACGTTGACGCAACGACAATACGTATATTGTACGACCGCACGGAGGACGAGGAGTTCGTCAGCTTCGAACCCGCGTCTAAGGAATACCGCATTCCTAAGTTCCGCCGTACGAACCAGAATATGACAATCGACCTGCGTCCTATCTGTAACAAGGGTCAGCGCGTAAAGGCAGGCGACATCCTTACTGAGGGATATGCCACAGAGAACGGAGAGCTCGCCCTTGGACGCAACCTGCTTGTGGCTTACATGCCTTGGAAAGGTTACAACTATGAGGACGCCATCGTGCTGAGCGAGCGTATGGTGCGCGACGATGTCCTCACATCTGTGCATGTGGATGAGTACTCGCTTGACGTGCGCGAGACAAAGCGAGGTATGGAGGAATTCACGAGCGACATACCAAATGTCAGCGAGGAAGCCACCAAAGACCTTGACGACAATGGAGTCATCCGCATCGGTGCGCGTGTCGAACCGGGCGACATCCTCATCGGTAAGATTTCGCCTAAAGGTGAGAGCGACCCGTCTCCAGAGGAGAAACTTCTCCGCGCCATCTTCGGTGACAAGGCTGGAGACGTAAAGGATTCTTCTTTGAAAGCCAATCCATCACTCAGTGGTGTGGTGATTGACAAGAAGATGTTCTCCCGTGCTGTCAAGACACGCGAGTCGAAGAAACAGGACAAGGTGCTGCTCGCTAAGATAGACGAGGAATATGAGGCAAAGAACAACGATCTTAAGGATATTCTTGTAGAGAAACTGCTTATTCTCACTGAGGATAAGGTTTCGCAGGGTGTGAAGGATTATTCCGGCGCGGAGATTATCACAAAGGGCAGCAAGTTTACTGCTCCTATACTCAAGAACCTCGAGTATGACGGCATCCAGTCTAACGGATGGACAGACGACGCGCACACCAATGAGCTCATCCAGAAGCTCATAATGAACTATATACGCAAGTATAAGCTTCTCGACGCCGAACTGAAGCGCAGAAAGTTCGCCATTACCATAGGTGACGAGCTTCCTTCCGGCATTCTTCAGATGGCAAAGGTTTATATTGCGAAGAAACGTAAGATTGGAGTGGGCGACAAGCTTGCCGGACGTCACGGAAACAAGGGTATCGTGTCGCGTATCGTGCGCATGGAAGACATGCCGTTCCTTGAGGACGGACGTCCTGTGGATATCGTGTTGAACCCTCTGGGCGTGCCTTCACGTATGAACCTCGGTCAGATATTCGAGGCAATTCTCGGTGCTGCAGGAAAGAAACTCGGCGTTAAGTTCGCCACACCTATCTTCGACGGTGCAAAGCTCGACGACCTTTCTGAATGGACGGACAAGGCAGGACTTCCGCACCTGTGCTCAACCCATCTTTACGACGGTGAGACAGGCGAGCGTTTCGACCAGCCGGCGACCGTGGGTATAACCTACTTCTTGAAACTCGGTCATATGGTAGAGGATAAGATGCACGCACGTTCCATCGGTCCGTACTCGCTCATCACACAGCAGCCTCTTGGAGGTAAGGCACAGTTCGGTGGCCAGCGTTTCGGTGAGATGGAGGTTTGGGCACTCGAGGCATTCGGTGCCAGTCATGTGCTTCAGGAGATTCTTACAATCAAGTCCGACGACACTGTCGGCCGTTCAAAGGCATATGAGGCAATTGTCAAGGGCGACCCGATGCCTACCCCGGGAATACCGGAGTCTCTCAATGTGCTTCTGCACGAGCTCCGTGGTCTTGGTTTAAGTGTCAAACTCGATTAATCCCGAACACCCTAAATTATAAAAGATATGGCTTTTAAGAAAGATACAAAAATAAAGAACAATTTCACGAAGATCACCGTCGGTCTTGCTTCGCCTGAAGAGATTCTCGAGAACTCTTATGGTGAGGTCACCAAACCAGAGACAATTAATTACAGGACTTACAAGCCTGAGCGTGACGGACTGTTCTGCGAGCGCATTTTCGGTCCTACACGCGACTATGAGTGCGCGTGCGGAAAGTATAAGCGCATACGCTATAAGGGCATTGTCTGCGACCGGTGCGGTGTCGAAGTCACTGAGAAGAAGGTACGCCGTGAGCGCAGCGGACACATAGAGCTTGTTGTCCCTGTAGCGCACATATGGTATTTCCGTTCTCTGCCCAACAAGATAGGCTATCTGCTCGGTATGCCTACAAAGCGTCTTGATTCGGTGATATATTACGAGAAATATGTCGTTGTGCAGCCGGGTGCCCTTGAAGGACGCAAGGATGCCGAGGGCATTGAGATAAATGGCTCACACAAGATGGACTTCCTTTCTGAGGAGGAATATATCGACATCATCGAGAACAAGCTCGATCCGCATAACGAATATCTCGACGATTCAGACCCCAACAAGTTCATTGCCAAAATGGGTGCTGAGGCGATTTACGACCTTTTGTCTACAATCGATCTCGACGCACTTTCTTACGAGCTGCGCGACCGTGCCAACAACGACTCTTCGCAGCAGCGCAAGACCGAGGCGCTCAAACGCCTGCAGGTAGTGGAGGCGTTCCGTTCGAGCCGTGGTGTAAACCGTCCTGAGTGGATGATAATGAAGATTATTCCGGTCATTCCGCCGGAGCTCCGTCCTCTCGTTCCGCTTGATGGCGGTCGTTTCGCCACATCAGACCTCAACGACCTCTACCGTCGTGTCATCATACGTAACAACCGTCTGAAGCGTCTTGTAGAGATAAAGGCCCCCGAGGTCATCCTCCGAAACGAGAAGCGTATGCTTCAGGAAGCTGTCGACAGTCTTTTCGACAACTCGCGCAAGAGTTCTGCCGTCAAGAGCGACAGCAACCGTCCGCTGAAGTCATTGTCCGATTCGCTTAAGGGAAAACAGGGACGTTTCCGTCAGAACCTTCTCGGTAAGCGTGTCGACTATTCCGCACGTTCGGTCATCGTTGTCGGACCGGAGCTTAAAATGGGCGAGTGCGGTCTGCCGAAACTCATGGCAGCCGAGCTCTACAAGCCGTTCATCATACGCAAGCTCATCGAGCGCGGCATCGTGAAAACGGTCAAGAGCGCAAAGAAGATTGTCGACCGTCGCGAGCCCGTCATCTGGGATATTCTCGAGAATGTGATGAAGGGTCATCCCGTGCTGCTCAACCGTGCGCCGACACTTCACCGTCTCGGTATACAGGCATTCCAGCCGAAGCTCATAGAGGGTAAGGCCATCCAGCTCCATCCGCTGGCATGTACGGCGTTCAACGCCGACTTCGACGGCGACCAGATGGCTGTCCACCTCCCTCTGAGCAATGAGGCGATTCTTGAGGCACAGATACTGATGCTCCAGAGCCACAACATCCTCAACCCGGCAAACGGTGCTCCTATCACCGTGCCGTCACAGGACATGGTTCTCGGACTCTACTATATCACAAAGATACGTCCGGGTGCAAAGGGCGAGGGACTCGTGTTCTATGGTCCGGAAGAAGCACTCATCGCACATAACGAAGGCAAGTGCGACCTTCACGCACCTGTTAAGGTTGTTGTCAACGACCTTGTCGACGGTGTGATGCAGAAACGCATGGTCGACACTTCAGTAGGACGTGTCATTGTCAATCAGATTATTCCTGAGGAGGTAGGCTATTTCAACGACATCATCTCCAAGAAGACACTGCGCGGCATCATTGCCGATGTCATCAAGTCGGTGGGTATGGCGCGTGCGTGCGAGTTCCTCGACGGTATCAAGAACCTCGGCTACCGCATGGCTTATGTGGCAGGTCTTTCGTTCAACCTCGACGACATCATCATCCCGAAGGAGAAGGAAGCCATCGTTGAGAAAGGTAATGAGGAGGTTCGTCAGATTACTGAGAACTACAACATGGGATTCATCACCGACAACGAGCGTTACAATCAGGTCATCGATACGTGGACCCACGTCAACAACGACCTTGCCAATGTCCTCATGAAGGAAATGACCGAGGCTGACCAGGGATTCAACGCCGTGTTCATGATGCTCGACTCCGGAGCCCGTGGTTCAAAGGACCAGATCAAACAGCTTTCCGGTATGCGTGGACTTATGGCAAAGCCTCAGAAGGCGGGTGCCGAAGGAGCGCAGATCATCGAGAACCCTATCCTCTCAAACTTCAAGGAAGGTATGTCCGTGCTCGAGTACTTCATCGCGTCACACGGTGCCCGTAAGGGTCTTGCCGACACCGCCATGAAGACAGCCGACGCCGGTTACCTCACACGCCGTCTTGTCGATGTGTCACACGACGTCATCATCACCGAGGAGGACTGCGGCACACTGCGCGGACTTGTATGCACGGCTCTTAAAAACGGAGACGAGGTCATCTCCACTCTCTATGAGCGCATCCTCGGACGTGTGTCAGTCCACGACATCATACATCCTACAACAGGCGAGCTCATTGTAGCTGCCGGTGAGGAGATAACGGAGTCTGTTGCCAAGGCGATAGAAGAGTCGCCCATCGAAAGCGTAGAGATACGTTCGGTGCTCACATGCGAGAGCAAGCACGGCGTCTGCATGAAGTGTTACGGACGCAACCTTGCCACAAGCCGCATGGTGCAGATAGGCGAGGCTGTCGGTGTGATTGCCGCACAGGCAATCGGTGAGCCGGGAACACAGCTTACCCTGCGTACGTTCCACGCCGGTGGTGTGGCTGCCAATGCCGCCGCCAACGCGTCTATCGTGGCAAAGAACGACTCGCGCATAGAGTTCGACGAGCTGCGCGTGGTTCCGTTTGTGGAGAACGACGGCGAGAAGGACGTCAACTGCGACATGGTGGTAAGCCGTCTGTCTGAGGTGCGCTTCATCGATCCGCATACCGACATCGTGCTCTCCACGCTCAACGTTCCTTACGGTTCAACTCTCTACTTCAAGAACGGAGCACTCGTGAAGAAGGGCGACCTCATAGCCAGATGGGACCCGTTCAATGCGGTCATCGTCACCGAATACGGCGGTACGCTTAAATTCAACGATGTGATAGAGGGCATCACCTATCGTGCCGAGACCGACGAGGCTACCGGACTGACCGAGAAAATCATCACCGACTCTAAGGACAAGTCCAAGGTTCCTACCTGCGACATCATCGGTAAGGACGGTGAGGTGATAGGCACATACAACTTCCCGGTAGGCGGACACGTCGTAGTGGAGGACGGACAGACCGTCAGGACAGGTGCCACACTCGTAAAGATTCCGCGTGCCGTGGGCAAGGCTGGTGACATCACCGGAGGTCTCCCGCGTGTGACAGAGCTTTTCGAGGCACGCAACCCGAGCAACCCCGCTGTGGTTTCTGAGATCGACGGTGAGGTGACAATGGGTAAGGTGAAGCGCGGCAACCGCGAGATTATCGTTACAAGCAAGACCGGTGACCAGAAGAAATATCTCGTCAGCCTCTCCAAACAGATTCTTGTTCAGGAGCACGATGCCGTTCGTGCCGGTACTCCGCTTTCCGACGGTATCATCACTCCGGGCGACATTCTCGCCATCAAAGGTCCCACTGCGGTTCAGGAATACATCGTCAACGAGGTTCAGGACGTATATCGTCTGCAGGGTGTGAAGATTAACGACAAGCACTTCGAGATTATCGTGCGTCAGATGATGCGCAAGGTTCAGATAGACGAGCCGGGCGATACCACGTTCCTTGAGCAGGAGATGGTGGACAAGCTCGACTTCGCTGAGGAGAACGACCGCATATGGGGCAAGAAATATGTGACCGACGCGGGCGACTCTGAAACCCTGAAGGTGGGTCAGATCATCTCCGCACGCAAGCTGCGCGACGAGAACTCGAGCCTCAAGCGTCGTGACCTCCGTCTGGTTCAGGTGCGTGACACCATCCCCGCAACATCCACACAGATACTCCAGGGCATCACTCGTGCGGCTTTGCAGACCAAGAGCTTCATCTCCGCCGCATCGTTCCAGGAGACCACCAAGGTGCTCAACGAGGCTGCCATACGTGGTAAGGTAGACCGTCTGGAAGGTATGAAGGAGAACGTGATAACCGGTCACCTCATTCCTGCCGGTACAGGACTCCGTCAGTGGGAGAAACTCATCGTCGGCTCAAAGGAAGAGTACGACCGCATCCTTGCTAACCGCAAGACCGTGCTCGACTTTGCCGGTGAGAACGAGTCTGCCGAATAATGCATAATGATCCTGTGCCATGTAAGTGGCAACGGAAAATATAAGTCAAAAGGAGACTGCGTCTAACGCAGTCTCCTTTTTCTGTTTATCGCCTGTTCTTCAGTGCTGTGTATTTTCTCGTACCACGGAATAAGTCATTATACTTCATTCGTGTTTCGTGTTGTTGTCAGCCGGATTGGTTTCTGATTTTTCCCGGTGTAGCCCGCTACATCTTTGATAAGGCTGGACACAATCCGGCTGACAACAACACGAAATACGAATGGAAGTATGATGACCGATTTGGGTTAATCCATCAGGGGCTGAATTTATGAGTGGTTACTCACCCACACAAACCAACATGTTCCCAAATAATCATCTATGTTGGATATCAACCTTTGCCTTGTCATTGTCGCTCTCAATCCGATTCATTGTTTACTCTTTCCTTACTGAACGCCTTTATTCCGTCAGCAAGGGTTTTCTGTAGTTTCTCCTTAGACACTTTCGGCTGATAATCCGCAACCCGCAATGTGCTTTACCGTATCTTCGGGTGTACAACGGCTTCAACCCTAATCTACCTTTTTGGGCAGTTTGTTTGAAGTCTTTTCTATTTTCTTCTCATTGCCTGCCTCTCTGCGTTCCACCTTCTTTATATCCTCTGCAGGTGGAAGGTTTTCAGGCTTTATGCCACGTTGTCCCAGCATCTGCCTTACGCTGACATTATTCTGGACGTGCTCTGTTGTTATGCTCTGCTCACCATGAAGATCTTTTTGCTCCACGTTGTAGTTTGTCATTTCGGTGGCGAGGTTCTTGGCAGCAATGGTCAGCGTTGGAAGAAAATCAGCCAACGGTCGTGTCGACTTGATGCCAAGTCGGTGTTTCATGTCCTCGGTGGTATGTCCGCCAAACAAAGCCGTGTCGCCTTTTGAACGTATGCGTCCGAATCCCCGGTCGTCAACGCCACGTTCATATATGTTACGCGACAGTTGTTTCTCCGAAGCGCGCAGCCGGTCGCGTGTGTCCAGACGCGACACTTGCTGCAAATGTTCGGCTATAAGCTCAGCCCTCCTTGTCTGCAATGCAAAGTAGCCTTGTGCAAATGCAATCTCCTCTTTCTTGGGGTCACCGTTCTGGGCAATGAGATAACAGGCAAAGCGCGTAAGCATGTAGTCCTTGACTTCACGCTTGGCACCACTACCTAAAGTGACCATTTTCGTGACCTCACGAAAATGGTCGTCTACATTGATTTTCTGTGACTTGCATGATTCAACAGCACGCCCTATAGCAACAATGAAGTTCTCCCAGCGGGCATAGCCAAGAACCGACTGAAGCTCACGGGCAAACCACACTTCAACCTTTTCCTTGCCATTGTCGCTCTCAATGTGGTGTGTTATCTCGTTGAAAGCCGATGTGTGCTGGTTTATTCTTTGAATGTCCATATTATAAGTCCCTTTGTTTCTTATCCCATCTCTCCTCACCAATCGCCTTCATCTCGCCCTCAGTCATTTTCTGTAAATTCTCTTTCGGTACGGTCAGCCGATAATCCGCTACCCGCGATGTGCTTTCTCATATATGTGGCGTGGCGGCATTACCCGGTCTGTTGTCCGGCGGCGTGATGTCGTGCGGATGCGGCACGTTTCAGCCACTCATCATATTGATGTATAAGCCTGACCACAAAGATAACTATAAAACATAACAATCACACATAAGTATGTCAGGAATTATGCTTGTCCGGTAAGTAGGCGGACATAAAGATAGCTGTAAGTTGACTGTGAAATAAAGGCGCATTGGGTAAAGACATGTAAAAACACCTGGGCAGGTCGCATCAGTTTCGTCTGAGGCAAACGGCTTTTTCCTTGTATTTTTGTTTTTTTTTATGAAGCAAAACATTGTCCTGACGATTTGTATTCCTATCTTTGTGATGTCTATTCCGGCTTTTTGTCCGGATATGTATTTTCCTATTCCGAATATCTGAAAGTTATGAGACATCTGTATATCTTTTTGTCGTTGGTGCTTTGCGCTTGTGCTTCCGGCTGTATGTCGGGGCTCACCGGCAAGTCGGGGAATATGACGCACGGCTCCGGTTCTGAGGCTGGCGTAGCCCGTCGCGACAGTATGAAACCGTCGCGGCAGCCTTATGAGGGCTTTGTGTGGGATGAGGTGAGGGGTGCCGGACTGCGCGTGCTTGCCCAGCGAAACGGCAGCATGCGTGTCATGGCAGACCCGTCATTGCCGGGCATGGTGCTTGTGAGGGACGGCAGTGCGAGTCCTGTGCGGCTCATACAGGTGTTCGACATAGGCGACGGCGGCATCGGTGTCTTGACAGACACGCTCCGTGCGCGTGGGGAGTTGCCTGCCGGCGAGACGTGCCGGTTCCGTAAGATAGACTCAGACAGGGCTGGCGTGAGCAGGTATATTCTCGTGCCTCATGGTGACTATGCCGCACGTGTCGATTCCGTCTCGGCTCACGGACCGGTGCCGTCGACCTGCGGAGGATGGGGCGTGGGCAACAGCGGCATGCGCTATTTCGAGATACACGACAGCAGTCCGTCAAAGGCGGTTTTCGTGGAGATAGGGCAGGAGATGCCGCTCTTTGACGAAAAAAGCATAACGCTTGCCGACACAGAGTCTGATGCCATGTCAAGAGACGTGTTGTATACCCTTGAGGGCATTCTGAGAATGGGACACGAGGTGAGGTCGTTTGTGCCTTCGGGCAGCGATAAGGAATATTGGGTGATAGACAAGACGGGAAAGCTTGACGGCATGTACGACCGTGTTACCGGTGGAAAGAAAAACGGCAGTCCGGTGAGGGCGGTTCTCAAGTTGGAGTATGGCGGCAGACGCGGTGACGGCTTTGCCGGACAGTATGACGGGGTGTGGCTTGTGCGTGAGGTGGTGCGCGTCGCTTCCGTCTGACACCTCGCCTTCTTCTTCCGGTCCGTCCCGGCATGGTTGGAACGGGGTGTTTTCGTACCCGTAAAACACAATGATATATATCGGTTTGCGAAAGAGGCTCTTTGAGGCTGCGGAAAAGGCTTTTCGGGACGATGAAAGAGCCTCTTTCGCAGCCTCAAAGAGCCTCTTTCGCAACGTGCTGTTTATCAGTTGGTTGCATGGCGTGTTCTCGCTGACCGTCTGTCAGTGTCTTTTCCGTCATCCGCCTTTGTCTGACAGCTGTCTGCATCATGTGGTTTTTTGAGTGCGGCAGATTGTCTTTGGTTCTGTTTTCATGAAGACAGTATTATTTTGAAGGTAGTGATTCAGCATGGAAGCGTGTCATTTTTTGATTCATATTTTTGCGAATGTAAGTCGGATATGTTATCTTTGCATAAGATAAGCTTCGGCTTGGCAGTATCAAAGTTGTGAAAACTCAGTTTTCCCACTTTGCTGTTGCACTCGCCTTGCGTTATCTTTGCTTAAGATAAGCTGCACTCGGGAAATTGAAAGCAAGCTTTCTTTCCGCTCGTTTGCATTATCTTTGCATAAGATAAGCTTCGGCTCGGCAATAGCAAGTCTTATAAAACTACGTTTTCAAAACTTGCTGCTGCACTCGCCTTGCATTATCTTTGCAAAAGACAGGCTGCGCTCGGGAAGCCGCAATAAAAAAACTTTCCGTCAGTCTGCGGCATCTTTAAGGAATGTACTTGATGCGCTGTGTCCAATACGGCATCAGCTTTATGATATGGCGCAATTTATTTTTTTATATCTAAAACTAAAAAATTATCATGGACGAAAACAACAATCAGAAACAGGGCTTTCCCATTGAGCTCAATGCGGAGACAGCCCTCGGCGAATACGCCAACCTTGCTTTGATAAGCCATTCAAGTTCCGACTTCGTTATCGACTTCGCACGCATGCTCCCCGGCATGCCCAAACCGCAGGTGCGCAGCAGGGTCGTTCTTGCTCCGGAACATGCGAAACGTCTCCTCCAGGCGTTGCAGGAAAACATATACAAATACGAGCAGTCGTTCGGTAAGATTCAGATTCCCAACCAGCAGGGACGCACGATCGCTCCGTTCAACAGCGGTACTGGCGAGGCGTGAGCTGACTTGTTTTTCTGAAAGATACATGGCAGGGATGCGTTTGATCATCCCTGCCTTTTTTATTCGTTTTACGTTTTCCTTGTCCCGCTTTTTTATTGTTGTTGTTTCATACTGTTGTAATCCGGTATGTGTGTTACGCTTCTTTGACATACCGTAATGCGTTTGTAGCCTCCACGTTCAGTCTGAATCTCTATTTGTTTTTCGTAGCGGCTATGTGTCAGTAGCCTGATGCTGCTTGTTCGTCCTGCATGTCCGACGTGGCTGTATGCATTTTCTGATGTTGGAATATGTGCATATGTGTATAGTTGTTTTTCATGTATAACAATATTTAAAAATATCTGCACCTCTAATGCAGAGGTGTATACATATTGCGATATATATTGTTCTAAACATCAGCAAAATTAAGATTAAAGTATGACTTAGCAAAAGATAAGGCATTATAATTAACATAAATACATATATATTAACTAATATGGCTACCCGTATTGGTTGAATATAAGAGATAAATTCAATAATCAAATATCTCCATTTCCTCGATTTTGTGAAAACATATACACTGCATATTCCGGAGCATACCCGTTCACTTTCCGGCGGTCTATTAGGGCATAAAATCATGCCTTAAAAGCG
>OJOQ01000392.1_pt1 | contig 15581 bp, 7 predicted proteins | sample 1598241 | NCBI WGS metagenome assembly OJOQ01 (sample SAMN03922466, study PRJEB24848) | human gut metagenome | isolation source: stool sample | host: Homo sapiens | place: Germany | collected 2010-11
CAGAGATAGAAGAAACAGATAAACCAAAAGAAGATGTTGATACTACTAAGAGTAGATTCCCTAAACTAACAGCGGTCGATACTGAATTTGCTAAATATAAAATAGTAAATTATGGTGATAGTTTTACCCTTGAAGAATTAGTAGAGACATTTAGAAATTTTGCAGCATCTAAATTAAAATTATACTATAAATCAGAAATGATAAGATTATTCATATCAGCACTAGCCTCAACCAAACTAGTAATATTACAAGGTATATCTGGTACTGGTAAAACCTCTTTAGCCTATGCTTGGGGAAAATTCTTAAAACATGATTCCTGTGTTGCTTCAGTACAGCCATCATGGAGAGATAGAACTGAGTTATTTGGCTATTTCAATGAATTTACTAAAAAGTTTAATGAAACAGAAGTATTAAAAGAGCTTTATGTTGCCGGTTATACTGATGATATATATACCGTAATACTAGATGAAATGAACATCTCCAGAGTAGAGTATTATTTTGCTGAAATGTTATCTATTCTAGAGATGCCTAATAAAGACGAATGGATTGTAGAATTAGTATCTAGTTCTTGGCCAGACGATCCCAAAAACATTGTTGATGGTAAATTAAAAATACCTGCTAATGTATGGTATATTGGAACAATCAATAACGATGACTCCACATTTATGGTAACAGATAAAGTATACGATAGAGCTATGCCTCTAGACATTAATGATAAAGGTCAAGTATTTGAACCAATTGATACCGAGGCCCAAGATATAAATTATTCATACCTAGATAAATTATTTAGTGAAGCAATGAAAGATAATCCAATATCAGAAGATACTCTAAATAAGATAAATGAAATGGATGATTATGTTATCAAACACTTTAGAATAGCTTTTGGTAATCGTATCGTAGCTCATATGAAAAAGTTTGTACCAGTATATGTTGCCTGTGGTGGTGATGAAGTAGATGGTGTAGATTACTTTATAGCTAGAAAAATACTAAGAAAATTTGAACAATTAAATATATCATATATTCGTGATGAAATTGATGGATATATAGAATTTCTAGATAAAACCTTTGGTAAAGGAAAAATGAAAGAGTGCGAAGAGTATTTACTTAGATTAAAAAAATTAACGTAGGAGGCCTATAATGAATGAATTAGAAATAATGAATTTATATACAGAAGCAAAAGAAGATAAAAATAACAAATTTTTTGAAAATATAAATTCAAATCTTCATGTAAAAACAGCCTATGACCGAGTAAATACTAACTTTGAATGGCTTGAGATAATGGAAGATACTATCAGATATTTAGATAATATCTTAAGAAATCCAAATCGATTTATAGTAAATGAAGAAGATATTGTAAAAATAGAATTAGCTCGTCGTGTAACTGTTGAAAGTATTAAGCACTTATCTAAAAATACCAATTTAATACAAGATTACAATAAAGAAACAGGAGATGTGCGTCCTAGTAAAATATTAAATATCAATAAAGAAGAAAGTTTTGATACTTATGAAAATCGTTTCATTTATAGTTTAATAAAAAATATGAAATTCTATATTGATAGAAAAAAACGTACTTTAGTAGAAGAATCCTATAGTAAAGATGATAAAAAATTAGAGTATAGTGCCAATAGTAGTCTTGGTAAAGAAAAAATAGATATAACAATGACTATTAATTCTAAAAAGGATGATAAGAAAAGTAATAAAGATGACTCTGGCTTAACTATATCTGAAAGAATAGAAAAGTTAGAGACACAAATATCTGACTTAACATCATCATCAGTATATCAAACAATAGATAAAAAGCATATATCTTTAGTAACATCTCCAATTAAGAAAACAAATGTAATACTTAAAAATGTTAATTTCCAATATGCTGTAAAATTATGGAATTATATGCAAACTCATATGGAAGATGATACCAAAAAAGATAAAGGAAATAATGATTATTATGATGATGGTAAAATAAAAAAATTAATAGATGAATCATTCCTATTAGATTACTTAGTTTTAGATTCTATAGGTAAAGAAGAAGAAAAAGTATCTAAAACAGAACTATCTGAGAAACTAGTAGGTAATATGATAGAAAAAGTCATAACCATGGATTCAACTATTGATGAAAAGAAATTAAAAGATTTAATAGATAAACAATATAGTATAATAAAATATAAAACTGTTGTAAATGAAAAACAAATAGAAGAAATATATAAAAAATATATGGATAAATATTTAGAAGATATAAAGTTAATAGAAATATAGTGGTGATAAATATGATAGAAAGAATAAAAAATAATAAAGCCTTAAAAATATTATTAATGATTATTAAAGCAATAATATCCTTATTTATAGTAATAGTAATTAGTATAATCTTTATTCAAAGAATATCAAATAATAAACTATCACTAGGCGGATATAGTATCTATACAATTATAACTGAAAGTATGGAACCAAAATATAAAGTATATGATATGGTTATTTCTAAAAATATAAATACTGAAGAAATAGTAGTAGGAGACGATGTTGTATATCGAGGAATGAAAGATGATTTTGCTGGTAAAATAGTAACCCATAGAGTAATAAAGAAAGAAAAATTACAAGGAAAAACATACTTTCATACTAAAGGTATAGCTAATGATATTGAAGATCCTTTAGTAGAAGATAACCAAATATTAGGTAAAGTAGTATATAAAAGTATAGTACTAAGTTTAATAAGTAAAGTAGTAAATAATCCATATGGCTTTTATTTTGTAGTATTTGTCCCATTTGCTATATTACTAGTAATGGAAGTAATAGATATCATTGATGAACGAAAAGAAAAAAAATCTAAGTAGGTGATACTATTGAGTGACAAAAAGAAAGAAAAAAGAAAAAGAAGGATTAGATTAAGAACAATATTTCTTTTAGCTATAACTTTAGCTTCTAATAGTTTTGCTTGGTTTATATACTCAACTAAAGTATCCAATAATATAACTGCTAAAGTAAGAAGTTGGCATGTAAACTTTGAAGTAGGAGCAGGGGAAATGGCTGAAGAATATATTGAAATAAATATAGATTCTTTATATCCAGGTATGAAAGATTACCAGAAGGTATTAAGAGCCACCAATAGTGGTGAAGCTGATGCTCGTATTAAGTATGAAATAGAAAAAGCAAATATTCTAGGAAGTGATCTTCTAAGTTTAAATTTAACTGATGAACAAATTATAAATAAAATAAGAAATGATTATCCATTTACTATTGATTTTAATGTTTCTAATGAGGTTATTCCTAAAAATGGTGGCGAAGCAAGTATAACTATTAACGTTACTTGGCCATATGAAAATGGTAATGATTCAGAAGATACATATTGGGGTAATAAAGCTTATGATTATCATAAACAAAATAGTGCTTTACCAAGTATAAGTTTAATAGTAAAGATAACTGCAGTACAAGTAGATGAATAAAATTATTATATGCCTCCAGTGCCTTAGGTCACTAGGAGGTTTTATAATGCCAAAGGTCATTATAAAAAAGTTTTGAGCTTATAATCTCAAAACTAATAGTTATTATTTAAGTTGGATAAATGATAAATTAACATTCATTTTAGCTGTTTTACCATTTTTAGTAGCCTCAGTATCTGCTGTGTTATCCATAGCACTATTTTCCCCATCATCCCATATAACATATACTCTAATATAAATAGGAGCAGTATTATTAGCTTGTAATACTTCATTGGTTATTGATTGATTATCTCTATTTAAATCAACAACATTTCCATTATTAATAGAATATTTAGTAGCTACTAAATCACTGACAGCACTATCATCATTGACAGAAAAATTAATATTATATTTAAATGAAACATCTGCTTCTGTAGCATCTATAACTAAATCAAAATATCCTTCACTAGTAGGAGCAATAATACCCCTAGCAATATTTTCATTACCATCAAATACTGGTACAATAACTGCATCAGCAGTATTTCCTTCACGAATATCTTTATTATTAACTAGAATTCTCCATCTAGCTACATTAATACTAGCATTCTCACTAGTAGAAGTTAAATACTTAGCATAAGATTCTTGTATAAAGAAAATACATAAAACAAATGATAAGAAAGCAAGAATATAAATAAAATGTTTCCTCTTCATTAACATCACCTATTATATAAAAATTATAGCATAATAATAATTAATAAGCAATATAATGTCTAATATAATGTAAAATTATCATGAGTTAATTGTACAAGTACAAGAATTATGATACAATAAAAAGAGAAGGTAAGGGAGTAGATATGGCTAAAAATGTAGTAGTAAAAGCAGAAAAAGTTTATGGTAGAAAAAAGAAATATAGTAGTATAAAATTAATATTATCTATATCCCTTTTAGTATTAGCTTTAGTATTTATCGTATTAGGAGTAATATATAAAGGTGGAAAGTTTACAATAACACTTGATAAAAGATTATCTTCAGAAAGTGGTATTGTAATATATGAAGATTCAGAAATTAAAGAATCAAAAAGAAAATTATCTGCTAGAGACTTAGAATTTATGGATAATATATCAATAGATTGGATACCACAAAATATAGATACTGAAAGTAATGGCTCGCATAATGGAGAAAATTATATAGCTTATACTTTCTATATAGAAAATGAAGGCGAAGAAACAATCAATTATTGGTATTCCATAATAATTGATGATGTTATAAAAAATGTTGATGAAGCTGCTAGAGTAATGGTATATTTAAATGGTGATAGAAGAGTATATGCTAAAGTAAACTCTTATACTAATGAGCCAGAAAAAGACACCTTACCATTTTATAGCAAAGATGAAGCAGTGTTAGAACAAAGAAAAGATTTTAAACCAGGAGATATTGATAAATTTACTATTGTAATATGGCTTGAAGGTGATGATCCAGATTGCGTAGATAATATTCTTGGTGGTGAAATAAAAATGCATATGGAAATAAGAGAAGAACATAAGGAAGAGAGTAAGAATAATGAAAAAGCATAAGAAGAAAGAAAAAAAGAGAAGATATCGTTTATTTTATCTATTATTACTATTATTAATTACAACATTATCATTATCTGTTTCATCATATGCATGGTTTACTACTAATAGATTAGTAAGAGTAGATTTATTAAATGTAAATGTTAGAGCTCAAGGAGGAATAGAAATATCTGTTGATGGAACTAATTGGAAATCTTCTGTTTCTGTTGATGATATAATAACTGCTAGTGATACATATCCAACTAATACTAATCAAATTCCTCAAACATTAGAGGCTGTATCAACAGTAGGTAAAATAGATAATGGTAAGATAGCTATCTATCATGGTAATGCTGTTAATAATGCTGCTGGCAATTATGTACTTGAAACAACTAGAAGTATTGAAGTAGCATCAGCAGGAGAAAATAGTCCTGGTAAATTTATTACTTTTGATTTGTTTTTAAAAACTAATAATAATACTCAGTTATATCTAACGCCTGAATCTAATGCTACTTATGGTGGAAATAAATCTGTAGGAATAGAAAATGCTGTTCGCTTTGCCTTTGTTGAAGAAGGAACAACATTTACTGGGGCTCCACTTGGAACTATTCAGTCAATGACTACTAGTGACCAGAGTAAAGTTCATATTTGGGAACCTAATTATGATACACATACTGAATATGGTATTGAAAATGCTAGAGATGTTTACCAAATGAATATAACTAGTCCATCAGAGCCATTAAATTATGATGGTGTCTTAAATGAAATACCTAAGATAGCGGGCGTTACTACTAATAATGCTAGTGAAAATAAATATCCTATGTATTTTCAAAGAGTAAACATAGATTATTATACTAAGAATAATTTTGATAATAATGTTCAAATCTTTAGTATCAATAGTGGTATTACTAAGATAAAAGTATATATGTGGATTGAAGGACAAGATGTAGACTGTGAAAATAATGCTGCTATTGGTAATGTTGCTTTGAATTTAGGCTTTAGTACAAATCCATCTTAAAAATATGATGGATTTTTAATTTACTTATTTACTAGAATATGCTATACTTAATATGATGGATAGTAGGTGGTAGAAGTGCATAAAATTAAAAGTAAATTTAAACATATAAAGAAACTTTTAAAAAATAATACTAAACTTAAAGTTCGTTTTTTAGTGGGTTCTTCTTCTTTACTTCTTTTAGTAATAGGAGTTACTACATACTTTGCTACCTATAGTGATTTAATATTAGAATTTAATGATGATCCTGACTATGTAGAAAGCTCAGTAAAAGATAATAAAGTAATAATAAATGAAGTAGAAAGTGATTATTACTATTATAAGAGTCTAAATTATACATCTAATGATGGAACTCTTCCTACTACGGATAATAAAGATATATATAATGATAATAATTTAGTTCAAACTAAAATAACATATAAAGGTAATGATGGTACTAATAAGGGTTATGTATCATTATCTGAAAGACAAGATACTTATGTATATTTTAAAATGTTTGAAGTAAATGATAATAATACTGCTGATAAAAGTGATGACTATGTATTAATAGAACTAATAGATAATCCTTTTACTGATAGACCAGGTGATCGTGGTTTTAATGGTTGGTATACTGATTATCAAAATGCTAAAATAAGTTATGATAGTAATTATTACGAAAGATATGTTAAAGTACCAGTAACTTATAAAGATGACAAACCAGAGAAAATAGATATAACTATGATTGCTAAATGGACCACTGCCAAAGTAAGTTATGTAGGTAGTAATTTTAATACTGCTATTAGAAGTTTAAATACTATTGGCATGAAAAAAGTAGAAAAAATAAAAATAACATATAAAGAAATAGATATGACTGGTTATTATTATCAAGTTATTCTTAGCAGAGGAGAAAGTTATAATGGCTTATATGATGAGAGAGGCAATCGTCTAGGTAATGGAACTTGTCGTCCTAATTGGTGGTATGGAGAAACTACTTGTACATATTATCAAAGAATAACTAATGAAAATTTTGATGAAAATAATACTTATTATTATTTAAATAATGGCTATATGACTAAGTTAGATAATAGTACTATTAATAGAGAAGTGTTATCTGAGGAAGTTAATACCGATCTAATAGATGCTAATATGTCTACTTATTATCAAGAAGTATCTATAAATTATGGTGAGTCACAAACTGGTTATTATAATACAAATGGTGAAATTGCAACTGGTACTTGTAATTCTTACTATGGATGTACTAACTATAAATTACTTCAGTATTATAATGATAATGGTGAAGAAGAAATATTTGATGTAAATAAAGATTATTATTATTTAGTTACTAGAGATACTAATATACTAGTATTAAATAATGATATTAATAGTTCTTGGAGTGATAATGGAGATTATCCATTTACTATAACCAGTTTACATAATGGTACTAAATATAATGTTACTTGGAATGCTAATTCCGCTATTAACTGTTATAATGATATTAATATAGAAAATGTTACATTATACTATAGAGCAAGAATAAATGGAATATATAATCCACCAACTAATAATACATCAGGAACTTTATTTGGTAATTATCATAATGTCAAATTAGGAAGAGGATTAACTCAAAATGGTAATTATCCAACATTAAGATCTGTAGTAGCGGGTAATAGTTCAAGCACTGGAAGAAATAATAATCCAACTAAATATAAATTTATGTTAGAATCTGGTATATATAATTCCATATCACTTAGTATGGGAGCATCAACAAGTTCTAGGAATGATCCTGATTTGTATTTAAATAATAAAAGTGTATATGGCAATGATTATGATAAAGCAAAGAAAAATAATACCGCTTTAGATATATATTATTGTGCTTCAGGATCTTGGGGTGGAAATGTTTATGCTAATACAAATAGTAGCACAAATAAAGATATATCGTTTGATTTAACAGTAAAAAGTGGTACTTTTGGAAGTAGTAAATATGATCTATCAACAGGAATATATGTTGGAGGAAGATATGGAGGAACACATTATTCTGCTAGAAAAGCGAAAATAGAGGGCGGTTATATTTATAATCTAATAGGAGGACCTCTATCTAGCGATAATAGAAGTGGTGTAAATGATATATATATTTATATGACTGGTGGTAGTGTTGATATTATAATAGGAGGAGCAGGAACAACTGCCACTTATGGAAATAGAATTGTTTCTGTTACTGGAGGTACAGTAAACTATAGTGTCTTTGGAGGATCTAATGGTTCTACTGGTAATGAAGGTGATGGAACATTAAATGGAACACCATATATTTATATAGGAGGAACCGCTACTATTGGTGATAAAAACTTAATAAGCAATAATACAACTTTATTTGGAGCAGAATCTGGTAGTGTCTTTGGAATAGGTAATGGTCGTAGCGGATATTCTACTATCGGATCATGCGATAATGCTATAATAATTATTAATGATAAAGCTACTATTAATAATAATGTTTATGGTGGTGGTAACTATGGAGCAACAGGTGTAAGTAGTAGTTCTAATACATCATATACTAATATAATAATAAATGATGGTTTTATAGAAGGAGCTGTCTATGGTGGTGGTAATAAGAATGGAAGTGGATCATCATCAAAAACAGCTACTGTTAATATTACTATGAATAATGGAAATGTTGTTGGTAGTATTTATGGTGGAAGTAATGAAAAAGGAACTATTTATGGCACAGTCAATGTAAATATTAATGGTGGTGAAGTAACTAATTCTGTTTATGGTGGTGGCCGTGGAGGTTATACTAATTCATCAAACTCGGGTACTTTTGTTAGAGATGATATAAATGTTGTTATAGGAGATTCTTCTCTTAATACAACGCCAATTATTAATAAGAGTGTATATGGTGGTAGTGCTTATGGTACAGTAAATGATTCTTCTTCTGGAACTAGTGTATCTTCTAGTAAAACTAAAGTTACTGTAAATAAAGGCATAATAGTAAATGTCTTTGGTGGTGGTGAAGGTAATAATACTTACACACCATATGTAATGGGAGATATTGAAGTTACTATAAATAATGGTACTATAACTAATGTCTTTGGAGGTAATGACTTAAAAGGAAAACCTAATGGTAATATAACAGTTACTATTAATGATGGAACTATTACTAATACTTATGGTGGAGGTAATGAAACATCAGCTAATACAACAAATGTTTACTTAAATGGTGGAACAGTAGATAAAATATTTGGCGGTTCAAATATTAGCGGTACAGTAACTACTAGTAATGTAACTGCCTCAGGAGGCACTTGTACTACTTTATATGGTGGTAATAATGCTGGAGGAACTACTGGGGTTACTAACGTATTAGTGGATAATGGAAATATTACTACAGTCTATGGTGGAGGAGATAGAACTTCTGTAACAGAAAGTACTAATGTAACAATAAATAATAAAGTAGGTACAGTCTTTGGTGGTTCTAATTTATCAGGAAATATTCCTATAACTAATATTGTAGCAAATGATGCTAATATAAATGATGTCTATGGCGGCAATAATCAAGGTGGTAAAGTAGAAAACACTAATATTGATATAAATGGCACTCTAATAACTAATGTTTACGGAGGAGGTTTAAAGGCTGAAACTACTACTACTAATGTTAATCTAAATTATGGATTAATAACTAACGTTTATGGTGGTGGTAATGAAGCAGGAGCTATTACTACTAATGTTAATTTAGGGGGAGCAAATATTATTAATGTATTTGGAGGCTCTAATACTAGTGGAGAAGTTAAGACTACTAATATTAAAAACTTATCTGCTACTACTAGTGATTTATCTTCATCCTTTACAATAAGTGAGTCTAATATAAATCAAACAGGAGCTACTGATATATTAGGTAGCGAAAAAATAAAGGTAGATATAACCAATAATACAGGAGTTAGTTTACCGACATGGGATTTATATATTTTAACTAGTAAAAGTATTTTCGATTCTAACTGGAGTTCATCTAAAGTGGAGTTTGATAGTACTAATAATATTTATCATATTGATGAAGCAAATCAGTGGTATGGAACTAATACTTTAAATAATAATAGTACTTATAGTTTTGAATTTAATATTCATTCATATGATACTTATGAGAATTTTAAAATACTAGGATATTTATTAGTGGGTTATGATGCTAATGGTAATAAATATATAGGTAAATTAAATGTTGATAAAATATATGGTGGTAATAATCTAGGAGGTACTACTACTTCTGCTAATATAAATTTAACTAATGGAAACATAAATACTATCTTTGGGGGAGGTAATAAAGCTAGTGTAACTACTGCTTCTACGAATATCAATAATGTAACTGTTAATAAATCAATATATGGTGGTGGTAATGAAGCTGATGTATCTTCAGTAACTCTAAATATTGATAGTAGTACTATTGGCAATGCTGAAAATAAGGCTGTTATATATGGCGGTGGTAATGCTGCTAAAGTAACTAATAGTTTAGAAGTAAAGGTAAATTCTTCCGAAGTATTAGGAGATATTTATGGAGGAGGAAACAAAGGTGAAGTAGAAACTACTGTTAAAATGACTTTATCAAATACTCATGTAACTGATAATGTCTTTGGAGGCGGTAATGAAGCCGCTGTTCTAAAAACTGATACTAAAGTTTTAGATAATACTACTATTGATAATAATATCTATGGTGGAGGTAATGCTGCCGAAGTAAAAGAAGATACTACTTTGACAGTTAATAATAGTACTATTTCTAATGCTATCTTTGGTGGTGGTAATGGAGAGAATTCTATTGTACCGGGAGATGAAACTGGTGAATTAAATCCAGCTAAAGTATTAGGTAATACCAATCTTGTAATAGGAGAGTCTACTAAAGTAAAAACTATTTATGGTGGTGGAAACTTAGGTAAAGTAAATAAAAATACTAATGTTAATACTAATAATATTACCGTTGAAGATTCTATCTATGGCGGTGGTAATGCTGCTGTAGTAGGAGAAAATACTAATATTCATATATCTAATACCAATGTAAATGCTAGTGTTTATGCTGGTGGTAATGGTGTATTAGCAGTAGTTAATGGTAATACTAATCTTGATATAGATGATAATACTACTATTGGTAAACATGTCTTTGGAGGAGGTAATGCTGCTGCTACTGGACTAGAAAAAAATAATAATTCTAAAGGCATAGTAAATGTGGTAGGAGCTACTATTGGAGGTAATGTTTATGGTGGTGCTAATACTTCTAGATTATATGGTGATACTACAGTAAATATAGGTTTATCTGCAAGTAGTAATAAAAATCTTACTAAGTCTCCTATCGTAATAGGAGGAACTGTCTTTGGTGGAGGAGAAGCCAATGCTAGCGGTAGTGAAGAATATGACTACTCATTTATCAGTGTAACCGTAGGTATAAATATAAATATTAATGGCGAAGGCTATGATACATTTACTATTGGAGGTTCCATCTTTGGTAGTGGTAATGCTTCATCTACTACCGGTTATAGTTATGTAAATATTAAAAACTATGGTACTAAAGAAGACATTAAGAGAAATATATCTATACAGAGAGCCAATACTGTAACACTTGATAATTCATATATAGAATTAAAAGGTGCTACTGATAGAACTAATGAATACTCGACAGTATTATTCTCGTTAAGTAGAATTGATGAACTAAAACTAATTAATTCCTCTTCATTATATTTACAAAATGGTGGTAACTTAGTAAAGAAATTATCTAGTTTAGCTATGAATGGTACTAATGAAGTAAAATCAGAAGTAACTCTTGATCCTGAAACAAAATTATTATCAAGAAATACTAATAATAGAATATATATGTTAGAGGGTAAAAACTTAAATATAGCTACTAATGAAAATATAACTTCATTTGGTGAAGTATCGGGTATGACTTTCTTTGGTATGTATTTATTAAGTAGAAATGGTGATATTGTAACTGCTCTATATAATGATTATGCTCCATCATCAGAAGTATCATCAGGAGATATTTATTACTTTACTAAAGGTAGTTATGTACTTGGTATGCACAAGACTGATCATGATATAACTAAAGATGGTTTTTATACTAATTATGGTAATGAAGAAGGTAATGGTATTATAATAGATTATATAGAGCCAACCCCTGATAATGCTGATTTCTATATGTGGTCAATAGGAGAGAAAGTAGATTCTTACGAAATAACATTAACAGCTTCTAAGTATTCTACTTTGGGTACCTATGAATTATCTTTATTAAATCACGCCTCAGCTAATACTAAATTCTCTATACTAGGATTTAATTATGCTACTTTAAATGAAGATATTAAATTAATAAATTATAGTGAAATACCTAGAGTAGCGAATACTGAGGATGAGGCCAATACCGTTTTTGGTTTAAATATGAAATCAGGACAAAACGGTTGGATAACTAAAGGTAGTACTAACTTTACTACGGAAGGTAATAATAATGTTAATGGTACTATTGATTATCAAAGAGAGAATTCAGCAGGAGCTCCAGGATTGGTATTCTACTTCTATCACTCTAAGAATTTAACAACAACTCAAAGTCTAGGTAGTGTTACTATATCTCTTGTAGCTATTACTCCTATTGATGACTTAAATAATGAAGTAAAGAGAATTAATATTAATGTTAATTTAAATACTGCATTATATAATACTAATGACTATGAAGGAACTATGACTCCGGGTAAGAAGTATGAAATGTTTGCTACTAGTCCTGTTGATATAACAACTAAGAGTAGTTTTAGTACCTATTATTCATTGTATATGGAAAGTGATACTACTCCATATAAAGAAGGATATCATCGTAGTTTAGTATCTACTTATTTATTACCAGTAAATACAGAACTTACCATGATTGACTTTCATGTTGAAGATAAACCTGTTTACTATTACTATACAGTAACTGAAGAAGACTATAATAATGGCTTAATAGAGTATAATAACTATGGTGAAGTATCTTATCCATTATCTAAATTTGTTAAAATGGGTAGTACTAGTCCAAATAATAATTATGATGATAGTAGTGCTAATGCTGTATATTATAAAGATAAGAAGACTGTTGAAGAGTTTATCTTTATGGTTGATTTTAAAGATACTAATATTGATACTGATGTCTTAGATAAGTCATTATTGATAGAACTTAGAAATAATGATAATCAGACTTTAATTAGTGTACTTGGTATAGAGCAGTCTACTATGAAATATGATTTATATCATAATAAAGATGCTATAATAGAATTATCTGGTAGTTTATCTGATAGTACTATATATCGTGGTAAGAGTACTAATTTAATATTAGATACTAACTTTATTCAAGATAAAATAGCTACTGATACTATCTTTGATACAAATTATGATGAACAGAAATTAGGTATAAAAATGACTATTCTTGATAGTAGGGGTACTCCTCTTACTAGTTCTAGTTTAATGGGAGTTAACTATACATATAACGGTAATACTTATTATCCAAGATATGATGGTACTATAAGAATAAATATAACTGAGAAAATAGCTAATGTTCGTTCTAAGATAACTATTAATACTGAGAATAGTAACCTTTCTAGTGGTGAATATACATTATTAATAGAATCCTTTGGATCAGCAGATGGTATCTACTACGGATTAAATTCATCTGATCAATTAGAACTTAAATTTACAGTTATTGATAATATATATGGTTTAAAAGTAAGTGCTAGTGATAAGATGGTATTTATAGATAAGAATACTGGTTTTACGCTAAATGATAATAACAGTTATGTATATAAAGTAGAATATACTTCAGGGTTATCTAATCCTAATACTAGAATTAAATTATTAAGAAGAGATTATAGTGCTATTTATACTGATGTATATAATGAAGTAGATTTAAAGAATTATGTAACTAATATTTTAGATAATACTAATAATCCTAATGAATATTTACTTACTAATAATCCAAGTAGTGAATCATCATATTTCTTATACTTTAAAGATAATCTATTAGATGGAACATATAAGTTAGTAGTAAGTTTATATGATAATAATAATTTTATAGGAGAAGTATATCAATACATAATAATAAAATAGGAGGTTTATATGACAAGGAAAGAAATAGAAGAGTTAGTAGATGATGATATAGTAGAATTATCCAAAGTAATAGATAATTTTATAAGTTTTCTTGAAAAAGAGTTAGTAGGTGATGATAATGCTAAATGAATATAAGGATAAAATAGAATTACAAAAAGAAGTATTAGCGGCTTTACCTAGAAATAATAATAAGAATAACAAATTATATAAAGCTAAAGTAGAAGAAATGCTAAAAGAATATCAAGTAGATAAAGAGGTAGTAGAGGAAGAAATAACTAAGAGAAGAAATAGATATTTATCATTAGAAGATGATCCTAATATTGATAAATTAACCAAGAATATAGAACTACTACTACCTCAAATACCTTTACTAAATAAATATAATTCCTCTTATGAGAAAAGTAATTTAGATATCATTTTATATGAATTAGGACATTTCTATAAAACTGATTTAGACAAAGTTAATAAAGATATAAATAGAGCTTTAGAAGTATTCTCTTTAGTAGGAATTCCTTTATCAATTGAAGACTTTAATTATAGTTATTATAGTGGTAATTATATGAAAAGATTCTTATCTAATGAAGTAAATGATGATATATTAAAGAAAGATTTTGAAGAGATATATTGGAAATGTCCTGATATTATTACGCATATTACTTTGAATTTTAAATATTTATATTATAAGAATAAGAAGAAATTTGATCTATATTATGATCATTTAGTTAAAGAGTTAACTAGTAAAAAAGTATTAGAAGAATATCAAGAATTATATAGAAATAGAAGTACTTTAATAAGAAATAATGCTTATATATTACAAAATAATTTTATTGAAGGTAAACTTAATATTAGTGATTATTCTTTAGATAAAGTTAGTAAAGCCTACAAATATGTAATAGAATTTTCTCCTAGTGAGAAGATTAATAATGATATTTTGAAATTATATTATTCTATTATAGAGTATAAGAATTACTTAGGGTTTGATTATATAATTAATGATATTAAATCTTTATATAAAGATAAAGATAAGTATAAGAATATTTATAGTACTAAGAAGAAAGAAATTGATAAATTAGAGAGAAATATTATTAAGAATAATAAGAAGATATTTAAATTAGTATCTAAGAATAAGATAGATAAGATTGATGTATTAAATAGTAAGGTTAATACTAATATTAATAATTTAAAGAATTTATATGAAGAATTAGAAAGAAATTATTTTTTAGAAAGAATTTCTTCTTTAGAAGAAGATACTACTATCTATGATATATTCTTATTAGTGGATTCTAATTATAATTATTTAATAGAATTACTAAAGAATAAAGATATAGATATTAGTGAGATAAATAAATTAAGATTATTTGTATATAATCCATATAATTATATTTTAAATAATATCTTAATATCTGAAGATAAAGATATTAGTATGCTTATTATGGATCGTTATAATTTATTTGGTTTTAATTTAACTAAAGATAAACTAGATAAAGATAATATTGATAATTTAATTAAAGAGTTAGAAATTATTCTTAATAGTATTGT
>OJOQ01000393.1_pt1 | contig 15580 bp, 9 predicted proteins | sample 1598241 | NCBI WGS metagenome assembly OJOQ01 (sample SAMN03922466, study PRJEB24848) | human gut metagenome | isolation source: stool sample | host: Homo sapiens | place: Germany | collected 2010-11
GATCTAGTACGGTCTCGTGGGCTCGGAGATGTGTATAAGAGACAGCACTTATGTACACCACGCCCTTTGATGCAAGCGTAGGTGTTTTCAATGAATAGATGCGTCCAATGCTCGCCTAACACATTTATCACGCAATGGTGAATGATGCGGTCGGGAAAGAATGGCGCAATCATCAAGACACGTTCCTTGGGGTCATGTATCTTTCTTTCCTTATACTTGCCGGGTACATACGTTTCATACGCCAACATCTCATACAATTCATCAAGCCTTTCGCAAATATGCTCGTTGAAATCGCTAATCTCACTGCGTTCACCTTTGCCATGCTGTGCATTGTATTGAGCCAGACACAAGTTTTCGTTTGTGTAGAGCAAGTGATATACGTTCTTCAACTTCTTGCTTGGAGAACAAGCCAGCTTGCCTGTATCGCCAATGTAAAGACCGCAATCCTCAAAGTCGGAGTATTGATACAAATATGTATTTGCGTTCATCTACTATATGTGCCGTTAGTCTAATACAGAGCTTTCAATTTTCTTACTCGCACCGTGTTAATCACTATTTTTCTACCAAGAGGTAAAGTGTCGGCAGCTTCAGTATCTTATTTCTCAATTGAAACCAAACGGTAAAAGCGGAAGCCACTGTTCGCATTCGAGTTCGAGGAACGATTATTCGCATTCAGATAACCGAAACCCGCATTCGCACCATTATTCGCATTAGCAGACAGGAGGCAACACCAAACTACCGACACTTAAAATATTTTGTTTTAATATTTCCTGTTTATTCTCTCACTCACTTTGCCCCGATTTTCGTTGCGCCGTGAACCGTTTTTGCAGTCTGTCAAAAACGGAACAAGCGGAAGCCACTGTACGCATGCGAGTACGAGGAACGATCAGACGCATACAGATAACCGAAACCCGCATGCGCACCACGATACGCACTAGCAGACAGGAGGCAACACCACCATCCACTTGCTGTTCTGCCCGGATGCCAATAGTAATCACAAGCACCTTGATTGCTGCTACCACCTATTGCATCGGGGAAACAGATACCATTCGTTGATATGGCGAAGTGTAGGATATAGCCACTATCACGGGGCAAATCACACATTTCTTCATATCCATCGGGAACGGTTGTTGCGTTGTCTGAATGTGAGGTGAACTTTGTAGGGTCTTGGCACAGGTAAGCGATACTACGACCGCCCTCTGTATCGGGGATATGCCGTATCAGCACATCATCAGCCAACAGCCAAAGGTACTCAAAGGGTGCTTCAAGTCCACGGTAAGATGTTACATACACGGTCTTGTCGCCACCCGTCCAACCTTTGATAACATAAGGTATGCGACCTGTATTGTTTCCGAGGATTGCAGTAACACCACAAGGCACAAATGGATTGTAACCGCCCCATGTATTCCACTGTGAACCATCAACAGCGGGACCACTACCCAAACCGCCCTGTCTGAACCCGTCAGCAGTCAGTGTTTCGTTGTATGTGTCTTGGCAGTGCAAGGATGCGTATTCTATGCGTTGTAACCATGCTATTTCTGTATATACACGATATACGCCAAGGTGAGTGCCATTCTTGCACAAAGGACGTGCGCCAGCCTTGCTGATAGAAGTTCTTGGCATACCAAGCATAGAATGGTATGTGCCATCCCAAGCCGAATTTGAGCCGTTGCCACCACGGAAACGGGCGGCATTGTCCGCCAACTTCAATATACCCTCATCATCACGCAAAAGTTCATCGCCATTCCATTGCAACCAACAGCCAGACACGGCAATGTTATTGTCACGGTCAATGGTAGCGCACCAAGGCGAGCAAGTTTTGCGTGTCATTTCCACAAAGCCGGGCAAAGGATATTCTGAAATGCCATACACCCACTTTGTACCCTCGAACTCAACACGCAAATAGTATTTGGGTTTCTCCAACATCACGTTCCCATCCGTGCTGTCAATGGTAGCCTTTGCGCCCGAATCCTTTTTACGGCTGTCGTTTTGGTGCAAGTAGTATTTTACAGAGCCGTCCGTGTTTTCCACGAAACGCCTCAACTTCTTCTGTATGGGTAACGTGCGGTGCAAGTCAAGATTTCCAACTCTTGTGAGCTTGTAATCCTTGCTTGTCAAGTCGCCTTGCACACCGTACCACATATCGTAAGGATATTGTGGCTTTGTAGAGCCACTGCCTAAAATCAGTCCCATGCGCTTATACAATTTTATTTGGTTGTTCACTCGCTCCCCAATATACATCAAACTTGCCCAAGTCAATAGCGTTTGGGGAAATGTACGCTATCATTGCGGGCGTCCAATCACCAACAGGCACGGGGAATGGACTTGCCCCCTTATCGCCTATCAGTCGGCAATCAAGCAGTGTGTCGCTCAACATCGTGTTTTCCTTGCTACGGACATACACGGAGAACGGCACACCACCTTTCAATGCAAAGCCTTTCGACAGGTCGGTTATGCTGCCTTTGGCTATAATTCTGACATCTTCCATAATTTACCAAGTAAATGTTACTGCAAAGGTAGTAAAAATGTGTTTAACAAACACATTTTAAGATAACAATCAGCAATACTTGTAGCATTTGCCCCACGATACCGCCTAATATGGTTGCCAATATATCCAACCAATCCCATTTACCACCATAAGCTCTGTCCTTGAACTCCATGCCACAAGCCAATCCACCCACGAACAAAATCGTGAGTAGAAAGGCACACGGTATGGCATAGAGAAAGTGCTTTTGTCTGTTGCTTTCTGTAATCCAACTCATAATGCCATTAAATTTGTTAAGTTCGTTTCAAGCGCATTGATTTGCGCTCGTTTCTCATTTCTATCTTCGTGTAATGCCTTAATGTCATAAGGCAGTTCTTCACCGACAAGGGAGGCTTCGTAACACTTGATAACTTGATAATCTGTTTCTGACAATTCAGCCTTGATTGCGTCAATCTCGCCCTGTATCTTTGTCGTATTTACTACCTTTTCATACTTGAATGAGATACGGTTTCCATTGTCATAAGGCACTAAACGAATGGTGTAATCCTCATCATCAGAAATAGTTTTGCTTTCGTCTATTTCATCAACAGGCTTCCATTCAGAAGAAAGATTTTGCGCCTGTCCTTGCTCAACATCCCTCGCTCTTAGAAAACCATTCTCCATATATCCATACATTGCCATAGTCTTATTATTTTAGAATTTCCACTTTGATACTATCCAAGCCTCTTTTTTCACGTCATTAACATAGCCAATAGTGAAAACAAACATTCCACCTTGTCCCTCTGCAAATGGATAATCGGAGTTTTCCGAAGTATCATCGTAAATACAATGTCCTGTCAATGGCTTGAATCTCATTTTACCACTCCACCATTGCTTTACGAATATCACCTGTCCCTCTGTTGGATTGGATGGCAGATATACCGTTTCATCGTAGCGAGAATAACCGATAACCACACTATCACTTCCCGACAGGTAACTTGAATGTCCTTTCGTTCCGCTTTCTGTGATACACTTGCGCCCAAGTATAAGACCACCAGCATACAGATTGTAGAAGAATCCACCAAAGGCGGGTGCAGTCCCGCTGTTGTCCGCTCTACCATATACACCAGCAATGATTGTATCTACCATATTAACCGACCATGTTCTTTTAGCAACATTGGCGGACCCAAGACCAACAATTGCCCCACGGTGTGTATATCCAGAGCTTGAGGGCATACCATCCGTACCAGCCATATTTGAAAATATGCCTGTTGGAGAAAGGTAGGATGTGCCAGTTGAATAGCTTGGCGAGTTTTTAGCGTGAACTTCAACATTGCCTCTATTCAGACTAAGCCGAATGTTTGCACCAAACTGATTGCCATACTCCGACATAATGTTATCATAGTCATTATCGGATGTTTCAAGTAACACCTCGCCACCCTTTGCGTCAAGCGTTATTTTATTGCCTGTTTCAAGCGTTGATACTATCTTGCCTTGGCTTATAAACCAATCACCGATATTTGCGCCCTCTGCCAAAAGTAGATTTGTAGCAATGCTTTCAAATTGCGCACCGAATGGATTCCACTTTGATGTGCTTGTCGGTAGGACATTTGAGAAACTGCCCGCATCAATCCGTGCGACATAGTAAATGCCATTGTGTTTGACTGCATCCACACGGTACTGATTGCCGTAATAGGTCTTGCTGCTATCATATACACCACGATACACCAAGGCAGGACTTTTGCCATTCTCGCCATCCTTTCCGTCATAAGGTGTAATGCGCACAGGGTCGCTCCAATTGGTGAGCAATGCGCCTGTACCGCTCTTCTTGGCTACAATCATCCACAAGTATTCAAGCGTACCAACAGACGGCTGTACGGTAGTCCATCCGTTCGGCTCTGCATCCGTCTTAACCAAACTTGGCGCACTGTTGCGTGAGCCGTTCTTGGCAAACCTGTACTCTTGGTAGTCGGGGCGATTGTCGTTTGAATTTGCATCATAGGCAGTTGCCACCTTGCCAAGTTCCAACTTTGGCATACAGATATAGAGATATTGCGAGTTGCCCTCAATTATGATTGGTTGCAAGCGGAACAACACATATTCAGTATCGGCAAAACTTGCCTTTGTCTTGAATGTTATAGTATGTTTTTTCCATGCCGTGTATGTCGGATAATCAACAACACAATCCGCACCAATAGTATTGTTGTATTGTACACCATCCACAAACACCTTGGTTGTATCAATGGCACTTGGGAATACATAGGTGCTGAATATTGTACCGCCTGTTTCAAGTATGCGCACCCAATTAAGGGTTGCTTTGCCTGTGCGTGGGTCTGTACTGTCATACAAGTATGCCGCAAAATGATATACACCATCAGCGGGTACATCGTCAAACGAAATGGAGGCTGTCGTGTTATAGGTATTGCTGACAGAAATTTCCTTTTGCCATTTCCATCCGTCTTGCCATATAAAGCACCTTAATTCCTTTCCGTCTGATTTAGCTTGCGCATCAATGCGTCCATTGAATGAGAATGTGTACTTGCGCCCACTTCTTAGATACAATGTGCGCTGTGCAAAGCCGTATGCGCTGCTTGTTTCGTTCACGGTCAATGTTTTAGTTCCACACTTTGCCCAGAATGAAAGAGTGTACCATGTCGAAGGCTTTAACTTCTTAGTGGTCGAGGACTGCAACACTTGGCGCAACACTTCTTTATACACGCTTTCATCATTCCGCTTAGTGTTTGCATCATAGAAACAATTATGTCCGTCCACACCGCTTGTATTGATGTGGGTAATGCTTGTATCTATGCCACTACCACCATTATTGCGAGAAACGACATCCCATTTATCCAGCCTATCCATGCTTTCAAACTCTGTCTGTTCAAGCAGATTGGGATTCCATACAACGTAATTGTTCCACAAGGTAGGCTCGGAGAAAGACCCCCATTTGCTATTTGTCTTGTGTCTTATAGACACCCATTCAAAAGGATAGTCTGCCGACACACCGCTTGGTTCATCAGTCCAACCCGTAGGCACATAATCATCAGTATTCACGGATGTTGGTTTACTTGGTGTACTGCCTGTATTTCGCAAATAGATAAACTCTATATCCGTACCGTCAGCACCCTTTGCTACAATCGCCCAATAGGTTGAATTGGTTGGCAAGTTACCCTTGGTAGGTGTGGGGTGTATGTAGCGATAGGTACACGTTGCGCCATTGCTTGTATAAGCCACTTCATCACTCGTGTAGTAGATGTAATCCTTATTCCACACTCCACGATAAACGCCCAACGGCACAACATCACCGCTGCCACTTGCCACGCTAACATTCTTCAATGTCAGACGGCTTTTTGCCGACACGTTCCAATCAATAGAACTTGTGCTGTCACCAATGCGGAACTTGTTGCCGTCCAAATCCAAGTAGCACTCGCCATCACTCGTAATGATGCGCCCAGTTGTGATAGTGTTGCCATTGATGCGAGTAAAGCCGTATGTGGTCTGAAAATCTCTGAAATTATCATCTGCATACAGGCTTGATACTATGCCAACTTGGAAATAGTAATTGTTGGGGTCGCTCGTAGGCTCAAACTTCAATTGCTCTTGGGTAAGATACCACACACCGTTTTCACCGCTCTTTGAACACTTGGCAAACAGATAGTAACCGCCTGTGCTTTGCAGTTTGAACGAGGCTTCATTCATCTGCCAGTTCCTAATCTTGTCGTTGTCAATGGTGAGGTGCGAGAGTATGCCAGCCGTTGCGACAAACATATTCGGATTGCCCCCAAAGTTGGCTTGCAACACACATCCCGACAAAACAAACTGTTGGCTCTTTGCTCCAACAGTCAGCATATTTGTGTCAATGGATTTTGGCTTGATGTTGTCCGTGTCAAAATATCCGTCCGTGTCATAGACCATGTTACGCAAATCCTCTGTGGTTCTCCATCCTCGCCTTGCTTTATTCAAATCACGGAGGCGGTTGTTGTTTATGATGTTTTCATGCTCAATGACAGTAAGCACGGTTTGCGCCTGTATAGACACGGCTGTTGTGTCTGCCAAAGTGATTTGGTAGTCCTGTTCCAACAAAAGGTTGCGTGTTACTTTCTGTATGCGCATTTGTTTCTCAATGCCAAAACGTGTGTCCTTAACAGGCACATAATCGCCCACCTCAAACACGCTTGTATCGGTATCACGGCTTAGTTCTTGGAGAAAGTAGAGCCTATCCAATGTCAGCGTGTATTGAGCCTTTGCCTGTGTCGCTGTCTTGAAATCTTCCATTGCAGCATACCACAACGCCTCTTCTGCCTTTTGCTCGTAGCTTTCGGGCAGATATATGTCGGTTATCTTGTAGGTGTTTCCGACCTCAATTTTGTAAGCGTCCTGTGTTTCAGTGGATGGAATGGTCAAACCTCTATTATCCGTGAATGGGATAATGCGGAATTTCTTTGTTTCGTGGTTGTAGCCACCTTTCGCCTCAAGCTCAAACTGTTGCCCAGCCAACCGCCCAGAAGTGAATGTTATCTTTGCGCTCGTTCCGTCCACAAGGTACACCGTGCCTTTATCGTCTTTCTTGTTAAGGTCGAAGTCCATTGTATCATCAATGAAAGCGCAAATATCATCAGCCACAACAGCCGTAACGGTTCCCGTGCGTGTGGGGTAGATGTTATCGTAGGTCTTTACATCTTCCTCACTGCCTATCTTATCACGAAGTTCTGCATCCTCAATGTAGCGTTTTGCATCGTCAGCAATGCCGATTGTTTCAGAACCCACCTTTACAACCGTTCCGTCTGAAAGGGTATGCTCGTACTGGTTCTTTCGCTGTGGGTACGGCAATTGCAGTCGCTCCGAATACTCCCTGTAATTGCTCCGAATGTTGGTTGTACCACCCTCTGCCCACAGACGGGTTATAATGGCTTTATCGTCTATCTTCTGTTCTTTGAGGTTGTACAATCCGTTACCCTTGCCCCATTCAAAGAAATCAGCACCGCTTGGAGGATTGATACGCTTGCCGAACTTGCCTATATGGATAGTGCGCACACCCTTGTCTTGGGTTATCTGAAACTCCAAGTTGAACTGCTCGCTGTTGCAAAGGGTCTGCAATGCCTGCAAACAGTTCACGCCCGAAAACTGAATAGTCTTAGCCTCCGTGTCGGGGCAGTTATCCACATCGAACTTCCACAACCCCGGATAATCCCTTTCCATGTTGTAGATAAGGACTTGCACAAATTCCTTGATTGTATAGGTCAAGTCAAATGTGCTTTTGTCGCTCTTGCCGTACTTGTCGCAATTGCGGTAGATAGTTTTCATAAGGTCGTACATCACGCCATAGAATACAGGCTCGTAGTTGTAATAACCCTCTGAAACAACCTCACGGGTTGTTGTGGCTCTGATACTATATTCCTTGCCACCAATGGTTATCTTATCTCCTTTGGCGAATGACAACCAATTGGCGGAAACGATTTTGAGCGAAATGTAATCATCGCCCATTAAGGAACTTGTGAGTGTAGCCTCTTTGACGAAACAAAACGGCTCGTTTGTGTTGAGCTGTATTGTTTCGCCATTGCGCTTTGTTATTTGAGTAATTCCCATACTACAATATCGTTTGTTTCAAAACTTTCAATATCTTCAATCACGCCAGCAACAATGATGTCATACTCGCCAGCAAGTGCATAGGTGTGTTCTACGGTTGTTTCGTTGCCACTCACATTGAATGTGTGTGTTCCGTCACCCCAATAGATGTTGAGCAACTTTGTGGATGTAACCTTTATCGTTGCCTTGGAATTGTCGCTTGCCGATATGTGGCGCAACACACGTTTTACGGGTTCATCTTCTATGAGTTTCATTTTGAACGTGCCAACCATAAGGTCATTGTTGTACTGCCCCCATGTCTTTGTCATGTCGGTTTCATCATACAAGCCTACCTCATAGACCAATGGCTTTGCCTTTCCGTCATACTCCACGGTCAAACGGTGTGTGCCGTCCCCATCGAACAATGACATAAAGCGGTTAGTCCATTCCACAAATGCGCTGCGACCGCTTGCCTCAAGGAAACAATCAAGCGTAATGGTGCGCTCCTTATAGCGTTTTCTGTTTCTGTCACGCACAATGCCGTGGTAGTTGTCCCAATCCACTTGCAATGCGTCTTTCTGTGCAAGGCGACCGACCAAGCCAGTAGAGCCAGACACATACACGCCATAGTCCTTGAAATTCACACCGTCAATGTAGTATTCCACATCGTTGTCTGCCTGTATTTCCAACAGGTCTTTTTCGGTCTTTGCCACATTGTACACTTTCAACTCGTCAATGTTTGCAGTCGTTGTAAGCAGTTCGTCAGTGCAAAGGCTCAAACCCTGTGGTGTACCACCAAGCGAGGCTGTATAGACACAAGCCGAATCTATGTACACTCTGAATGTGTCGCTGTCACGCACAAAGGCGATAAAGTACCATTGGTTAGGCGCAACATCAATCCACTTTTCACGATAGTTATCTACACCAAGTAAATTTACCACCCAACCGATACGGCTTTGTGTTGTCATTACATAGGCAGACACCGTGAAGTTTCCGCTAAAAGGAATGGCTTTTGCGGTCAGACACTCACCGCCATTCAAAGCAAGTGCCTTGCCTGTCTTGGCGTTCTTGGTGAATGTTGCCCCGTCTGAAAGTGTCGCATCAGCACGGCTTGCCGAATAGTCGTAAGCCTTATTGCCATCGGGGTCGTCAAATGGCAAGTAAAGTATCAAGTTCTTATCTACCATATCAGTATGTAGTTTTATTGTTATAGTTCACGATTACACAATTTGGCTTTTCACCGTCCACGAAGTCTATTTGTGGAGTGCTGCCATACACATTGAGGATAACGCTTGCATCATCACCGACAACCGACAGGTGTACTTTGGTTTGGTCGAACAAATCTATTGTCAAAACGGCATGGTCAGACACATTTACGGCTATTTCGCTTGTGTGGCGCACATACAGGCGTGAAACACTATATCCGTCATACTCCAACATACCCCTACAAGCACCATTAAGCACCAAATCTGCCTTGTTTGCGAGTATGGGCATATCTTCATCAATATAGACACCGTAAGGCTCGCTGTTGCCCTTAAAATGCGTCCTAAGAAAATCAAGCGTGGGGTAATCCTCACAAATGCAAAAGTCAATGCCCTTGATGTAGAGCTTTACCAATGCCTCCGTGTCTAAGTTGCCCCTCAATTTCATCTGCCAAAGGCGGCACAGACCTTTCTCTGTGCCATCCTTTCTAAGTTGTTCTACCAGTTCCATATTACGAAATGCCTTGTGATAGTAATGAATTGTCCTTTGTTTCTATGCGTTTAAGCGTGCTTTCAATGTTTTGCAGTCGTTCAGCCGACAAAGCCGTGTTTCTCGCTATCTCCGACTGTTGCAACAACTGTTCACGCATTATGCTTGTCTGTTCACCTTGGTTAATGATGAAAGCATTGAGCCTACCAGCAATCACACCGCCTGTTTCCTCACTCATTGAGGTTACGGCTCCCGTCAGTGGGTCGCTTGCCACATCATCAACATCTTTTATCCAATCGCCCACTGCTTCCAAGCCTTGCTTGAATTTCTCGCCCGCTGCGTTGGCTTGGCGTTCAAACTCTTTCTTTTCCTCGTCTGTCAATACTCCATCTTCCATCGCCTTGCCCAGATACTCAACCGCATCATTGATACCCTTTGCAAGGAAATTTCGTTTGAGAGCCTCAACCACAGCGTTTTTAAGCACTTTCTTTGTCGTTTCTCCCAAAGCCTTTGCCGCATCCTCACCAGAGCAATACGCATCCACTATTGCATCCGCAAACTCATCAATGGCACTCTTTACATCAGTGCCAGCGAATGTTTCCATCATCTGTTGGTCTAAATCCTCGATTTGCTGATTTATTTCCTCAATCTGATTTTCCCATTCTTTGATTTTGTTGTTATCGGTTTTCTTCTTGCTCTTTTCTGCCTGTATCTGTTGGCGCATAAGTTCCTGTTGCTCTCGCAATGATTCCTTTTGCGATTGCCACAAAGCAAGCATATCACCGCCCTCCTTAGCTTTGTTAAGTTGGGCATTGAGCTGCTTTATCTGTGTAGTCAGCTTGGCATACTGTGCGAAGTCCCACGCTTTCTTTGCTACCTCACGTTGTTTCTCCAATGCTGCGATTTGGTCTTTGATAGCCTGTATATTCTTTTCGTAGCCTTGGCGTTGCTCATCATTGAATACCCAATAGGTATTATTGAAAGCTCGCTCCAAACGTGAATAGGCTGTTTGCAAGTTGTCTATCTGCTTCTGTAAGTTCTGTATTCGCTTTTCGTACTTTTTATCGTGCAACTTAGCGAATATACCAACCACAGAAGTAATAGAGGAAACCATGCCCGTTATACCGCCCAAGATGTCACCGCTCATAAACTTGCCGACAGAAGCAGCAGCATTGCCCAACTGCCCCATGAGGTCTATTGCAGTACCCAAGCCGTCAGCCACACCATCCATACCTAACGCATCAAACATTGATTGCAATGACGAAGCGCAATCCGTGCTTATGCTCGTTACTTTCTGAATGGAGTTGGTAATGCCTTGTGCTGCCGACTTGACATCTTTCTTGGCTTCATCAACACTTTTTTGAGTTCCCTTGCCGCTTGCAAGGTCTGCCTCGGCTTTCCTTAGTTTCTTCTTAGCCGCCAGATAATCATTGAAGAACGTGCCAAGTGCCTTGAACGGATTAAGTTCTTGAATACGGTTCTTAGCTTGGTTCAGACTATCAATGACAGCCTTGTAATCAACAGGGCTTAGTTTGAGGTTGCCAGCATTGAGTTGTTTCTGTATGTCACTTATCAGCTTTTGTATTTGAGCGACAGTAAGCGTGTCAATGTCTGTAAAGAGGTTTTTCCAACTTTCAGACTGTTGTAAGAATGACATATTGAGAGCCGACAATGCCTCTTGTTCTGCTTTGTTGATTTGTGCCAGACGCTCTGCATCGCCCATTTTCTCGGCTTGGGTGCGAAGTAAAGCGTACTGTGTGGTGATAGACTGCCTTTGTTCCTCAAAGGTGCGGTAATCATCAAGCACGGTCTTTTGCAGTTCCTTTTGCAATTCTGCGTCCTGTTGCGACAGGCTAAGGCTTGCCTCTGCCCGTTCATCAGTGCTGACAATTCCGCTTTCGCCATTCTCCAACTTTTCTTTGGCTTTGGCTACGGCTTCAATCTTTTCGGCAAGAGTTTGGCACTGACCGATAGAATCACTAACTTGCTGCTTGAACTTTTCAAGTGCTGTGGTTTCACCGTTCAACTCGCCTTTCTGTGTGTTAAGCGATATAAGGTAATTGCCCTCACCCTCGGTTAGAGTGCCGTTCTTACGCTTTTCTTCAAGTTTGGATATTTCATTTTCAACATATTGTTTGTAGGAATTACCATCAGCAAGCAACTTTTCAAATTGCTTGTCGGCTACTTCCTTGCCCATATTCTGCACCCAACGGAAATATAGCTGATATTGCTTTTTCTTATAGTCAAGCTCACCCTCAAACAACTTGTTTTGCGATTGGGTGTAACTTGTGTTTTCGATATTGCGCCTTTCTTGGAAATTCGCCTTTTCGTCAGAAGTAAGACCACCCTTGCCCGCTTTCTTTCGTGCATCGGCAAGTTCCTTTTCTTCTTTATCTATCTGTTGGAGGGATTGCTTGTGCTGCAAGTCAAGTTGTGCCTTGCGTTTCTCATATCCCTCTTCCATGACTGCAATTCTCGCCTCTTCAAGCCGTCTGTCAGCCTCAAGTTGCTTTTGTTTGAGGTTATCCGCATTGCGTTGTGCATCATTTGCACCACTACGGCTACGACTGCCACCACTTCCCTTGCGGTTCTTGCCAGTAGCATTATCCAAGCGTGTCTGTAAGCGTGTTATCTGATTGTTGTAATCGTTCCATGCCTTACTACCAAGTTGCGCCTCACTCCTAAGTTTTTTGAGGTTCTGAATTTCCGCACCGATACCACTTTCTGTATTCAAGTCGTTCTGTTGCTTGTTTATCTCTTTGTTCACCTCTCGTAAGAGGGAAAGTGCATCCTCAAAGCCATAGGTCTTGCAATCAATCGTTACCTCTTTGCCGTTAAGATTATTGGCGAGTTCATGTAATTCTTCAAGGCTCATTTTTGTAATATCCACATTGGTAGTGTCCTTTGGAGCAAGGAAATTATCCAAGTTCTGATTTACCAAGTCAATTGCAGAATTGAACGTGCGCACATCCCTAACCTCATTGTCGAGGTATTCTTTCAGTTGGGATGCAAAGGCTTCCATTTCTTTGTCGGTTGCGTGTGTGCCAGCCTTTGTGCCAGCAACAACATTATTCACAATCTCGTTATACTTCCTTGTGAAATCATCGCCCGACAGGGTAGCCAATTCTTTTGCACCAGCCTCCACCAAACTACGCACAGCTTCCCTTATTTCGGGTGCCATGTTTTGTATGTTTTCGGCTGCTTTGGTTACATACACCTTAACCTCTCCACCCATACCATCATCTACCGTGTGGTACTTGTCGGTTTTATATTCCGCATAGTTCAAGCGTGTATCAAACGAATCATAGTTCTTGTTACTATTTTCGTTCAACTTATTCATTTCTTCTGCTGTGCGCTTTGCCTTTATCTTTTCTGCGGTCGTGGCTTGGATTGCATCTTTGACTTCCAAGTATTTTTTGCGTTGCTGTTCCAACGTGTCATTTTCTTCAAGCAACGTGGAATTATACTCTTTGCACACTTCATTGATTTTCTCCACCATTTCCTTGTGTGTCTTGCTGTCTTTATTGGAGCGTGAAAGAATGGCAAAGTACAAATCCAACTTATCCGTTACCTTCTTGGTGCTATCCTCAAACTCATTCATCGTGTCCTTTTCTTCTTCGGTCTTTTTGCCGAATAGCGTAAAGGCACTGATAAGCAAGCCTACAATGGAAAGTATTGCACCAAGCGGATTTGCAGCCATTGTTGCCCACAATGCTTTTAGTCCAGCCGACAACTTTGTGGTTGCCACTGAAAGAATGTTTGTCGCTACGGTCTGTGCTGTCTTTGCGCCTGTGTCAGCAATAGAAGCCGTGCGAGCTTGGAGTGTTGCTGCTGTTTCAAGTTGTTTCTTCTTTGTATAGAAATCTGTCTGTGCGGCAAGTGCTGCCTTGCGTGTGGCTGATTGCGCATCCACCGCTGCATCAAGTTTCTTTTGTGCGGTTGCAATGGTTGTCGCATTGCCCGACTGTTGCGCCCAATATACCTCATATCGTGCTGCCTCGGTTGCTTGTGTAGCTGCAATAGCCTTGGCTTTGGCTGCTTCTACGCTCTGTGCTGCTGCCCTTACATCGCTACGCATAGCCTCAACCGTTTGCGCTTGGTTGGCTGCTTTGGCTTGTGCCTCTTGCATTATGGCGGCTCTATACGCTGCGCTCTTGGCTGTGTAGTCTTGCTTTGACAAAGCCAAGCGTTGCTCTGCTGTCATAACACCAACGGCTGCTGCCTCGTAACCTTGGCTTGAGGCTGTCAGATTGAGGTTGGAGAGATATTCTTGCTGTTGTGCTGTCAGTAGGCTTTGAATGGCTGCTATACGCATTTGCTTGGTTACTGCTGCCTTTTCCTCGGCTGTCAGTGTGGTTTCAAGTGCTGCGTAATTGGCTTGCTCTGCTGCTGCCATTGCCTTTTTCTGATTGATAACCTCACCGCTCAATGCCGATTGCGCTTTCATCAAGGCAAGCTGTGCTGTCTTTGCGGCATTGTCAAGCACGGTTATTCCAGTGTAACCCTTGGTGGCTACACTTGCAAGCACGGTAGCGGCTTTCACAGAACCGTAAGCAATGGCTACTGATTTGAGTATGCGCACAACATCATCCATGTGTTCAACAACGTATGTTGCGCCCTGTATGCCAGCCGAAAGCGCACCCTCGGTTTGCTCACCGAAACTATTAAGCGCACTGTCCCAAGCATCCTCCAAGTTTGCAATCTGTCCTGTCAGCGAAGAACTTTGTTTCTCCATGAGCTGATAGAATTGACCGCCCGCATTTGTCATTTTGTTTAGGACTTCCTCAACATCTGGAAATCCTATTTTGCCAGCCGATACCATAGCGTTTATGTTGTCGGCTGTTGTGTGGTACTTTTCTGCAAGTTCTTTTACAAGTGGAATACCACGACCCGTAAACTGCCTTACATCCTGTGCGTACAAGCGTCCCTGTACCATTGTCGTACCATACAGATAGACTATATCGTTAAGCGGAATGGAAAGACCACTTGCAATGTTACCAAGCCTTACAAGCGTGTCGTTCACCTTGTCGGCACTCACACCATAGGCTAACAATTGCTTTGCACCCTCGGCAACTCCCATGAGGTCGAAAGGCGTTTTTGCAGCCGTATCTACCATCTGTTGCATCAAGTCAGTAGCCTTGGCTGTGCTGCCTAACATCGTACCAAAGGCAAGTTCTAACTGTTGGAACTGACCACGGACAGACACAATGCTACTGACAAGATTATTCATACCTTGCCCTATCAGATAGTAGGAAATGTATTGTCCCGCCTTTTCTGCCATCTGCTGAAAGGAATCCTCAACGGCTGCTGCCTCTTGTGCTGCCGTGTTGGAAAAGTCCTTTATGTGCCGTTCCATTGTCGCTGCCGACACGTTGAAATCGTCTATGTCAAGTGTAGCCTTAAAGCCTAATCCACCGCCTATATTCTCCATTTATAACATTCCTTTGATATAGTTCTTAATATCTTCTTTCGTTTTCAATTCGTGGTGTTCAATCTTACTTTCATCAATGACATTGCCGTTTTCGTCTGTTGGCAATTCCTTTGTGCGTGGTGCATCCGCTATCATCAGTTGCACATTGAGCCACGAAATACCCCAAAGCAAGTAATCATAAGTCCACCCATAACTGCGCATGAGTTCGCCACGATTACCCCAAGGACTGTTTAATCCTGTTACTCTATCCGCTCCGCTTCGGGGTTTGGTTTTGTCGTTCCGACTTCCCGTATCAATCGAATAGAGGTCGTAAAACCCGCTGGGTTCATCATTTGGCTAATAATGGCTGTGAGTTTCTGCAACCGTGCAACAGTCAAGTGTTCCAAGAAGAACTTTGATAGCTCCTTAACCGCTTTGTTGGTCTTGTC
>OJOQ01000407.1_pt1 | contig 15277 bp, 8 predicted proteins | sample 1598241 | NCBI WGS metagenome assembly OJOQ01 (sample SAMN03922466, study PRJEB24848) | human gut metagenome | isolation source: stool sample | host: Homo sapiens | place: Germany | collected 2010-11
GCGCATAGTAGTCTGATTTAAGATATGCGAGCAGATTCAAAACGCCGTGCAGAAAGAAACCAAATGTTAGCGTATTCGTCATTTCTTGAAACGAACGGTCGCTATTATCAGATAAAACAAACCACTTTCCGAACAAGTAGGCTGCCCAAGGTCCCCAAAGATATATGATTAGACTTTTTACCGCAAATCCAAAGTTAAAAGTATAAATAACAAAATAGGATGTCGAAAAAAGCAAGAGAATAACATCATGCTTTTCAATGACAATGGTTTTCGATTTCCATATAAAAAAGTAAAGAGTCAATGCGAAGAAAATTTGACCAGGAAGATTGAAGGCGCCGACCGAAAAGAGGAACAGCCCCACAATAGTTATTGTATTAGCGGCATTTGTTCTTTTGCCGAAAAGAACACTCATCTCCAATTTCTCCTTGCTGTGCTTTCATTCTTTTCTGGAAAAACCCCGCGAAAAAGTACTGCATCAAGCATCAGTCTACAGTTTGGTCTCAAAGGCCTTATTATTGCGGGAAGAATCACTGTTGTCGAAGCCTGGGTGATTAGCGAGGCCGCAGCGGCTCCAGATGCTCCCCACGATGGGATCAGCGCAAGGTTCAGCACAACATTAAGTGCAGCCGCACTGACATACAGGAATTTCAGATATTTCTGCCTGTTTTCACATACCATCCATGCATTTCTGGCAACACCAAGGTAGGAAAACGCTGTGTACCAAACCACGATGCGCAGAGGCCCGACTGCCGGCAGATAGTTTTCTCCATAGAGAATCAAAATAAAAGGCTTTGCGACAAGGCAGATCATTGCGGATACGAACAGGGACACATAAAAAACAATTGCGTAGAGCTGCCGGTTCTTCCGCTCATAGCGCAGGCGGTCTTTCTGAAAACTCTGCACGATCTCCGGATAAAGGGAATCAATGATTGCTGAGAGAATAAAGGCCCATGAAACGCTGACCGTCGAAGCAAGTGAATAATGTCCGACGGCATCTGCGCCAAGCATCTGCTTGAGCATCAGCTTATCTGTACAAGCATAGATGGAGACCATCAGCCCGGCTATGATAAAGCTGCCGCTGCTTTGCAGAAGCTCCTTTGCTTTTTTCAGAGAGTAATGAAACCTTGTACCGCCATTTTTGAAATAAGCAATCAGCAAAAACACCGCAAGTACGATGTAATCCAATGCGCTTGCAACGGCGAACCATTCCACGCTTTTCCCAAGCGCAAGCAAAATAATTTTGTACACAGACATTGCCGCATACGAGACGAGTTCGGCAATGGCGGAATACTTGGACTGGAGCCTGGCCTGAAACCAGTAGTTGAGAGTATCAAACACCTGAAAAATGAGGCCAATGCTGTACAGCGCTACAACCACAACGGTGAGACGTTCCCCTCTGTCCACAACACTGACAATACCGATGATTGCCAGCGCAGACAGCAGACTTGAGATCGCCCGTAGCAGCAGGGTCGTTCCAATTGTTTCGCCCTGCTGATCCGGATGATCCACAAAGTTCTTAACGATCACGCTGTTAATGCCAAGCGTACAGAGCGAGGCAAAGAATGCCGCATATGCCGCCGCGTAATTGATCAGGCCGTAATTGCTTGGGCCAAGATAGCGCGCCGCAAAAATACCAACGGCAAAGGCCAGCAGCTTGTTCGCCACTTTGCCACCGATGATCCATCCGGCATTTTTAACGACTTTATTCTTTCTGAGCGACTGCAGCAAAATCTTCAAGCTCCTTCATCACTTTGGCTGGGACACCGGCCACCATCGTATCCGCCGGCACATCTTTAGGAACACAGGCACAGGCTGCGATCATACTTCCATCCCCAATGCTCGTATTCAATAGGAGCGTAACCCGACCACCGATCCATACGCCGCTGCCTACTGTAATATGATAGGATTCGCCTTTTCCAGCCCGCCTGCTATGGTCGCCCATCTGGTGTCCACCTGTCAGGAAGGTGACATCCGGAGCAATATCGCAGTTATCTCCAATCGTCACTGTCCCATTTCCATGGACAGTGAGATTGCATCCAATCCAACAATTCGCACCAATGCGGAGCGTCCCTGTATTATGAATCGGCCCGACAATTTTGGTATTTTCTCCGATCTCATAGCCGATGGAACGAAGAAGGCTCCTCTTTGCGGGGAAAAAACGTGTTCCGGCCAAGACATGATTGACAAGGTAAATCACAATTCGTTTTTTGATAGTCTTCAACTTCATCTTTGATACCAGTCCTCCCGCAGCGGCTTTGCGAGGCTGCATGGACCGTTCGCAAACAAGCCGGAAGCGTCTGTGCCGTTCAAAAGTGCCTGCGATAGCTGCAAAAATCGCTTTGCGGCAACCTCTGCATTCCACAATTCTGTAATCGTCAGGTACGCCGCTTTTCCAAAGCTATACTGCATAGTCGTATTTTCAAGAAGCCGTCGTACCTTTTCATAAAGCTCCTGAATATTGCCGGAGTGATAAACGCTTCCATTCACGCCGTCATTTACGAGGTAAGGTGTTGCCCCTGCTGCATCGCTGGCAACCACCGCACAGCCGCTGTTCATGGCCTCGTTTAACACAGCGCCCCAGCCCTCTTGGCGGTCACTTGTGAATAAGTAGATGCCTGCGCTTTCCATATGACGACGCACGGCTTCCGGAGACATGGCCCCAAGAAACCGTACATTTTCATCCAGAAGTCCAGCTTCCGAAGCCTGTTGCTTGAGCTGCCGCTCCATCTCACCGGTACCGATCATCTCGATTTTGAAGCAGCATCCTGCCTCATGGAGTCTCTTTGCAACCTCAATCACATCGTCCGGATGCTTCCAGTCCAGAAAGCGTCCACACCACAAAATGGTTGCTTTTGCTTTGCGGTCAATCAAGTCATCAATGCTGGGATACCGGATCGTCTCCGGAAAGTAACCCCATTTGTAGCACCGATCATGGAAAAGGCCGAATTTTGCATAATCCCCCGCGGTATAGGCACTGGCGCAGAGCATATATGTCTTCCGCCAAGGTGGATTGTAATAATGCCACTTGAGAAATCGCGGTATATATTTCAAAACAGGATTTCCAGCTTTCAGCGGTCGCTCGGAATATCGGAAAAATAATTTGGCCTTTTTGCCGTATTCCTTTGTCTGACGCTCTGGAAAGGAACCTGCTATCAAAACATCCAGATCATTTAATTGCTTCTGAACCTCCTGGTCTGATGCCGAACAGGTATATGGACGCACCAAATCATTTCCCCATCCGAGGTCCTTTCGCTCTGCATCCATCTCTTTATGTGCCACGAAGCAATAGTTGTGATTTGTCAATTCATAGAGGGCATCGGATAGGGGGATCTGATGATGCGTAAAGTAGTTACTGCAAAAAAGAATTCTCATGTGGCCATCACACGCCCTTTTCCCAAAGTAGACAAAACATTTTCATAGAGTTTGACATAGCCTTGATACACCGTGTCCTTGTCAAAACGCACCATTTTTTTAGGGTCCGCACGCCAGTTGCTGTCTGCCACGTCTCTCACGGCATTCTCCAGTGCCTGCATATCGCCCTGCGGAATCAAGCGTCCATTTCCCGGTGCTACCGTTTCAGGACAACCGTCCGTTTCGTATACCACCACTGGCGTTCCGCATGCCTGGGCCTCTACCGTAGTCAGGCCAAAGGTTTCCTCATAGGTAGGGTTCACAAACACATCTGCGGTAGAGTACCATTGCGCCAATTCGATTTGATTTGCCGTGCGTAAAAGCCCAAGCACATTGGAAGGAATATTCGGCAGTTGCTTTTCGATTAGGCCAATCAAAACCACCTGATAGTCAGAGCCGAGGCGGCCAGCAAGCGTCAGCAAATCCGGCAAACCCTTTCGCACATTCCATGTGTTGGCAACACCCAAAACAATCCTCTTTCCTTCCAAGTGGTATTTCTCTCGTAGATTACTGGGCTGTGGATGAAAAATCGCGCGATCTATCCCATTGGGGAGAACCACGCATGGGTAATCCTTCAAAAATGATCGCGCTGCCTGCTCCGCAAGCCACTGCGAGGGTGTCGTGATAGTCAGATTTTTCACACCGGTAAAGGCATTCTTTTTGCGAAGGAAGTTGCGCCTTACATCGCCCTTCCAATAGCATTGCGGATACCGGTACAGCGATTTGCAGTCCCGGCACTCGGTCTGCCATTGCATACACTTGACTTGCGAGAAATGTGTGCAATGGCCGGTAAAAGTCCAGCAATCATGCAAAGTCCAAACGACGGGAATATTCGCTTCCTTCAAAAAGCGGAACAGCATCTCGTAATTCACATAGAAGCCGTGCAGCGTGTGCAGGTGGATCAGATCAGGCTGAAACGCTCTGATTTCTCGGATCATCTTTCTGGTCGCCGCCCAGGAATATAGACCCGCGTGGTCTGTGAATCGTGATACTGCGTTGTGAAAGTAATACTCCAGCTTTCCAGACACCTTCACTGTGTCCGCATTGTCGGAGCATGCTCCCGTACCGTATAAAGCCTTTACATCATTTCCATACTTTTTCAGCAGGTTCATGATATCAGCAATGATTTTTCCAGTGCTTCCGGTCCCATATACCAAATTGACAAACAGCACTTTCATTCTTCTCATCTCCGATGTCGTGTGATAAAAGAGAACCGCCGAGGCGCCAAGGTGCGCCCCGGCGGTTCCAGTGTATTTACTCGGTTTCGCTGTCCAGAATCATCCGGCCAGCACTGTCAAAGTTGTAATATCCCTCCGGCATCAGGCCGTGCGTCCAGTACACATAGTAGCTGCGGTCATGGACGACCTCACAGGTGGAACGCACATAGTAGTAGTAGCCGTCGATCTGGATCAGACCGGCATAAGCACGTTCGCCGTTCCGATAGAAGTACAGGCTTCCATCTTCCTCGTAGATCCCGTTTTTCAGAGGTGCGACGCTGCCTGTCAGCTTGCCATCTGCGTCGAAGTGATATCTGCCCTGGGGCATCAGGCCATGCGTCCAGGAAATGTAGTAATCACAATCGCGTACCACTTCGCACTTGGAATTCACATAGTAATAATCATCGCCAATTTTGATGAGGCCCGCATAGGTCAGTGTTCCGTTGACATAGTAATGCAGAACACCATCTTCCTCGACGATGCCATTCTTCGGAGTGCCGGTCAGCTTTCCGTTCTCATCGAACGTGTAGTAGCCGGCTTCCTTCAGACCATGCGTCCAGGAAATGTAGTACACACAATCGTTCACGACCTCACCGCTGCTGCGGACATAGTAGAAATCACCGTCAATTTCAATCAGGCCCACGTAGGTTACCTTTCCGTTGACATAGTAACGCAGCACGCCGTCCTCGTCCTTCACGATGCCATTCTTGTCCGTAGCACCCGGAATGAGCTTGCCCTCTGCGTCAAAGGCATAGGTTCCTTCCTTCATCAGGCCGTTCATTCTGGAGCAGTAGTAGGTCTGGTTCACGATCAGCTTGCCCTTGCTGTTGGCATAGTAGTAATCGTCACCGATCTTGATCATACCTGCAGGGGCCTTGATGCCGTCAACATAGTAGTAGAGGTCCTCGCCATCCTTCAGGGTCCCGTTCTTGCTGGTGTCCTCGTCGTGCAGAATGACGCCGTTTTCATCGAAGAAGTAGCCCCATTCCGGAAGCGCAAGGCCATTGGTCTTGTGGAGCCAGCAATCCTGGCCGTTCAGCACAGTGCTCTTCACTGCTGCCGAGAGGGTCAGACCCTCGCGCTCCTCCAGATTCTTCTGGACCGCGAAGTAATAATAGTTGATCTCACCGTTCTCCTTGACAACGCGCTTCAGGCCGGCTTCTTCTTCGATGATGCCGCTGTTGAGCCAATAGGTATCATTTCCGACGCTGTAAACACCGGTAACGTTGCTCTGGAATACGCCGTTTGCGTCGAAGACGCAGCGGGCTTCTTCCGTTGCTCCATTGGGGACCAGTGTCGTGATTCCGGTAGCCGCGTATCCGGTTTCGGTGTCCAGATAATAGGTATTGCCGTCAATGACGGTCCAACCGGTCTTCTGCAGTACGCCGTTCTGGTAGTACTGCTTGCCGTTCACATCCGTAAACCAGCCGTTCCAGATCTGCCACTGTGCATACAGCGTCATATCTCCGGTCAGTTCAAGAATTGCGCCCGCATCGGCATAGGTGGCTCCGCTGCCATCTGCGGCAGTGTTCCAGCCGTTGAACTTGTAGTTCTCACGGGTAAAGGCGTTGATATTCAAGGCAGTGTCCACACCGACCTCAAAGCGCTGAGGCTCCATACTGCCTTCGCCACCATTGGCGTTGAAGGTGATGGTGTAGAACACACGTGCAGTTGCAGAGTACTGTGCCGTATAAGTAGCATCCTCTTCAGCAGCCACAACCTCCGGGCTCCAGCCGGTGAAGGTGTAGCGGTAGTTCTCGTCAGGAGCCTTATCTGTGCTGCCCTTGAAGGAAGGCATGGTGCCCTTCAGATAATCTTCCTCAGCTACGACCTTACCATCAATTACCCAAGTGATATGTGCGCCGGTCTTAGGAATTTCCGTGCCTTGTTTCAGCAGTTCATTGCAGACAGAGCAGTAGGTGTCGCCAGTGTAACCGGGTGTCGTAAGCGTTGCTTCGACCGCATTGCGAATCTCCGGCTTGTGGCCGGTAGCGGGGATCACTTCAATTCCGGAGATCGTTGCGCCGCAAACCGAGCATTTGACGCCCGCCGTATGACCGGCCTCGGTGCAGGTAGCGGGCTGTTCCGCAACTGCAACCGGAGCATGTCCAGTCGCGTCGATTGCTTCAGTCTTGGTTGCATTGCAAACTGTGCAGGTGTAGGTCTTGACACCGGCGTTCTCACAGGTGGGAGCGGTCGTGATCTTGCCCTCATTCCAGCTGTGGCCCTTGGCGGGAATAGCCGTGCCGGTGCCTATTTTCTTGCCGCAATCCTTGCAGTAGGTGTCGCCGGTGTAGCCATCCTTGGTGCAGGTTGCGTCCTTCGCGTTGCGGATTTCGGTATTTTTATGGTCGCAGGGCTTGGCAGTTCCCCACACACCGTTTGAATAATAGAATGTAGTACCCGAGTTCTTGCCTTTCGTGTCGGCATAGCTGCCGTCGGCGTTGTGCAGCTTGGCGGCGGTGATGGGGATAGTCACTGCATTGCTGCTCGCATTATACTGATAGGTTGCGGTCGCCGTGCCGGGTGTGCCCTGCTGAATGTACTTGCCGGTGCCGCTGCTGGAGCAGATATTTGCACCGCCCTCGGTGGTGTAGATGGCGCCAATCGCCGTTACGCTGCCGTTCACGTCCATCTTGGCATCGACCAAATCGTTGTTAGAACGGTTATATGCCTTGCCAGGCGCATAGGCCACGGACTTAAACTTGCAGGGGCCCCAGACGAAGTTGTCGGAGTTCCACTCATCGCTGTCATAGAAATAGATTTTCTTTCCGTTTGCAACCGTCAGGCCAGCGCCCTCGGCAATATTGACCTCAACGCCCGCCAGCAGAGCTGCATCCTGATTGATGGTCACATTGCCGGACTGAATATTGATGGTAATGTTGTTGGTGATGGGCAGTACGTAGCTTTCAGAGTTGACATCCATGCCTGCAAGCGTCAGCGACAACGTGTTCAATGCCGCCTCGCCGTTTACTGTGAATACAAGACGATCCGTCTTTTCATCGTAATCCTTAGTAAAGCTACCGGATTCCACTTTGAACATACCGGTGTCGCCAATGAAATTAATAGCAGTAGTAAATGTGGTGCTCGATGCATAAACGCCGCTGTAAACCTGTTCGTTGGCGCCGGCATTCAACGTCAAGGGAACTTCGATGTTTTGTACGAAGTACTGCGAAAATGGGAACACCCCATGGCCCATGCCGGAAGTTGCGCTGCCGCCGCGGAAGTCTGCAATCTGATAGAATTCGTACACCGTAGCGCCGGATTCCGCCAGAACAGAGCCGCTGCCGGAGATAAAGCCCCATGCATAGAGCTTGCCGCCGTTCTTTACCGTGATGGAGCTGTTATCCGCCATTTTGATATAGCCGTAATCGCCAACGGGACGTCCCTGCTGACCGCCGCCAGCTGCAAAATATCTGCCGCCCAAACTGATCGCGCCATTGACGGTAATGGACGTGCCTTCGCTCATCGTCAGCGTCCGGAACGGCTTAGACGCGGGAGTCGTCCGAATCGCCGCAGGAGCATCCGTATACAGCGTTCCCGCCTCATCAAACGGAATCAGCAGGGTAATACCCGTCGGGATGGTATAAGTACCGCTGATCGAACCGTTTGTAGCCAAGGTGATCTTGGACTGGCTGTTTGCCTGTGCATAGGAAACCGCATCGCCCAGATCGTCAAACCGCTGGCCGCCAGTTTCAAACAGGGCCGCCGTTTTACTTGCGAACCGCGCTGTGATAGTGCAGTCATTTTCAATGTTCAACGCAGCCTTTGCAGACGTGCTGATATATTTCTCGTTAGAAACATCATACCAGCCCATGAACTGATAACCATCCGCCGGAGTCGCCACTACCTGATAAGCAGTCATGGAGCTTTGCGTGTTGCTGTATTCCTCGGTAATGAGTTTTCCGTCTACTGTATAAGTACCGTTTTCAGCAGGCACGAAAGTCGCAGTTGCATTGACATCGCTTACCAGAACCACGTTGGTAAGGGTGATCTTCGTAGCAGCACTGGTGCTGCCAGACTGGATGTATACTTTAACGCTCTCGTTTGCCGCCAGTTCCTTGGTAAAACTGGCACCCGAAGAAACCTCTGTACCATCCACCTGAATTTTTCCGCCATTCTGCTCAATAGAATAGTCAAAGGAAAGGGTTGCTGTTGTCGACTTCATATTTGTAATTGTCAGTGTGGATTTATAGTTTGTAGTACTGCATCCTCCACTTATGCTGGTAGCTGCGCCGATAATGCTCGTACCATTGGCCGACCAAGCATCATCTGCATCACCTTCAAAACTCAGCCCGATATTTTCGTCGGTTAAACCTGTCACAGTGCCACTGGTTGCTGCAAACGCTGTCATGGTCACATTTGGAAGCAGTGCCATGACCATGCACATGCAGAGCACAAGCGAAAGGAATCGCTTCAATGTGCTTTTCATTTCTTTATTACCTTCTTTCTTTGATGATTTCTGGCGTTTATTTCTATGTAAATGCTGAGTCCCGCCGCAAATGCGATGGCTGCCCAGACATGAGAAAGGTGGAATAGCATCCCCGTAGAGGACGTCCGGAAGAATTCATCAATGAAGCGGAACGCTCCATAGGATGCCATATATAACGGGTAAATGCTGCCGGGGTTCTTGCTCTTTTTCACTCTGGGGATGAGCAGAATCAGCATCACAATATAATAGAGGATCTCGAGTTCCCTTGTTGGGAAGTGAACGTGCGTTCCCGGTATAACTAAGCCAGAGCAGCAGCCAGAGACGATGCAGTTGATCCGAGCGCACATCACCGTGAAGATCATGCAAATCGTAAAAATATCAAAAACGGCTTTGATATTGCGTTTTGAAACCTTTGCGCTGATGAAATAAAGCACTGGCATAAAGAACACTCCGCCGAATAAGCTCATGTTGCCAGCATCTCCGGTTTCCAGAAACGCAAATGCTTTTACACTCAAAACACCACATACCGTATGCAGCACCGAGAATGCTATCACGGCGTACCATTTCATTTGGAGCTGCCGCCGCATCCTGTACAGCCAGAACACATTGAAGATAGTTCCCAGAAGCAGGAGCACGATCAGTGAATGCTCCTTCAGCCAGATAAATACAAGATCAAGCAATACGTACTCCTTTTCGTATTCGTATCTTCCATGGGGTATGGCGCTAAAATCACCATACCCCATGGGCCTTTTGGTTATTTGACCATCTTGCCGTCTGCACCAAAGGTATAGAAGGTGGCGGGCAGCAGGTCGTTGGTTTTGCTGATCCAATAGCGCTGGTTCGTGATGACCTTGCAGGAGCTGTTCACATAGTAGTAATCGCCGTCGATCTGGATCAGGCCAGCATAGGTCTTGACGCCGTCCACATAGTAATACAACTCGCCGTCCTCGCTGACGATACCGTTCTTTGCAGGATCGACTGGATCGGGATCCGGCGTCGGAATGGGTGCATCGGTCATCTTGCCGTCTGCACCAAAGGTATAGAAGGTGGCGGGCAGCAAATCGTTGGTTTTGCTGATCCAATAGCGCTGGTTGGTAACAACCTTGCAAGAACTGTTCACATAGTAATAATCGCCGTCGATCTGAATCAGACCAGCGTAGGTCTTGACGCCATTGACATAGTAATACAGCTCGCCATCCTCGCTAACGATGCCATTCTTCAGCTCGGGATCAGGCTCAGGCGTCGGAATCGGTGCATCCGTCATCTTACCGTCTGCACCAAAGGTATAGAAGGTAGCGGGCAGCAGGTCGTTGGTTTTGCTGATCCAGTAGCGCTGGTTGGTAACAACCTTGCAAGAGCTGTTCACATAGTAATAATCGCCGTCAATCTGAATCAGACCAGCGTAGGTCTTGACACCATTGACATAGTAATACAGCTCGCCGTCCTCGCTGACGATGCCGTTCTTCACCTCGGGATCAGGATTGGGATTAGGATCGGGGTCAGGCGTCGGAATGGGTGCATCAGTCATCTTGCCGTCTGCATCGAAGTTATAGAAGGTTGCGGGCAACAGATCATTGGTCTTAGATACCCAGTAACGCTGACTCGTGACTACTTTGCAGGAACTGTTCACGTAATAGTAGTCACCGTCAATTTGAATCAGACCGGCATAGTTCCTGACACCATTCACGTAGTAATAGAGCGTACCGTCTTCGTTGACAATGCCGTTTTTGCTCGGATCCGGATTATCAATAATCATCCTGCCGTTTTCGTCAAAATCGTAGAACGCCTGTGCAAGACCAGTGTCATTCGGGAAGGATACCCAGTGACGGGTGTTCTTAACAGCGGTATAATTGCCACTTCCAAAATAGTAGTAGTATCCATCTTCCGCTAAATACAGGCCAAAGCAGACCATTCCGTCGATGGTGTAGTACGTATTTCCGTTAAGATAGAAGAGGCCTGTGTGCTGATATACGCCGTGGCAAATCCCATCTTCGCCAAAGTCATACCAGTAGATATGATCATCGTGATTGTAGCTTTCTTTCACATATCTAAGCCCTGTATAACGATAGCCCTGCGGGTCGAAATAGTACTTTTCGCCTTCAACCGTATACCATTTTCCCTGTACGAATGTCGGCCCATAATAATACTTGGTTCCTTGATCGGTTGTCAGCCATTCTCCCTTCAACAGCTTTCCGTTATCAAACGTGTACGTCACATTCTCGAAGAATGCTCTACTCGGGCCATTCAGTCCTTTGAATGTCTCTTTATCAAAGTAATAATAGCTGTTCTCACCATCTGCATCCGTCAGGTTCCACCAGCCAGACTTGGCCACACCGTTGATGGCGTAATACCGTGCGCCGTCAAGTTCGAACAGGCCTGTGACCTTACCCTCGCAAGCACCGGTCGTCTCATTGAACTGGTAGAAATACTCGTTGCTTTCATCGTTGAGACCAGGGACCTTGTGAACGCCCTTCACAGCGACGTTATCCACAAAGTAGTAGGTTGCGCCGTTGATCTGCTTCCAGCCGGACCAGACTGTGCCATCCAGAATGAACTTATCCGTAAATTTCTGATACGATTCGCAGTAAAAATGGCCGCCCTTGGGATGTGTGACATTTTCCGGCTCCTCATAGGGATAAATACCATATTGCTCTTGGAAAGAGGTCTGCTTGGCCATGCTGTAGAGCGCGTTTGCGCCAAGATAGATATCATAGCCGATCGAACCAGCGTTCGTAATTGTCAGCGTCTGATTCGCGCCGTTCTTAGCGGTCATCTTTACACCACTGAGAATGCAGATGGGGTTGGCCGTTTCAGGATCAATGGCCTGGCTCTGCTTGATGAAATTGCACTTCACCGTGAGCAGATTATTCTCGTCCATGGATGCGGACGTCAGACGGAAATAATCATTCGACACCGTCAGGTTGGAAATGTCCACATCGACATTCTGGTCGAACTGGAACTTCACCGTCACCTCGGTCTTCGGGCTGACGCGCTCTGCCAGCTGGAGCAGCAGGTCCCAGGCCGTGATGCCGGAAATATCGCCGCCAGCAACCATGGACAGAAGCGGCTTCAGCTTTTCAGGCATCTTGATCGTCATCATATCCAGTCCGAAGACATAGGTGACGTTCATGGGCTGGCTGGGATCGATCACATGATAGCGGTCTGTCTCGCCGTCGCCGCCGGGGAGATATTCCGCGTTGGAGACTTCTCTTGTCCATGCGAAGGTTCTGTCGCCGCCTGTGGCGTTGTCAAAGTCGAAAATCGCCTGATTGGCACTGTACATGGCGACCTTGATCGTGGCACTGATGGAATAGTCCCGCGTGATCATAGCCGTAATGGTCACATTGCGCAGACCGGATCCCTCGCTGCCGGTAAAGGCAAAGCCATTGTTCGCAGCTTCCACAGTACCTGCTGCGCTGTTGCTCAGTTCAAATGTGATATCGCCCGCGCATACAGCGACGGGATTCTCGTTATAGGTTGCAACCAGAGGAAGGCGCACCGAGTCTCCGTAAATGGCGTTGATGCTCGTTTTGGAGAATTTCAGTCCATTCGGCTCGACCACAGTAAGCGTCTTGCTGCCGATCACCGTGTCACCGGACAGGAGCTGAATTTCCACGCTGCCTTTCTTGACGGCGGTGAAAACACCATCTTCAGAGACGGTACCGATGGTTTCATCTGCGGACTTCCATGTGATATCGGCAGGAAGTTCCGCCGCGCTGCCGGACGCACTGACACCGGAAGCAACCAGACGAACCGTGGCGCCGCTCGTCAAGTAATCGTAAGCAGAGGTGATCAGGGCATGATCGAGCTCCGTGGAGACAGGAGCCGTAGAGACCACCATCAGAGAGGAACTAACGGAACGCTCATAACCATCCGAAGGACGGTTCACAACCGTGAGCGTATTGCTGCCTTCCTGCTTCGCTACGAAGGTAGTGGAACCGCCGCCATCCAGATTGATTGCAGTCACACAGCCTGCGTCCAGCATGATCTGTGCCAGTTCTTCAGCACTGCCGCCGGCGGAGAAGGGTTCCTGACGGCCGTCCAGCACCATCATGATGACCTTGCCCTCAGCAGTGATACCCACACAAGTGCGGGAATGACGGCTGTTATAATAGTCCGCCGCACTGGTCACGACGGGCTTTCCATCCTTGACCAGATAAACGCTGCCACCGACAGCCTCTTGGATTTGGTCTTTATAGGCTGCGTAATCGCTGGAGCTGCCGATCATGGCGGTTCCATCCTTCAGAATCGCAAAGAAGTTTTCGGAGGTGCCGCCATGATACTCGACACCATCCATGACCAGCGCGCCGCCGGGAGCGCCGGTCGTCATGTTATAAAAGTCTGCATTGACGCCGACCACTGCATTGTAGTGCTCGACGTAGTTTGCCGCATCGGACGGATCGGAATGACGCTTCTGAGCCGCCGCCATCTGATCGGACACGCGGGACATTGCCCAGCCCTGGCTCGGATCGTTGTCGTGATAATTGGCGTGGATGCTCACATCCTCCCGGGCGATATCCGCCGTGGCAATGTAGTAGACGATCTGCTTGTCGTCCTTGGTCAGTGCATAGTTGATCGTCTGCGTCACACCGGGCGCGACCGTCGTCGTGTCCGAGGAAAACACAGAATAGTAGGCATTATCCGGCTTCGGCTCGGGCTTAGGATCCGGATCGACCGGGTCGGGATCAACGGGATCCGTGCCGTTGGGATCGCCAGCCAGATCAAACAGATAATCCGCAAATGCATAGCAGCAGGCCTTGCGCAGCGTCTCGCAATTGGGCAGATCTGTCAGCGAGTACGAGCTCTCCAGCGCACCGATCAGGGTATTCCCGGTATAGGTGCTCAGGACCTTGCTCCGGATACCGTCTTTGGTGACCATGCCGCCCAGACGGTTGGTCAGGAAGTAGGAAGCGCGGCTTGCGTCTGTAAGCCCTGCGGTAAAGTAGTTCTCAATGATCGTGCTCAACGCCACACCGCCGCGGTTCATCTCCGTTGTGAGATAGAACGCATCCATGTCGCCATAGAGGTCCGTATCAGTGAAGGAGTGACCCACACTGTTGAGTGTGCCGTAATCTACACCGAGGTATTTTGTACGAATGTTGGCAGCCAGAATGTCAACGTCCGTCTCCGTGGTATCCACCTTATCGGGGATGTCCACATTTTCGGCGCAGAACATCAGGTCCGCGATGTCACCGGCCCAGCTGCCCATATCGGCACGTGCCTGCACAACAGCCGCAGTCATCCCCTGCGCCTTGGCATAGTTGGCCACATCCATTGCGCCAAACACATGGCCAAGGTCAACTTTATTGCCATTGGGCAATGTGAAGTTGCCCAAGTTCTTCAGTGCAGAAGCCGAGGTATTGTTCGCGGTATCCTGCTCGGAAACATAGGCGGTAAAGGCAGTATTCTCCTTGCCGCAGACCATTTCCCAAGTGCCGGAGGTGTACCGCTCCACGCCTGTACGGATATAGTTGATGATCAGCGCATTGGCATCCTCACCGGCATTTTCTTCCGCATAGGTCTGGGCATAGCCTTCCAGAACCTTGAAACAGGAAAGGAATGTTGCATAGTCTGAAATCATCGTAGTTGCAGCTGCGTTCCCCCCGGAAGCAGCAGAGCCTTCATCGTTTGAGCCCGCCGCGAAGACGCTGACCGGCAGCATAGCTGTCAGCAGCATCACAAGAACAAGGCACAAAGACAAATGTCGTTTCACCAGTCTACTTGTCATAACAGTTCTCCTCCTATTGTAATTACATTCAGCTTAAATGATCGATCAGATAATTTAAGTCCTCTTGCATTGCGTAGAAGCGGGTCTGCTCTGTCTCTTCCAAGCCAGAATCGGCAGGCAGTTCCTCAACATGTAGATAAACATTTCGCTGGGTTCCCGTGTCGTCCGTCAGGCTGCCGACAACCTCACTGCTGTCATCACCAATTAAAACCTTGAACAATTCATAGGTTTCTTCTCCGCTCTTGGTTTCAAAGGTAACCGCAATCGTGTTGCCGTTCTGCTCCTGGCGAATGGTAACATACTCCTGCCAACGATCCGGATAATGCAGATCACCGTAGTCCGTATGAACGACTACATCTTCTGGAATCGTATTTGCAGAAACATTATCATTCTGTTCTTCTTGCACTTTGTCATTGCCGCACCCGGCCAACAGGCCACACACGAATATGACGCACAAAAAATACTGATATCCATTTTCGATATGTCATC
>OJOQ01000432.1_pt1 | contig 14724 bp, 11 predicted proteins | sample 1598241 | NCBI WGS metagenome assembly OJOQ01 (sample SAMN03922466, study PRJEB24848) | human gut metagenome | isolation source: stool sample | host: Homo sapiens | place: Germany | collected 2010-11
ATCTAGTACGGTCTCGTGGGCTCGGAGATGTGTATAAGAGACAGCATTATCCTACTTACATAGTACTGTATTTCAGCAAAAAAGTCAAAAACTATCTTGCGTATGCAAAAAGAGGACGGTGCGCACCGTCCTCTTTTCATTTATGCATATGCGATTTTTTGCTTTTCAGCGGATTGACGTAAAGTCAGATTAGAAGCTGAATACTACTTGGCTCCACAGAGTTTGAGCGTCCGGAGTGCCTTTTGCTTCTTTGGATTCCAGATCATAGTAGGTTACGCCTGCTACGATGTTTTTAGCCAGTGCATAGTTAGCACCTACGCTGTAGCCTTTGAAGCCTTCATCGAAGTAGATACCATCCATGGTGTGAGCAACAACGGTGCCTGCACCTTGATCATAGTAGGAAGCGTTCATGCCCCAAGAACCAGCTTTAGCAGCTTTAGCGCCTTTGTATGCCAAACCAACTACATAACCATCTTTGTCAACATCATTATATTTAACATTGTCAACAGTTACAGTATCAACATCGCTTCTCAGGTAAGTACCGGTCAGCTTCAGGTCTTTAGCCAGGTCGAAGCCCAGGCCTACAGTCCAGATAGCATCGTCATCAGCAGCTTTCAGCAGATTGTCAAATTTGTAGTAACCAGCGAATGCATCAACAGCACCCAGTTTAGCGCCCAGTTCTGCATAAGCAACGTCTTTGTTTTCACCTGCAATTACATCAACACCGGTTGCTTTGCCGTAGCCAGCAGTCAGTTTAACGTCTTTGCCGTAGGAAACTTGTACGCCGTCCATACGGTTATCATGGATGTTACCACCGGTGATATCGGTTTTGTTGTAACGACCCGCTTGAACAGCCAGACCAGCAACACGGCCATTTACATAAGCACGTTGGAAAGCAACATTTTCTTCGCCGGCATTGCCTTTGTCATTAGAGAAGAATTGTTGGTTACGGAACATAGCGCTGTAGGTCCAGTCATCATTGATGTCACCTTTTACCCACAGGTCGGAACGCAGACGGGAAGCATGGTTTGTATTTTGAGCAGGTTCTTGTCCATCTTTAGCCACTTTGTCTCCATCATAGGAAGCATAGGAAGCTTTAATGGTACCGGTAATTTTTACATTGTCAGCTTTTTTCTCCAGAGCAGCTACGCGAACGCCCAGGTTGTCCAGTTCGTCAGCGAATTCAGCAGCCAGTTTGTCAACGTTAGCGCCTTTAGCCATTGCTTTAGCAACGATTTGAGCCATTTCATAACGAGTCATCAGTTTGTCGCCACCGAAGGTGGAGTCGCCGTAGCCTTCGATTACGCCAGCAGCAGCCAGTTTGTTGATGCTGTCATAAGCCCAGTGGCCAGCAGGTACATCAGAGAACGGATTTGCAGCATAAGCAGAAGCGGTTACGCCCAGTGCCATAGCCATAGCGAGTACTAAGGATTTTTTCATTGTTGTTTCCTCCTCAGGAAGTAGCAGTATTATCAAACTGCCAATATTATATTTTTACAAATCACCTTCCGGAGTCTTCAGCAAATTCCGCTCAAGAGTTGCCTTGTTTCCTCTGTCATCCTTTGCCGGTTTTTCCATAACAATGATTTATAAAGCAATAGTAATCAGTAAGAAAACCACATCTTTTTCTTGCTGATAGTTGAATTATACCATGCATCAATATTAAGCGCAAGTCTTTTTGTTAATTCATTATTGATTTTACATGAATTTTGCTTTGCTGTTACACTTACATTGTGAAGCAAAAATCATTTGACTACAAACGTACACTTTTCACAAAGAAAGCTGTATTACAGCATAGACGCAACAAAAAAGCTGCTGCAGCTAATGCTGCAGCAGCGTGGATTATAGCTTAACTATAAAATTATTTGAACAGGCCAAGCAGGATGCCGCCGTTTGCTGCCAGTACAGGAGCAAATACCAGAGATACAATGGTCATCAGTTTGATCAGGATGTTCATTGCAGGTCCGGAAGTATCTTTGAACGGGTCACCTACGGTATCGCCTACTACGGTTGCATCATGCACCGGAGTATGTTTACGGCCGGAAGCTTCTACGAACTTCTTAGCGTTATCCCATGCACCGCCAGCGTTAGCCATCAGGATTGCAACCAGTACGCCGGAAGCCAGAGAGCCGCCAATCAGGCCGCCCAGAGCTTCAGTACCGAACAGGAAGCCAACCAGCAGAGGAGCAACGATAGCGATAACACCAGGCATAATCATCTCGTGCAGAGCAGCTGCAGTGGAGATGTCTACGCATTTTTGGTAGTCAGCTTTAGCTTTGCCTTCCAGCAGGCCGGGGATTTCGTGGAATTGACGACGAACTTCCTCGATCATCTGGTAAGCAGCTTTACCAACAGATTCCATGGTCATAGCACCGAATACGAACGGCAGGGTTGCACCGATGAACAGACCGATCAGGGTTACAGGGTTAAGCAGGTCGATTGCTTTCAGGCCTACAGTGTGTGCATAAGCAGAGAACAGAGCCAGAGCAGTCAGAGCAGCGGAACCGATAGCGAAGCCTTTACCGATAGCAGCGGTGGTGTTACCAACGGAGTCCAGGGTATCGGTGATTTCACGTACTTCAGGAGGCAGCTCGGACATTTCTGCGATACCACCAGCGTTATCAGCGATAGGACCATAAGCGTCAACTGCTACGGTCAGACCGGTGGTGGACAGCATGCCAACTGCAGCCAGGGAGATACCGAACAGGCCCATGCCTGCATCTTTAGCACCGCCCATGGTGAAGAATGCCAGGATTACACCAACGCAGATGAAGATCATCGGCAGGAAGGTGGAATACATGCCAACAGCCAGACCGGAGATGATGGTGGTTGCCGGACCGGTTTCGGATTGCTCAGCAATCTTCTTAACGGAAGCATAATCAGCAGAGGTGTAGATTTCGGTGATTTTACCGATTAACAGACCAACTACCAGACCGGAAGCAATAGCTACGAATGCAGCAGTGTTACCGAAGATGGAAGTGGACAGGTAGTAAGCAGCAGCAATTACAATTACGCCGCCAACATAGGTACCATGGTTCAGAGCAGCCTGCGGATTGGTGGATTTGCTGCTGCGAGCATAGAATACACCGATCAGGGAAGCAATGATACCAGCGAAAGCCAGCTCGAATACGAACATAATGCCTTCGCCGCCGGGATATGCAACAGCACCCAGGGTAATAGCGGAGATGATAGCACCTACATAGGATTCGAACAAGTCAGCGCCCATGCCTGCAACGTCGCCTACGTTATCGCCTACGTTATCAGCGATGGTAGCCGGGTTACGCGGGTCATCTTCAGGCAGACCTTCTTCAACTTTACCTACCAGGTCAGCGCCAACGTCAGCAGCTTTGGTGTAGATACCGCCGCCAACACGAGCGAACAATGCAATGGAGCTTGCGCCCAGACCGAAGCCGGTAACGATATCAATGTTGCCGAACAGCATGTAAGCAACAGCAACACCAACGATACCCAGACCAACAACGCCCAGACCCATAACAGCACCGCCGGAGAAAGCAATTTTCAGAGCTTCCGGCATGCCGCCATGTTGAGCAGCTGCAGCAGTACGAACGTTAGCTTTGGTAGCAACGGTCATGCCGATGTAGCCTGCACATACGGAGAATACTGCACCTGCAACGAAGCATACTGCAGTAAGCGGAGATAAGAACATAGAAATTACGATAGCAACAACGATTACGAAAGCAGACAGTGCTTTGTATTCGCGGAACAGGAACGCCATAGCGCCCTCGTGGATGTAACCGGCAATTTCCTGCATACGTGCTGTACCAGCAGGAGCCTTACCGATTGCGCTGCTCAGCATCAGTGCAACTGCGAGTGCAATGAGGCCGACAACAATGGAGATCATTAAGAAATTCAAGACCCAAACCCCTTTCTTTTTATAAAAAAATTTAAAATTTTAAGAGTGCGGTTGCACTCTTGGTAACATGATGAGTGCGGAAAACAGGAAAATCCCGTCAGCCTTAAGCGTTGATTTTTGCCAGCGCCAATGTAATAACAGCAAATGCAACACCTAAATAAATCGTAGCCTTCGCCATGAGTGTATCCAGATCATTGCCCTTGCCAAAAAAAGCACCGTCACTGCCGCCGAAAGTACTGCCCATACCGCCGCCTTTTCCGGACTGCAGCAGAACTGCGCCAATGAGTGCTATGCAAACGATAACTTCAAGAACCATCAAGACAGTTTCAATCACAGAGCTTACCTCCTCATATTTTTGTACCATAGTATTTTACCATAAAGCCAATTATAAAGCTAGTATTTTTTTCACAGATTATGTTATAATATCTTTGCTGCGACTCTTTCCAGCGGAAAGGGGGCGAATTATGGCAGAATTTGCTCAATCTCTTATTCTTTCTGTTATGGCAGGTATAATCAGCTATTATATTTGCAAATGGTTAGACAGAAAATAGCGCGCAGTTAGCCTAAAATGAAAAACCCCGGGGCGCAATCCCGGGGCTTTTTCTTTTTGCGTGCGAACTATGACATTTGCACAATCTCTTTTCGAGATTAGTATAGCGCAATTGTATTGCTTTGTCAAATTTTATTTAATGTTGTAGAAAACCTTCATGCCGTTATATTTTGCAGCCTTGCCGAGATCCTCTTCAATACGCAGCAGCTGGTTGTATTTAGCAACACGGTCGGTACGAGCCGGAGCACCGGTTTTAATCTGGCCAGCGTTTACAGCAACAGCAATATCTGCCAGAGTGGTGTCTTCGGTTTCACCGCTACGGTGAGAGATGATGCAGGTATAGCCTGCGCGTTTAGCGGTTTCGATAGCATTGAAGGTTTCGGTTAAGGTACCGATTTGGTTTACTTTAATCAGAATAGCATTTGCTACGCCCTTTTCAATGCCCTGAACCAGACGCTCTTCGTTGGTAACGAACAGGTCGTCGCCAACCAACTGTACTTTTTTGCCCAGCTTTTTGGTAAGCTTCTTCCAGCCGTCCCAGTCATCCTCTGCCATACCGTCTTCGATGGAGATAATAGGATATTTATCGCACAGACCTGCCAGATAATCAACCATTTCTTCGCTGGTCATTTCTACGCCTTCGCCGGTCATTTTGTATTTGCCGTCTACATAGAATTCGCTGGAAGCAACATCCATCGCCATAACGATGTCCTTGCCCGGTTTGTAGCCTGCACGCTCTGTTGCTTCGAGAATAACCTCGATTGCATCTGCATTGCATTTCAGGTTCGGTGCAAAACCGCCTTCATCACCCAAAGCAGTGCTCAGGCCTTTTTCCTTCAGCAGTGCCTTCAGGTTATGATAAATCTCAGCGTTCATGCGCAGTGCTTCGCTGAAGGATTTAGCGCCAACCGGCATAATCATGAATTCCTGAATATCAACGTTGTTGTCTGCATGCTCGCCGCCGTTTAAGATGTTCATCATCGGAACAGGCAGCTCTTTGGCAGCAACACCGCCTAAGTACAGGTACAGAGGCAGGCCTACGGAAGCAGCGGCAGCCTTAGCTACAGCCATGGAAACGCCGAGGATAGCGTTAGCGCCAAGGCGGCCTTTGTTCGGAGTGCCGTCCAGGCGAACCAGCAGCTCATCAATTTCGGTTTGGCGGGTTGCGTCCAAACCGATAATTGCTTCGGCAATAATGTCGTTAACATTATCAACTGCTTTGGTAACGCCCTTGCCCAGGTAACGCTCTTTGTCGCCGTCACGCAGCTCTACAGCTTCGTGTACGCCGGTAGATGCGCCAGAAGGAACAGCAGCGCGTCCCATAGCGCCGTCTTCCAGGCATACTTCAACTTCTACGGTCGGATTGCCGCGGGAATCCAGAATCTCGCGAGCGTAAACTTCAGTAATCATTGCCATTTCTTATCACCTCATGATTAGTCTATCAAAGTTTTACCTGTCATAGCGGCAGGCTGTTTAATATTAAGCAGCTGCAGCAGCGTCGGCGCAATATCGGCCAAAATGCCGTTATGCAGCTTGTGCTGCTCCTTGCTTACTAAAATAAACGGTACAGGGTTAGTAGTGTGCGCGGTGTTCGGCGAACCATCGCTTTCGGCCATCTTCTCCAAGTTGCCGTGGTCCGCAGTAATGCACACACTGCCGCCAAGGGACAGCACCTTGCGTACAATACGGCCGGCACAGTCATCCACCTTTTCCATAGCGGTAATCGCAGCGCTGAGCACACCGGTATGACCAACCATATCCGGGTTAGCAAAGTTCAGGATAATCGCATCAAATTTATCCTTATCCAGCTCTGCCAATAGTGCCTGCGTAACCTCTTCCGCGCTCATTTCCGGCTGCAAATCATAGGTTGCAACCTTCGGCGAAGGAATCAGAATACGCTCCTCATTAACATTCGGAGCTTCTACACCACCGTTGAAGAAGAAGGTTACATGCGCATATTTTTCGGTTTCCGCAATGCGCAGCTGGTGCAGTCCATGCTGTGCCAACACCTCACCCAAGGTATCCTTAATCTCCTCCGGGGGAAAGGCTACCGGTGCGGTAATTGTTGCATCATACTGCGTCATGCACACATAGTTTACCGGGCGTACGCCCTCGGGACGTGCAAAATACGGGAAGTCCTCATCATGCAGCGCACGGGTAATTTCACGCGCTCTGTCAGGACGGAAGTTGAAGAAAATCACACCGTCACCGGCAGTGATTTTGCCGTCTACGCCGTCAACAGTGAAGGGCTCAACAAACTCGTCCGTTACGCCTGCGGCATAGGATGCCTCTACGCCGGCAGCAGCGCTTGCAGCTTTGCCGCCCTCGCCCAGCACCAGTGCTTTATAGGCACGCTCCACGCGCTCCCAGCGCTTGTCGCGGTCCATTGCGTAATAGCGTCCGCTGACGGTAGCAATCTTGCCTACGCCAATCTGCGCCATACCATCTTCCAGCTCATGGATATATCCCAGCGCTGTTTTCGGACCTACATCACGTCCGTCAAGGAAGGCATGCACATAAACATCGGTCAGGCCTTTAACCTTCGCCATGCAGATAAGTGCCAGAAGATGCTCGATGTGGCTGTGAACGCCGCCGTCGGATAACAGTCCCAGAAGATGCAGCGCCTTGCCTGCCTGCTTCGTTTCGTCCATCACCCTGCTGAGCTCTTTGTTCTTATACAAATCGCCATCCTCAATTGCCTTGTCAATGCGCGTAAGGCTCTGGTAAATAATGCGGCCGGCACCGATATTCAGGTGACCTACCTCCGAATTACCTATTTGGCCTGCAGGCAGACCTACAGCCTTGCCGCTGGCTTCCAAGGTTGTATGAGGATAATTTGCAAAATAACTGTCCAGGTTGGGAGTTTTTGCCATTGCCGCAGCATTGGTTTTATCTGCGGGAGCAATGCCCCAACCATCAAGAATCATTAGTAAAACTGGTTTTTTCATTATCAAATTCCTAAAGACGAAGGAGAAAGCAACAGGTGCTTTCTCCGAGGTCTTATTAAAAGCTTCTTACGATTGCGGCAAAGGTGTCAGCCTTCAGGCTTGCACCGCCTACCAGTACACCGTCAATACCGCTGAGGTTGAAGGAAGCAGCGTTCTTTTCATTAACACTGCCGCCGTAAAGAATACGAACCTTGCGGGCAATATCAGGTGTAAAGATTTTGCCTATTTTTTCACGAATCAGAGTGCATACTTCCAAAGCATCCTCCGGAGTAGCAGCCTTACCGCTGCCGATAGCCCAGATAGGCTCATAAGCAACAACAAGGTTTTCTGCATCCTCTGCAGAAATTACACGCAGAGCGCTCTTCAGCTGCATATTGATTTTGCGGGCAGTTTTGCCTGCTTCACGCTCAGCCAGATTTTCACCTACGCACAGCATCGGCTTCAGGCCGTTGCGGTAAACAGCAATAATCTTGCTGGCAACAATTTTTTCGTTCTCACCGAAAATGGTACGGCGTTCGCTGTGACCAACGAGAACATATTCAGCGCAGATATCGGCAATCATCGCACCGGAAACAGCGCCGGTGAAGGCACCCTTGTCTTCCCAATGCAAATCCTGTGCGCCGTAGCCTACGTGCTTGCCGTCGATAGCATCCGCAACAGTTTCCAGTGCGGTGAACGGCGGGAAAATAACAACCTCGTTTAAGGTACCGTTAGTTTCCATAACAATATCCTCAGCAAGCTCTACAGCCTCGCTTACGGTTTTGTGCATTTTCCAGTTGCCGGCAATCATTTTGCGGCGCAGGTCATCTAGCGCAGCAACGCCGGGCAGTACCTTGCCTTCCAGATATTCCAGAGAAGCACCGCCACCAGTGGAAATGTGGGTAATGCGTTTAGCCAGGCCCAGCTTTTCGATAGCAGCAACGCTGTCGCCGCCGCCGACAATGCTGGTAGCACGGCTCTTAGCTACAGCCTTCGCTACAGCCTCGGTACCCTTGCAGAATGCATCCATTTCAAAAACGCCCATAGGTCCGTTCCAGACAATCATCTTAGCGTCAGCCAGAGCTTCGGCATAAGCCTTGCTGGTTTCCGCACCGATATCAAGAGCCATATAAGCCTGATTCAGGTTTTTCACCTTTTCTGTTACATGCTCGGCGTCGGGAGCAAATGCAGCAGCCATTACCAAATCGGTAGGCAGCAGCATATTTACTTTATTTTTCTTAGCCTTAGCCAGAAGCTCTTTAGCCAAGTCCAGCTTATCCTCTTCTACCAGGGACTTGCCCATTTTGTAGCCCTGTGCAGCCAGGAAGGTGTTAGCCATACCGCCGCCGATAAGCAGGGTATCAACCTTATCAAGCAGGTTGCTGATAACGCCGATTTTGTCGCTTACCTTAGCACCGCCGATAATAGCAACAAACGGATGCAGCGGGTTGGTTACAGCCTGACCTACATATTGGATTTCCTTTTCCAGCAGGAAGCCTGCAGCAGCAGGCAGGAAGTGAGTTACGCCTTCAACAGAAGCGTGTGCGCGGTGAGATACACCGAAGCCGTCATTGACATACAAATCTGCCAGAGAAGCCAGCTTTTCGGCAAATTCCATGTCATTCTTTTCCTCTTCCTTATGGAAACGCAGGTTTTCCAGCAGCAGGATGTGGCCCGGCTTCAGCTTGCTTGCAGCAGCCTGCGCAGCCTCGCCAACGCAGTCGGGAGCAAACAGAATCTTTTTGCCCAGCAGCTTGCCCAAATGCTTAGCTACGGGAGCCAAAGACAATTCCGGCTTAACCTGTCCTTTAGGACGGCCGAGATGTGCCATTAAAATAACGGCAGCCTTTTGCTCCAGCAAATATTGAATGGTCGGCAGAGATGCGGTGATACGAGTATCATCGGTAATCTCGCCTTTATCATTCAGAGGAACGTTAAAATCTACGCGTACCAGTACTTTTTTACCGGCAACGTCTAAATCACGTACAGTTTTTTTATCCACGGATAAGAATCTCCTTTATTACAGACCTTTTTTAGCAATATAAGCAGCCAGGTCAACTACGCGGTTGGAATAACCCCATTCGTTGTCGTACCAGCTTACAACCTTAGCCATACGCGGACCAACCATCATGGTGGACAGGCCGTCGATAATGGAGCTCAGCGGGCAGCCGTTGTAATCGCGGGATACCAGCGGTTCGTCGCTGTAGCCCATGATGCCTTTGAGTTCGCCTTCAGCAGCTTCCTTCAGCACTGCGTTGATTTCTTCGGCAGTGGTGTCTTTTTGCAGCAGTACGGTCAGGTCGGTGATGGAAACGTTCGGAGTCGGAACGCGCATTGCGAAGCCGTTCAGTTTGCCCTTCAGTTCCGGCAGAACCAGAGCAACTGCTTTTGCAGCACCGGTAGTGGTCGGGATGATGGAGCAAGCAGCAGCGCGAGCACGGCGCAGGTCTTTATGCGGCAGGTCCAGGATTCTCTGGTCATTGGTGTAGGAGTGAACAGTGGTCATCAGACCGCTTTCAATACCGAATTTGTTCAGCAGTACTTTGGTGAACGGAGCCAGGCAGTTGGTGGTGCAGGAAGCGTTGGAAATGATGTTGTGTTTTGCAGGATCATATTTGTCTTCGTTAACACCCATAACGATGGTAATGTCTTCGCCTTTTGCAGGAGCGGAGATGATAACCTTTTTAACAGTGTCATGCAGGTGAGCAGCAGCCTTTTCGCCTTCAGTGAAACGGCCGGTGGATTCTACAACGATTTCAGCACCAGCTTCGCCCCAAGGAATCTTTGCCGGATCCATGCAGGAGAATACTTCGATTTTGTGACCATCAACAATAATGAAGTTGCCTTCGATGCTGATTTCATGATTGAAAATGCCATGGATAGAATCATATTTCAGCAGGTGAGCCAGAGTCTTGACGTCGCCAAGATCGTTTATTGCAACAACCTCAACCTCAGGATTGTTGAATGCTACACGGAAAACCTCGCGGCCGATACGGCCAAAACCATTAATACCTACTTTTGTCATAATAATTTCCTCCTTAATTCTGAGAGAATCTAAATTTTGCACAAATGTGCTCAGTAACAAATTAATACTTTAAGAGCTTCGCTTGTTTATTGCTCTTTAGCCATTTTGAGAATCTCATGTGCTGCAGCCTCATCGGTAATCAAAATATCCTGTCTGGAAGCACGAATAACCGATAAAATTGCGGCAGCCTTCGATTTACCTCCGGCAATACCGATAATTGTGCCGATGTGCTGTAAATCCTGCAGCATCAGGCCGGCATTGTTAGTCATATAAACTTGTCTGCCGTCCAAAGCGCAATACTGGCCAAACGCCTCACCTACAGCACCGTCCGCCTCCAGCTTGGCAATTACCTCGCTGCCTAAGCATCTGTGCCTTGCCATAACACTGGCACGGCCTACACCGTGGACAAGAATGTCTGCCTGCTTGATAATATCAACGACAGCGCGTACACCGATATCCTCTTTAAGAATACTGTTTAAGATATCCTCGCTTACACAGTCGGGAACGTAAAGCTGACGGTAGGATGCTCCGAGCTTTTGCGCCAAGACAGTTGCAATCGTATTGGCCTGCAGTTCTACATTATCACCCAAGCCGCCGCGTGCCGGTACAACCACCGTATTAGGCTGGGAGCCGGAAACATTGGCTGCCATCGCTGCCATAGTAGTGCCGCCGCTGACAGCAACTATATGCTTATTGCCATCGCTCAGCAGCTTGCTGAGGATATGCGCTGCAGTACGGCCGATTTCACGTTTGACAACGTCCTCCTGGTCCGAATCACCGGGGAGAATGACAACCTTGCCAATCTTCAGCGTATCACTGAGAGTACTTTCCAAAAACGAAATATCCTGCAGCTTGCGTACATAATCCGCCAGCTCCTTAAGAATATCCGCTCCCTCATCAGTCACGCTCATGCCGCTGGAGGAAAAATCCAGCAGGCCGCTTTTTTTGAGAAAATCAACCTGAGCACGCAGCACTCTTTCGCTCAGTCCCAGTCTTGCAGCCAGAGCACGTCGGCCTATCGGCGCTTCGTGGCTCACCTGACGCAGAATCTGGTAACGCTGTACGAGCAGATCTGTCAGCTCCGGTACAATTTTCTTTTGCAGATTAATAATACTATCCATAACCAGTTACATCCCTTGACGCATTTTGTCCCTCGTGGTACTTTTCGTGTCCCACGGATTCAATACAAATAAGTGAATTATTTGTCTATAGCTCATTATAGCATACTCTAATTAAGAAATAAAGTGCTGTATTAGTGTTTATCGAAAAAAATTTGTTAAAGCCAGTCTTCGATTAGCTGCTGCTAACTTAAGCTGTTTAAAAATAGTTTTTATCCGCTGAGTTCTTCGCTGGGAGCAAAAAAAGAGCTGCCGCATTACGCAACAGCTCAAAATTTTTTATCTGTTATTAACTGTTTCGGGATACATATCATGCATGAAAAGACGCTTCTTTGCAGCCTGCTCCCATTCGGTTCCCGGCTTGCCGTAGTTGGCATACGGATCAATGGACAGACCGCCGCGCGGCAGGAATTTGCCCCAAACCTCAATATATTTAGGCTCCATCAGTTTGATAAGATCCTTCATAATGATATTTACGCAGTCTTCATGGAAATCACCGTGATTACGGAAGCTGAACAGGTACAGCTTCAGAGATTTGCTCTCTACCAAACGTTCATCCGGTACATAAGAAATGTAGATGGTCGCAAAATCAGGCTGTCCCGTCATCGGACAAAGACTGGTAAATTCCGGGCAGTTAAATTTAACCCAGTAATCATTTTGCGGGTGCTTATTCGGGAAGGATTCCAGAACCTCCGGCGCATAATCGCTTTTATAAGCAGTTTTATTGCCTAACAGGCTTACGCCCTGCAATTCTTCTTTACTTCTGCCACTTGTCATTATTGCTTACCTCCATCAAATGCAAACAGCTTGCCTGCTCCCACGCGTTCCAAAGCGGTAACCAGCATTACACTCGCAATACCGCAGATGCACTGGCCAATCAGCAGACTGCTTGCCAGTACCAGATAAGGAATATCCAGCAGTACGCTCAGCCATACAGGAACACCAAGTCCCGGTACAAAGGTTACTGCTGCCCAGATAATCCAGTTGCCGCAGCCACGACGCTTAGCCAAAACAATAATACCGGTTGTTACGATACCTACAATAAAGCCGCCGATAATATCCGGCAGACCAAGACCGCCCATCACCGTATTGCTGACAACGTTTGCCAAGCCAAACGGCAGCACCAGAAACGGGAAAATAGCACTCAGACCATACAGCGCAGTAGCAATACGAATCTGATACTGACCAAAGGCAAAGCTTTGGGTGCACATCATCACAACAATATATAATGCAATACACAATGCGGAAAATACTAATTTTTGATTACTTAAGCTCTTCATTATCCTTACCTCCTTCAAACCTCTGCTAAGGGATCAACAACACCGTTGGCAGCAAAGGCTGCCTCGCGGTCAATACAGGTACCGCACTTGTGACATGGCTTTTCGCCACCGTCATAACAGCTCCAGGTCAGCTCATAGGGAACGCCAAGACGCAAGCCCTCGGCAACAATATCCTTCTTAGTTTTATCAACAAAGGGAGCAACAAGACGCACCTTGCGTCCGCTTCCCAGATATACTGCCAAATTCATCGACTCGTTAAATTCAACACTGCAATCAGGATAAGCATTGCCTGCAGCATCATCGGCATGGGGACCGTAGTAAATCTCATTGCATTCATATTCCAGGGCAATGCTTGCCGCAGCAGACAGGAACAGGCCATTACGGAAAGGAACATATGTGCTTACAGGCTCACCCTTGCTTTCCTTAAGCTGCTCTGCATAGGATGCGTGCGGAACACTTTCCTCCGAGCCCTGCAGCAGAGAGCATTTGCTATGCGCGAAAATCTTCGACAAATCCATATGCAGCAGCTCCACATGATAATAATCGGCAATAGCCTGCGCTGCTGCAAGCTCCTTGGCATGCTTCTGACCATAAGACATCGACAAGGCCAGAACATTATCGCCGTATTTTTCTTTTGCCAGTCCCAAACAGGTTGAGCTGTCTACGCCACCGCTTAATAATACTAAAACCTTCATTTTTCCTCCCAATTAATGAGCGGGCAAAGTCCACAAAATATAAAAGGATTCCGTCATCTACAGACGAAATCCTTGCATACATAAAAAATACCGGCCGGCGCCAGTACATCGCCCGTAGTTTTATTTATAGACAGGATGGTTACGAACTGTCTGTTATGAACTTCTAAGATATTATACAGCATATCGCGCTATTTGTCCAGCATAAGAAAATAGCATAACCAAAAACAGACACCGCCGACATACTTAAAGCATATCGAGGTGTCTGTCTTAAAAGCGTTATAGCTTATCTATTATTATACAATCGCTTTATCAGGCTTTACAAAGAACCAGGCAATAGCACCGCAGATACCGGTTACAGCAGTTGCTGCCAAAGCAGCCTGCCAGCCATAGTTGGTTGCAAACCAGGCAGTAACGGTCGGAGCCAAAACGCCGCCGATATTGCCCCAGAAGTTCATCCATCCGGATACGGAACCGGCAAATTTACCGCCCATGCTGATAACGCTGGACCAGGAAGCACTCATGGTCAGACCGAGAGAACCTAAGGATACGGAAAGCCAGAGAACATTCATCATCGGATCGGCAGTACGGGTGGAAATGTACAGTGCACCTGCACAAAGAAGAATACCTGCAGCACCGGTTGCAGTCTTAACCATGTTCTGAGACATGCCGCTGCGCAGCAGTTTATCGGAATAGTGACCGCAAAGAGTAACTACAGCCATCAGAGAAATCCAGGGAGCAGCTGCCCAGATGCCCATTTTCGCTAAGGAGAATTTGTGCACCTCCATGAGGTACATCGGCAGCCAAGCCAGGAATACATACATGATATAGTCAGTAATCAGGAACTGAATGCCCAAAGCCCAGAATTGGGAAGAACGCAGCAGCTTGCCCCACGGAGCAATCTGTTTTTCACCGGTTGCTTCCACACGGCCTTCGTTGATGTGAGCCAATTCTGCTTCATTAACATAAGGACTGTCCTTCGGATCATCAGTAACATATTTATGCCATGCCCAAGCCAAAATCAGACCAACTACACCAAAGCTGAGGAATACATGATGCCAGCCAAATGTAGTCATAAGCCACACTACAACAGCAGGACCAACTACAGGACCAAAGAAGCAGCCATTAAGAATAAAGGAGCTTGCCTTGCCCTTTTCGTCTTTATTAAACCATTTGTGCTCCGCCATAGCGAATGCAGGATAAATCGGTGCTTCGCCCAAGCCAAACATCAAACGTACAATTGCAAAGGTATACTTAC
>OJOQ01000443.1_pt1 | contig 14417 bp, 9 predicted proteins | sample 1598241 | NCBI WGS metagenome assembly OJOQ01 (sample SAMN03922466, study PRJEB24848) | human gut metagenome | isolation source: stool sample | host: Homo sapiens | place: Germany | collected 2010-11
AGGTTAATAATTTCTTTATACCTAAATCTATCCCTACAATAGTTCTGGGTTTTATTATTAGCACTTTGTCATACATTTCATATAAGATAGATACATAATACTTCCCATTTGGTTCTCTTGATATAGTAGCATTTTTTATTTTACCATTTATATTATTTGTATTTCTATATCCTCTAATTTTTACCCATTTTAATTTAGGTAATTTTATTTGTCTATTAGTTAAATCTAATTCTATATTACAATATTCTTTATCTTTATATTTTTTGTATGTAGAAGGAATATTATAACTATTTCTATTATATTTACTCTTATGTTTGGGATAGCCTCCTGTTTTATTAAATAGTTTTTTGCAAGTGTCATCTAAATTAAATATGGATTTAGTTAGTACTATACTATCTACTTCTTGTAAGAATGGGGTATTATATTTTAAAATACTAGTATAATCTTTTATATTAGTGGAGGCACTTACATATCCTTTGTTTTTCATTTTATCTAAATAATAATTATATACATATCTACTACTTCCAAAAGCTTTATTTATTAACTCTAATTGCTTTTTATTAGGATAAAATCTAAACCTATATGATTTATACATAACCGCTGCCTCCAATCTTTATAGTGTTTATTATAATATTGACATACATTGATGTCAATATTATATCTTTATTTTGATACAGTTGTATGTTATATTTTTTAATTGAAAAATATATGCTTTTATTACTACTTATAAATATTTAAAAAAGCGAGATTCAGTCTCACTTTTGATTGATAACAAAATAATACTAATCAAGTTACTATATAAAATGCCCTCTAAGGTATTAACTTAGAGGGATATATATTAATTATTTTTTAAATACTCTATTGTTTCTTTAAAAGTATCTACTCTTACTATATCTAAATCATATTTATATTTATTTTTAGTCATAACTGCTTCTTCATAATTAGCGGTAGGAACAAATACTATATCAACATTATCTTTGGCTGCTCCCATTATTTTGTATTTAATACCATCTATTTCTCCTACTGTACCATCAAAAGATATTGTACCAGTACCTGCTATCTTGCGGTCTTTGATAATATCTTCATCTGTTATGGCATTATAAATTGTAAGGGTCAACATAAGTCCACCTGAAGCTCCAGATTCACTATTTTTAAATTTAATATCTACTTTAGGATTAACATCGTAATCATACTCGGTAATAATAATAACTCCTACTACTTTAGAATTATCTTCTAAATATATTTTACTATCCACTTCTATTTCTTTATTATTTCTTAATACTTTAAATTTTATTGTATCATTTTCATTCTTAGTATTAATAATCTTTCTAATATCACTAACATCATCACTTTCTTTACCATCTGCAGATATTATTATATCTCCTACTTCTAGACCGTTATCTTTAGTTCTAGCAATAACAACATTCTTTTTACTCTTAATCTTGATATCTTTATCAGCTTCAGTATAAGCAACCATGGTAGCAATATCTAGAGAATTATCTCGCATAATGGTATTTCTTCTATTGATTTCTTTTACTGATTCGTTAAATATTTGTCTATCTTTATTGTTTTCTATATCATAACTTTTTAATTTGGCCATCAATAAGGAAGCCGGTGTTCCTTCATACTCACTTACATAGAGCATATTTAAACTTCCTTTACTACTCTTATTATAATTATCCATTACTACTCTATCAGTAATATTAATTGTACCACCAGGTGCCATAATATAGTATGGCAATTTGATGTTAAAGAATAATACTATCATAATCATTAGTATTATAAATTTATAATTCTCTTTAATAAATTCTTTTATTTTCATTATATTCTCCTTCTTTTCTCTTATGTTATATCATATATTAAATTATGAAAAAATATTCTAATTTAATTATTGTTCTAATTACTTTTTTGATTTTAATTTTGGTTTTATTTAATAAAAACTTGGTATCTAATACCATCTTAACATCATTCTACATTTGGTTTAATACTTTAGTTCCTTCTATGCTACCTATGTTTATTTTGGCGGATATTTTAACTAATTATAATTTTGTTGTGTTTATTCCTAAGGTAATTACTAATTTTATATCTAAATTATTTAATATAAGTAAAGGAGCCGTCTTAGTATTATTTATTTCTTTAATATCGGGGTTCCCTGGTAATGCTATTGCTATTAAAAGTTCTTACGATCTTAAACTTATTGATAAGAATGAAGCTGAATATATTCTTTTATTTACTCATTTTGCTAATCCTTTATTTATTCTTCAGACAGTTGGTACCTTCTATTTAAAGAATGATATTTATGGTATTATTATTCTTATTAGTCATATTTTATCGAATATTATTATTGCTATTTTATTTAGAAACAACAATATTCCTAGTAACAATTATATATCTAAAAGTAGTAATTGTCAAAGCTTTACTATGGTTCTTACTAATAGTATTAAAAAAAGTATCAATACCCTACTTATGATTGCAGGTACTGTTACTTCTTTCTTAATTATTAGTACTTTAATTTGTTATATTTTTAATCTTAATATCTATTTATCTGTCATTATTAAAGGTGTTTTGGAAATGACTATGGGACTATCTTCTTTATCCCTTCTTGGTATTAAAGACATTTACAAGGTTGTTTTTTCTTCAATGATTATATCATTTGGTGGTTTATCAATTCATCTTCAAGTAATATCAATACTTGAAGATATTCGGTATAGGAATTATTTTAAAGGTAGGATATATCAAAGCGTTATATCGGGCATTATTTCTTTGCTTCTCTTTATAACCTTTGTTTAATATTATACATTACTAATTGTTTGTTTTTTACGATATTTTCTTTCAAATGTTCTTTCTTCATTGGTAAATTTATATCTAGAAGTTGTTTTAATTCATAAGTAAATATTTCTAGTAATTGATAAACTTCTAATAAAGTTATTTCTTTTTCTTGATATAGTTTTATTAATTTATTGGTATAAACTTCTAGTAAAAATTGATTTATATAGGATATGCTTTCAATACTGGCTTTTTTTCTTGTTATTTTATAGCGGTTATTTAGGACATAATCTGTTAGGAATAGAAATTTTTTTACATTATCAATAGTGGTATATTGACATAAGTTATTAATAAAGTTATACAGATCTCCAGTGAAATATAGTTTTTGCATTGTTTGATCTCCTAGTACTTCTTCTACTAACATAGCTATTATTGACTCATAAAGGTAATCACTAGAATTATAACCTAAATGAAATAATTTATTTGTTAAGTATTCGGTATAGCCTTCATTTAGGGCATCTCCTAAAACTAGAGTTGGGTTTTCTTGATAAAAGCCTATTTGATAATGCTCTCTTTTTTGATTTACATAGGAACTCGATAAATGTAATAATTCGTGAGTTAATGTTGTTCTTTGACCTCTGTTTACGTATAAATGTATTTCGTTTTCTTTTACTAGGTATTCACCAGTTACTTTAATATAGCAAAAACGATATAAAAAGTTTTTTAATTTACTATAAGTAATAGTTGAAGTAGTTATTCTATCATAAAATGTATTTAAACATTCTGGAGATACACTTTCTTTTAATATTGTATGAAATGCTTTTATTCTAGGTTGATATTTTTTATTGATATTACTTAGATCAAATTCTTGGCTTTTCTTTGTTTCGGGTATTTGTGTACTATATACTTCTTGATTTTTGCCAATAATAATTGTATCCATATACTTTCCTCTCTTCGGGTGATATTATACACTATATATTATAAAATAGCAAGAAAAAAAGACCTTGTTCAAGTCTTGTGCTTTTATATGGTGACCTGTATGGAATTCGAATCCATGAATGTTGCCTTGAGAGGGCAATGTGTTAAGCCACTTCACCAACAGGCCATAAAATAATGTCTTTCTTTTTAAGACATTATTATTTTATCATATTTATTTTATTTTGACAATACTTTATTTGTCAATATTTATCAATTCATAATCTGTAGTTCCAAACCCTAATTTGTCTGCAGCTTTCAAGATATGAGTACCATGTCTTGAATCTATTCTTTCTACTAAATGATCACGACCTGGATCACTACTATTATACACTAGGTCTATACAGGCTTTATCTATTGCTATTGGGTCTAAACTTGCAAGTACTCCAATATCTTTCATGCATGGATCTTCTGCTACTGCACAGCAGTCACAATCAACGCTCATGTTTTTCATAACATTTATATAAGCAATATTACCTTGAAATTTATTATGTACAGTGGAAGCCGCATCGGCCATGGCTTCAAGAAATTTATCTTGTTCTGGTAAATTATCCCATAATTTATTCATATCTGTTGTTTTACCAGCAGTATGGATGTATACTTTACCTCTACTTGATGCTACTCCTATTGATAGTTGTTTTAAAGCACCACCGTATCCTCCCATTGGATGGCCTTTAAAGTGGGATAATACTAACATACTATCATAATTATCTAAATGACTTCCAACATAATCTTTATTTATAACATGACCATTTGGTATATCTAAAGTTATATCTTTTTCACTATCCATAATGTCTACTTTATAGTATTTATCCCAGCCATGACTAGTCATTAACTTCTTATGTTTTTCAGTAGTATTTCTTGCTCCATCATATGCTGTATTACACTCTACTACAGTACCTCCTACTCTAGTAATAATATCTTTTACGAATTCAGGTTTTAAGTAATTTTGGTTTCCTTCTTCACCGGAATGTAATTTTACTGCGACATTTCCTTTTAATTCTATTCCTAATTTTTCATATATTTTTACTAAAGATTCTTCTGTTATTTCTTTAGTAAAGTATACTATGGCTTTTTCCATATTATCTAAATCCTTTCTATCTATATATAATTATAACATAGATATTAAAAAATATTAATTTTTTGTAAGAAAGACCTTAGGCTTTCTTACACTTTGAGAGACTACAGGCTCGAAAAGATAAAAGAAAAAGAACATTAAAGTTCTTCTTCAAGATTTTTAATTCTATTTATTATTCTATCTTTACCTAGTAATCTCATAATTTCATATAAGTCAGGAGTCATACTCTTACTAGTTAGAGCTACTCTAAGGACAGTAGAAATATCTGCAACTGATCCTTTATAATTATCTGGATTCTCTCGGTATTCTTTCATATTACTACAGTACCCTAAACTATCAGTTAATTCTTTTACTTTATTAAACCATACTTCTTTATCAGATACATTAAAATAGTTATCAATATAAGTATTTAGTATTCTAATTATTTCTTCTTTATCAGTAATATTACCCCATTCATAAGAAGTAGGATTATATAATTCATCATACATATAGAATATTTGACTCTCTATCTCACTAAAACTAGCATAATCTTTTCTTGGTTTCTTTTGTTCTCTTTCTATATTTAATATATTTTTTGTATATTCTTCATACTTAGTTATTAATTCATAAAAATCTTGGTCATACTCTTTAGACCATTTAGATAAATTATTATATACTTCATCTTTAGTCATTCTACTGATATAATTTTTAGATATATTATTTAATTTTTCTAAGTCATATAGAGCTCCTGATGGAGACATTTTTTTAGGTGAGAAAGTAAAATCTAAGAAAGTCTTATCTGAATTAGCATTATGCCACTCTTCATAATTAGAATTAATAATTGTCATTAATGATTCTATAACTGCTACTGTAGGATATCCTTTTTCTTTATAGAAACTCATACTTGCTTCAGGATCTTTTCTCTTACTTATCTTTCTCTTGATACCACCATCTTGTTTCATAATAAGTGGTGTATGAATATATTTAGGAGGTTTTAATCCTAATGCTTTAAACATCTCAATATGTTTAGTAACACTAGGTAACCACTCTTCTCCTCTTACGACATGAGTAGTATGCATTAAATGGTCATCTACTACATGAGCAAAATGATAAGTAGGAAGCATACTATCACTTTTCATTATTACATCATCAGTATCATTTTCACTCAAACTAAGTTTACCTTTAGTTAAATCTTCAAAAATAATCTTATTATTAAAATCTCCTTCAGATTTAAATCTTATAACATAGGGTTCACCATTCTTAATTCTTTCAATAGCGGTATCTACACTAATATTTCTACATCTAGCATACCTTCCATAATATCCAGTTCGCATTTTCTTTTCTTCTTGATTTTTTCTTAATTCATCTAGTTCTTCTTTAGTACAAAAACATGGATATGCCCTTCCTATTTCAATTAATTTCTTAATATAAGCATGATATATATCTTTTCTTTCACTTTGAATATAAGGACCATAATTACCTACTATTTCACCTTTATATTCATATTCGTCAGGTACTATTCCATATTCTCTTAAAGTAGACATTATTAATTCTACTGCTGAATCTACCTCTCTTAATTTGTCGGTATCTTCATTTCTAAGATAGAATATTCCGCCAGAGTTTTTAGCAAGTACATAATCAGTAAGTGCTTGATAAAATCCTCCAATATGCATATACCCTGTTGGACTAGGAGCAAATCTTGTTACTTTTTCTCCTTCTTTTAATTCTCTTTCTGGATATAAACTCTCATAATAATCTACATCGTACTCTAAATTAGGAAATATTAAATCTGCTAAATCTTTATTTGTCATGTTTTTCACCTCTACTTTTTATTTATTTAGGTATCCATTATATTCATTTATCACTTAGTTTAGTATAATATATTGAAAGGAGAAATGACTACTATGTATGGTTATGGATATCCAAGTTATGGATATGGTTATGGCTATGGAACAGGAGCTTACTGGATAATTATAGTAATATTACTTATCTTCTTTGTTCTATTTTGGGGTAATGGTTGTTCACAAAATAGATGCAATCCTTGTGGCCACTAATCATATCTAAAATAAAGCCCTTTAATAGGGCTATTTTTTTATTTGGTTGCCCTGGTTAGATTCGAACTAACGCATGTCAGAGTCAGAGTCTGATGCCTTACCGCTTGGCTACAGGGCAGTAGTAACAAAATAATTATAGCATTATCTTCCCTGTTATTCAAGCAGTTTTTGTATATTTTTTTATTAAAATCATTACTAAAAATGAATAAGATAACCAATTAAGGTTATCTTATCACGATATTAACTATTCTATTAGGTACACAAATCACTTTTACTATTTCTTTACCTTCTAACCACTTCTTGATAATTTCACTATCCATAGCTAATTTTTCTAACTCTTCTTTTGAAGAATCTTTCTTAATTCTAATAGTATCTCTTACTTTACCATTAACTTGAACTGCTATATCTATTTCATTATCAATTGTTTTATCTTCATCATATGTAGGCCATGCTCTATCACAGATTGGTGTATATCCTAAACTTTCATTTAATTCTTCAGTAATATGAGGAGCAATTGGATTTAGTAAATCAAGTAATACTCTATAATCACCTTTAGTAATTGATTCTTTTTCATCATAAGCATTTACTAAAATCATAAGTGTAGAAACTGCTGTATTATAAGCCATATGTGTTAAGTCATATCCTACTTTCTTAATACTCTTATTAATTAATACTTCTAAGTCTTTAGAGTATTCTTCACCCTCTACTACTTTATCTTTTAATCTGATTACTCTATCAATAAATCTCTTACATCCTTTTAATGAATCGGTACTCCATGGCGCATCTTGTTCATAATCTCCCATAAACATTTCATATACTCTTAAAGTATCTGCTCCATAATCGTTTACGATATCATCAGGATTAATAACATTACCTTTACTCTTACTCATTTTTTCATTATTATCACCTAGTACCATACCATGACTGACCCTTGTCCAAATCATTTCTTTTTTAGGTACTAAACCAAAATTATATAACATTTGTACCCAGAATCTAGCATATAATAGGTGTCTAGCTGTATGTTCCATACCACCATTGTACCAGTCTACTCTATTCCAATATTTCATAGCATCCATACTAGCAAATTCTTTATCATTATGTGGATCCATAAATCTTAAGAAATACCAAGATGAGCCAGCCCAGTTAGGCATAGTATCTGTTTCTCTTCTGGCAGGTCCACCACATTTTGGACAAGTAGTGTTAACAAAACTTTCTATCTTAGCAAGAGGTGATTCACCATTATCAGTAGGTTCATACTCTGCTACATCAGGAAGTAGTAATGGCAAATCTTTTTCATCCATAGGTTGCCAGCCACATTTTTCACAATAAATCATAGGTATTGGTTCACCCCAGAATCTTTGTCTAGAGCAAATCCAATCTCTCATCTTATAATTATTTACTCTTCTAGCAATACCTTCTTTTTCAAGTTTATTAGTAATAGCTTCTTTAGCTTCTTCAACTGTCATACCAGTAAATTCTTCTGAATTAATAAGTTTGCAGCCTTTACCTAAGTACTCACCTTTTTCAAAAGCCTTAGTAGTAGTATCTCCTCCTGATATTACTTCAATCATTTCTAGATTATGTTCTTTAGCATATTCAAAATCTCTTTGGTCATGACTAGGTACTGCCATAACGGCTCCTGTGCCATAATCTCCTAATACGAAGTCTCCTAAGAAAATAGGTACTTCTTTACCATTAATTGGATTGATTGCTTTAACACCTTTTATTTCAACACCTGTTTTACCTTTATTAAGTTCTGTACGATCCATACTAGACTTCTTTGATGTCTCTTCAATATAAGCATTAACTTCTTCTTTATTTTCTACTCTTGGCATTAATTCTTTAATTAGCTTACCATCTGGTGCTATTACAAAGAATGTTATACCATATACTGTTTCAATACATGTTGTAAATATAGAGAAAGAACCTCCTCCTACAATATTAACATCAAGTTCAACACCAGTAGATTTACCTATCCAATTTATTTGACCTAGTTTTACTCTTTCTTTGAAATTGGTATCATCAAGTCCTGTAAGTAATTCTTCTGCATATTCACTCATTTTAAGCATCCATTGTGATTTTTCTTTTTGGACTACTGTTTCACCACATCTTTCACAAACGCCACCAGCAGCATCTTCATTAGATAATACTGTCTTACAATTAGGACACCAATTTACTGGTATAGTTGCTTTATAGGCCATTCCATGTTTATAAAATTGTAAGAATTGCCATTGTGTCCACTTATAATATTCTGGATCGGTAGTAGAAAACTCTCTACTCCAATCAAATGAAAAGCCAAGTTTTTTCATTTGTCCTTTGAATGTTTTAACATTCTCTTTTACGGCTTCTTTGGGATGAATATGGTTTTTGATAGCATATTGTTCTGCTGGAGCACCAAATGCATCCCATCCCATTGGATATAATACATTATATCCTTCTCTTCTTTTCATTCTAGCAAGTGCATCTTGAGCAGTGTAACTTCTTACATGACCTACATGAAGGCCACTACCAGATGGGTAAGGGAATTCTACTAATATATAGTAAGGCTTTTTATCACTACCTGTTATAGCCTTGAAGCTTTCATTATTATCCCAATATTCTTGCCACTTTTTTTCTATCTTCTTAAAATTATACATCTTATTTCCTCTTCTCTATGTTTTGTTTCTTTTGATAATATCTACCTAAAATTCCGTAGCAAATAATTATTAATAGTATAATTATTACTATACCACAAAGTAATTGAATAAACCATTTATTTAATAATTTAGATACTACTATATAAGTAGTAACTATTATAAATGTATTTACTAAACCAGATATATACATAAACCTTTTATAATCAATATCTTTTTGTCTCAGTCCATATAGACTTACTAAGTAATAATATTCTACTGGTACTTTATTCTTGTTATACTTTGTTTTCTTTCTAATAAAAATGAGGTAATAGAGAAGAAAGACCAAAGCATAAGAAATTATGTATTCCAATAATATATTTAGTATTTCCTTCATCTTATTACCTCCATATACCTGTGTATTATACTATATTTTTTGAATGTATTCAAGTAAATTAATAAATATTTTAATATATTTATTATCTAATCCCTTTCTCTTTAATTTTCTAAGTGCTATTCTCTTTTTTCTAACTTCAAGATCACTAAATAGTATTTCATCAAGTTTTTCTTTTAAACTAGTATTTATATTAATATCATATAATATTTCTTTTATTTCTTCATTTACTAAACTAACTGAGCTTACTAAAGAATTTTTGCCTTTGACATTTATTTCTAAATCTCTTCCTGTTATTAAGTTATCGATTTTAACTATAAAATCATCTTTATCATAATAACATGTATAATTTATCATCTTATCATTTATAATTACTTCAGTTATGTTCTTTATATTTTTAAATCTTATTAGATAAGTTCTTTTACCAAGTAAACTTTTACCACTTTCTCTATGTATATTAAATTTATAATTGTCTTCTTCATAATGATAGCTAAATTTGGTTATCATATATATTCCTCTGTCATAGTTATTACTAAAGCCATCATCTTCATATAGTAAATATTCACCATCACTTAAAGGATATACTAGTAATTCTAATGATGATGGTATATCTTCTTTGATATTTACACTTTGTGGAATAATAGATCCGGCTTTAACAAAGACAGGATAATCTTCATCACGATAGAAGTTACTATAATATTTTCCTCCAACAAACTTTTTACCTTGCAAGAAATCAAACCATATGCCATCTGGTACAAAGACTTTCTTCATTACTCTGTTTATAACACTGTTTTTTCTTTCGGTAATTGGGGCTACAAAAAACTCTCTACCAAAGAAATATTGATTCTTATAACTAGGCTCATCCATTATTTTAGGATAATCATAATAGAATGGTTTTACTATACCATGTCCTGTTATATGATAGTTATAGCCTTCGCTATATATATATGGTATTAATTTATATCTCAATTCCATATAGTATTTAATATGACTTTCTATACTAGGATTCCATTTCCATGGTTCTCTTTTATAATACTTTCCACCCTCACTAGCAAGTAAAAAGATTGGTGAAAAGCAGGCAAATTGCATATATCTTAAATATAATTCATCTTCTTCTATACCACTTCGGTAACCTCCGATTGGATGGGCAATATATGATACCCCAATATTATATCCTTGAAGATTATATCGAGGAAGTAGATTTAAAGTAGTCCAGTTAACTAATGTTTTTCCACTCCATATAATAGGATATCTATGAGGAGCTATACCACTATTACGACTAAGTACTAAGCCTCTTCGGTTACTAATTACTCTCTTACCATAATGATAATGATCTATCTTCCATAAATTTATTCTATCTAATGGGTTATTATAATCTATACTAAATAAGTCTACACCCATATTTTCTAAATTATTTATAAATAAACTTATATACATACCAATTTTATCATTACTAAAAGGTATAAAATTAAACTTCTTAGTATTAATATAATTACTAACTAAATTATAATCATTACTACCCTCTTTAATATCATTTTTAGGATTAATTGTTACTCCTAATTTAATTTTATATTGACTTAAATAATTACTTATACTTCTTAAATCAAGACAAGGAGTATAACCATTATTTTGATCATGCCAATAGTCTCCTAGCATGAATATTGATATAGGAATATTATCATGATTAAATTTATCTACTAACTCTTTAATATCATTTTCTTTATAATTATTATTTTTATACCACCATGTACCTAAAGCATATCTAGGTATCATATTAGGATATCCTGTTAAAGTAAAATAATCTTGCAAGCATCCTTCAAAATCATTATCATACATAAATAAATATAAATCTTTAACACCAGGAGCTTTTTCTACGAAGACATCATTTTCGTCTAATACTAAGGAGCTACTGTCATCTAACAGGCAATATCCATCTAAAGAATATAATCCTTTATCTAAAACAATCTTATCTTTAACACTATCAATAGAATAATTTATACCTCTTAAATTTCTTACTTCTGGACTATTTATCTGCCATTCTTTCTTACTATTATTTATAATAGCTTTTATATTACTAGATAAAGCATTAGATTTTAAAGGACTATCTTTAACATAAGTTAAAGTAAATACTCCAGTATTAATTTGTATTAAAGTCTCACTCTCAGTAATAGAATATTCTACTTTAGGGAAGGCTCTATTAATTACAAGAGAAGTAGCTCTATCTTCAAATACACCTTTCTCATTATATTCTAATCTAATTAATCTAGGAGAAAGAATAGTAAATCTAAACTTCTTCCCAGTAATATAACAATCTTTATCACTAATTAAATTATTCTTATTATCAACATAATAATTAGTTATATTCTTCATTACTATTCTCCCTTCAATTCTTTTTTTATTTTTTCGCCTTACGGCAAATTCGAACCCTTTCATGAAGACTTCGCTTCGCTCATCCTGGTCCCCTGCGGACCAAGCCCGCACGGAGACCTATTTTTACCACGTGTCCACTACCGAAGAAGAAATATCAATCTGCCCGTTTTACACGGCCAATTGATATGGTTCTGAACTCGAACCTGTTCCCGACTTGACAGCTAATTCAGAGTTTAGATAAAGGACTGGGGCCACACCATTCGCATCATAGGCACGGATATTGTAGCTGACATAGCCGGACGTATAGACAAGCCACGCAAGGGCCGCGTCGCCGGAATTAGGGGTGAATAACCAACCAGCATTGGAACTTCCATTATTAACTATTGTCTTCATCCAGTTGTTTGATTTACATGTACTATTTTCATAATTATTTAAGTTTTGACTACATTTACTTAAATCTACAGCATAACCATAGTCACTAGGATATGCTAGTGCTATCTTACCTGTCCATTCGGTTGGTCTTCCGATATATACTGTTGTTTCTCTTTCATATTCATATATTTGGTTTGGATATACTGAACTACTATTCCATCCTCCTAAATAATATGTTTCTTCGGAGATTAGACCTCTTGTTGTATCATTCTTGATTCCTGTTCCTGTAAAGTCACATGCTTTAGTTGCATTATTCTGTCTTGCATAACAATTACCACTTCCTGAATTATAATATAAACTGCCTCCAGTAGTTTCTGATTCATAACCTGGATTTAATAGTTTCATTAGTCTTGCTTCTGTCCAATCATTTTTACCATAATTGCTTTCTGCTCCAGTTGTTGTATTCTTATTATCCCATGAATATGTTCCTATTTGACTACCTCTTATTAATTTTACTTTACCATCAAATATACCTATTATTCGCCATGTTTCACATGTAGAAGAAGATTGATTTGCATAATCAGAGCAATTGAAATAGATATAATTATTAGGAGTTGCTCCATAATATCTAATATTTCCAGCTACGTCTTGCATAAGACTATCAGCTGTATCATACTGATAAGTTATACTGTTATTTGTAACATCTGTTTTAGTAGATGCATTATATATACTAACAAGTTTTCTAGAGAAACTAAAAGTATAGGGTTCATCATTAATTTCTTTCATAGTGGCTTCACATCTTACTTTGGCACTTACTGAAGAACTTTCTGCGGATAAAGCGTTACTATTTGTTTCATCAAACCATAGATATACTGTATATGTAGTTGATGTTATTTTTAGAGGGATATTTACTGCTAGTAAATAAGAGTTACTTGCAGATACACCTCCTAATGATCCTTCAGATATTTTAGTAGTTCCTTCTAGTACAACATATTTTAAAGCATTACTACTACTAAGAGCAGAACTAATAGTAGTTATATCTAAATAGATGTGGCCATAAATATCATAGGTATTGTCTTTTTTATTTAAGGTTATAGTTACGCTATTGCCACCTGTATAATCAGTACTTGGATTTAAGGTACCTGATGTTATATCTGTTCCTTTTGCATAATTAATATAATAATCTAAGCCTCTTGTTATGGTATTTACATTAGTAGAAGTTAATACATAACGGTAATAAGCATATGTACTACCTACTATTGCTATTATTAATATTACTACTCCTACTACCATATAAATTTTACTTTTATCATTTATTTTTTTCATAGTCATTCCCCACTATCATACTAAAATAATGATACCATAATTAAGAAAAAAGTGCAATATTATTGCACCTTTTTCTTGGTTATTTTTTCCTTAGTTATGTAAAATATGATGGTAATGAAAATATAAAATATTATTACTAGAATACTTTTTATTATACTATTTATATTTACTTTTACTATAAAGGTAAACAATACTAGTACTAAAGAATATATTATATTTTCATATATCATGTTTAATATATCATTAAAATTATTTAATAAAGATAACTTTAGTTTCTTTTTAATTAATATTATTCCTATTATTATACTGATAGTTATTCCTAGTATTATTGAAATAAGAGAACCTCCTACTAAATTGTATCCCATTCGATATGATGAATTTATTATTGGTATACTAGTAATTAAGGTTATTATTAAACCAGTAAATAAGGTTATTATTATATTCTTTTCTTTATTACATATTATATTTAAGTTTATTATTAAGTTATATAA
>OJOQ01000447.1_pt1 | contig 14342 bp, 7 predicted proteins | sample 1598241 | NCBI WGS metagenome assembly OJOQ01 (sample SAMN03922466, study PRJEB24848) | human gut metagenome | isolation source: stool sample | host: Homo sapiens | place: Germany | collected 2010-11
ACATTCACGGCATCCAGATACTTCTTGCTCTGCTCGAAATAATAAGCAATCTTATCCTGCGCCATTTTGTCGATACCAATCTCGTTGTAAAGACGGGTAACGGCAGCCACCTTCTCCTTGCGGTCGAACTCCTCGGCATCAACCCACTTCTGCAGTTCTGCACGCTGAGCGTCGTTGGCATGGTTGAAGGCATTGATGAGCATGTAAGTCTTCTTGTTAGATGTGATATCGCCACCAATCTCCTTACCGAACACCTTGGTATCGCCGTAAACATCGAGGTAATCATCCTGCAACTGGAACGCCAATCCTATCTGCTCGCCAAACTTATACAGGTTCTCTGCATCCTCATCAGAAGCATCGGCAAGGATCGCACCCATCTTCAGGGCACAAGCCAGGAGAACGCTGGTCTTGAGGCGGATCATCTCGATATATTCCTCCTCCTTCACATCGTTGCGGTTTTCAAACTCCATATCAAACTGCTGACCTTCACCAATTTCCAGGGCAGTGGTCGTAAAGAGTTTCAACACCTTGGCAAGATGCTTTTCATCACATTGAGCCATACGTTCATAAGCCAGAACGAGCATGCTGTCGCCCGAAAGGATTGCCGTATTGGCATCCCATTTCTTATGAACCGTTTCATGACCGCGACGCAAATCAGCATTGTCCATCAGGTCATCATGCAGCAAAGTATAGTTATGATAAGTTTCCAGGGCAACGGCATTCATCAGAATCTTCTCAGGATTGTCCTTGAAAAGATTGTAGCCCAGAAGCATGAGCGTAGGACGAATACGCTTGCCACCCATAGAAAGTACGTATCTGATAGGCTCATAAAGAGACTTTGGCTTTCTTTCGTAAGGCAAATTAGCCAGAAACTCATTTACCATGCTTAAAATTTCTTCTGCTGTCTTCATAATAATGTATATTTATAATGTATAATTTACAATGAATAATTTATAACTGGAACACTACCGGGATGGCAATCATCGTGCGACAGACCTTGCCTTTATCGATGCCCGGTTTCCACTTCGGCATCATCTTCATCACCCTCAAAGCCTCGTTGTCGAGCAATGGATCTACCGAAGTGCTTACCTTGATATTGGCAACACTTCCATCCTTGTTTACGATAAAGGATACCACTACGGTTCCCTGAATCCTACTCTTCTGGGCAGCTACAGGGTACTTCAGGTTCTTGGTAAGCCACTGCATGAAGGCAGACCAGCCACCAGGAAACTGCGGTATCTTCTGCACGACGGTCAGTTTGATAGGAGCCTCAGCTCCCGGATTCTCAATGGGAGTTTCAGGAACCGCTTCCTTCACCTCTGCTCCATCCACTACACCCGAGCCGTCGCCGATAACCAGTTCGCTGGTTGTAGAACTGATTTTCTGCGGTGCCTTCTGAGTCTGTTGCTCGGCAGCCTTCACTTCCTGGGTAATTGACTTAGAAGCAGGAGCCGAAACAGCCTCTGCACTCACCATATCTTTCTGGTCGGGACGAGCTGACATTTCCAGATCCTGTGAGAGATCTTCCATCGATTCCGACAAGTCATCATCTCCCTGCGGACCTTTCTGATATTGGAGTCCTACGAAGATGAAAGTAAAAGCCAGCAGCAACCCTAGCAGGAAAAATGTAACCCGCTTATCTTCCAGTTGTGCGCTATTTGATTTCTTAATTTCCACAATAAAAACCGTTTAAAATCGTTATTTCCTACGAAAACATTGCAAAATTACTTCTTATTATTGAAAAAAGCAGTATCTTTGCCAAAGAATTAGAAAATTTAAATGAAAAAATATGTAATTTCCGCAATATTGACGCTTTTTGCGACAATTATTGATGCTCAAGAGAGCCAAACGGGGTATAATTTCCTTCGCTTGCCGGTGAGTGCCCATGCAGCTGCTCTGGGTGGCGACAACATCACCTTGATAGAAGATGATGAGGCACTCATATTCCATAATCCGGCTCTCCTGTCATCAGTAAACGACAAGACGGTCAATCTCAATTATATGAACTATATGTCAGGGGTGAACACTGCCTCGGCTAGTTTCAACCGTACTGTCAACGACAAGGCTTCGTGGGCTGTTTCGGCTCAGCTTGTTGACTACGGCAAGATGAAAGAGACGGATGAGAACAACATCCAGATGGGTGAGTTCTCGGCAAAGGATATTGCCGTTGCGGGTTACTTTTCTTATATGCTCGGTGAAAAGTTTGCGGGTGGTATTGCAGCCAAATTCATCACTTCGTATATTGGCGATTACAATTCTATCGCTGTGGGAGTGGATCTGGGCATCAACTATTACGACCCGGAAACGGAATGGTCGGTTTCATGTGCGGCAAAGAATCTGGGTGGACAGCTGAAAGCTTACGACAATGAATATGAGAAGATGCCGATCGACCTGCAGTTGGGTGTGACGAAACGCTTTGCTAACGCACCGTTCAGGGTATCAGCCACACTGGTCAACCTGAACCATTGGGACAGCAGTCTTCGTGATCATGCCGTAGTAGGTGCCGACATTCTGCTTTCGGAGAGCCTGTGGATAGGTGCCGGCTACAACTTCCGGAGAGCCAACGAGATGAAAATCAACACCTCAGAAGATGAGGAAAGCAGTCATGGAGCCGGTTTCTCTGTGGGTGGCGGTATCAACCTGGAGCGCTTCCATCTGAACGTTGCCTACGGCAAATATCACGTCAGTAGCAACAGTCTCATGCTGAACGTAAGTTACAGATTATAAATTATACATTAAAGTTAGTTCGAAATTATGAAGAAAATAACAATAGCAATAGACGGATACTCTTCTTGCGGTAAGAGTACGATGGCAAAGGATCTTGCCAAGGAAATAGGTTATGTTTATGTAGATACGGGCGCCATGTACCGCTCGGTAACCCTCTATGCGCTGCGTCATCAGCTCTTCGAAGCAGATGGAGCCGTAAAGACTGAAGAACTGCAGAAGGAGATGAAGAACATCAGCATCTCATTCAAGTTTAATGCAACAACCGGTCGCCCAGACTGCTATCTGAACGGCGAACTGGTAGAAAAGGATATCCGTTCGTTAGAGGTTTCCAACCACGTTAGTCCGATTGCCGCCGTTCCTTTCGTCAGAGAGGCGCTGGTAGAACAGCAGCAGAAGATGGGCGAAGACAAGGGTATCGTGATGGATGGTCGCGATATAGGTACCACCGTGTTCCCAAATGCCGAACTGAAGATTTTCGTTACAGCCAGCTCACAGGTGAGAGCACAGCGCCGTTTCGATGAACTGAAGGAGAAAGGAATGCCAGCCGACTTCGATGCGATTCTGAAGAATGTAGAGGAGCGCGACTATATCGATACCCACCGCGAGACTTCTCCACTCAGAAAGGCTGATGATGCCATCACGCTCGACAACAGCAACATGACCATTCCTGAACAGAAGGCATGGCTGATGGAACAATATCAAAAAGCAATAGCAGAATAAGCTACAGAAAAGAGACTGCCGGGTTATTTGTGCAAAAATACGTTAAATATACCACTTTTACCGATAAATTTATTTTATTCGATGAAAAAGATTTGGAAAAAAAACTTCAATTTAGTATCTTTGCAATCATATTAACAAGGTAGTAATGATATAGATTATAAATTTTGAGTTAATTACTGTTTTTTGAAGGTGATAGGTCTTCGGGAGAAGATTTATCACCTGTTTTATTTTCAGACAGTTTATAAAAGATAAAGCCCCCTTGCTACCGCAAAACGCGGTAGCAAGGGGGTTAACTAATTAATAACCAATATATTAAGTTTTTCAATCAACGATAAAACTATCCTCTACCCATATACGGTGAAACACCGTATCAAGTATATCAAGTTACTGATAATCAATATTTTAACTCTTATTACAAAAGAGCAGAGTTTTCCTTGATAATCTTATCCTTGCACTCTTCCATCAGCCACTTCGGCGTACTGGTAGCACCACAGATACCTACCGTTTCCACATCCTTGAACCAGTTCATATCTATTTCGTCGGCACTTTCTATCTGGTAGCTATTGGCATTCACGCTCTTGCATTCCTTGAAAAGCACCTTACCGTTCGAGCTCTTTCTGCCACTCACAAAGAGGATGACATCATGCTTGCTGGCAAAGGCAGCTATGTTAGGCATGCGGTTAGCCACCTGACGGCAGATGGTATCGAAACTCTTGAAGACAGCGCCCTCAACAATATGCTCCTGGCAGTATTCGATGATGCGGTGGAACTCATCGAGACTCTTGGTAGTCTGGGAGTAAAGATAGATATCTTTAGAGAAATCCAGCTGACCGCTTTCCTTCAGCCGCTTCACATCCTCAAACTTCTCTACCACGATGGCATGACTCTCAGTCTGCCCCACCAGTCCGAGCACCTCAGCATGCCCGTTCTTGCCGAAAATCACGATCTGTGCCTCCGGATTGTTGACATACTGCTTCTTGATGCGGCGCTGCAACTGGAGCACCACAGGACAGGTAGCATCGATGATTTCGATGTTGTTTCGCTCGGCAAGGGCATAAGTTTCAGGCGGTTCACCATGAGCACGGAGCAAGACCTTTACGCCCTGCAGTTCCTCCATCTGCTCATGGTCTATCGTGATGAGTCCCGCTTCATGCAGGCGCTCCACCTCCATACCGTTATGCACAATATCGCCCAGGCAGTAAAGTTTACCGCCCTTAGCCAACTCCTCTTCAGCTTTCTTGATGGCAGTGGTTACGCCAAAGCAGAACCCACTGCCGTTATCTATTTCTATCTGCACGATATTCATTTTTAAATCATTGTACATAAATCTTCACCACCACCTTAGCATGTTCAGGATCATTCGTAATCATGAGGATACGAGGGTGTCTGACACGCGATTTCTTCAAGTCGGCAGCCACAGCCGTCACCTTCATCTTAACGGTCTCTCCTGGCTGAATCTTACTCTTCTTCAGGTTCACCTGCAAGCCCATCGTAAACATCTGCATGCTGCGGATATCCAGTTCCGACTTACCCTTATTGGTAATCAGAATCTCACCCTTCAGTTTCTTCTTTCCATTGAAACTACCCAGATTGAGATCGGTGGCAGACATCTCTATCTTCGGAGCCTGTGCCTTCTTGGCTGGAGTCATGTTTTCGAAACCAGGAAGAAGAACGGCTGATACCACGATTTCCTTTTCAGGCGCAATCTTATCGCCAGGACGCTCACCGAGATAAACCGATGTCTGGTTCAAGCCCAGGTCGCGCAGTTTCTTGGAATCCAGCACGAAACTGATTTCGGCAGAATGACGCGGAGCCACCTTGGAAGGCGATACGAAAGCATGAAGATAGGATGGCAGATGCATCACTACCGGCTCCAGTAATTCGTCGGTAGGATTGAAGATATGGATGCGCTGAACCGGACGGTCGCCACGGTTCACGTCATCAAACTCCACCTCCTGGGCATCACTCTTGATGACACCCAGCATCTCATCGTAAGAACCAGCGAAATCTACTACGCTGCCCACTACCTTTCCCCTCATAGAGAGGATGAACGGGTCTTCACCCGCATTGGTATAGAGGCAAACCTGCTTGGTGAAAGTACCCATCTGCTTGGCATCGTATACCGCCTTGATGACGAAACTTTCGCCGGCAGCAATGCTCGTCTTCGGATAATCTACCTCCGTACAGCCGCAACTTTTCAATACATTGTTGATAACCAACGGCTTGTGCCCGTCATTCTTCAGCATGAATTCGGCAGTTACAGGCTTGTTGAACACCACCTGTCCGCAGTCTACCACCTCGTGCTGGGTTGTAATCTTCTGTGCTGATGCAGGCAGCGCCAACAGCGCTGAGAGCATCCATATATTCATCCGTTTCATACTATTCTATTTTAAATTATCAATCTATAAACTTTTAACTATCAATTATTAACTTTCAATTCATAAGTCTCTGTGCGGCCACCAAACTCCGGACTGTAGGTACACTCAGCGGTGCAAGTTCCGCTCTGATAGTCGCCCTTTCTATCCACGTAATACTCCATTTCTACGATGTGCATACCTTTAGATAAACGATCGAAATAGAAATTTGTTGCATAATCTCTTGGAGAAACATAGCAGCCTATGCCCCACTGATAACCGCTCTTCTGGTTAACCGGTTCCAGACATGCCGCACGCTTATCCGTAATCTGCACAAAGTCGTAGTCGCGATCGGCAGTGATGAGGAGTGTTACCTTCACCTTCTCGCCTACCTTCGCCTGCGCCTTGCCCTTACCCTCAGATTCGGCAGGAACGATGACACGGCGCACCTTGATGCCCGACTCCATGGAACCGATTTCGCTGATAGGCTGCTTGAACTCTGCATAGACAGCACCCCAGCTGGTATAATCGCTCTTCTTGTCGATGCTCAGCTTAGATGCCTTGCCCGGTCTTTCGGTCTTCACATAGCCCAAAGTAGTGGAATCCTGTGGCATCGGCAGCAGCTTGCCGTCCAGTTTCAGAACGGCATTCTCAGCCTTCCTGTTCCAGTTGCTCTCATTGCCCTTCATAAAGGCATAGACAGCATCCACGGTGTTCACCGGCGTATCCCAAACCTGGGTACGTTTCGACATCAGGAGCCAGCGCTGCAGTTCCTCGATGGTCTGCTTGTCGTTCGGTTTCAGCATCTGCATCGCCTCTATCACAGATACCTGGGTTGGTATCTTATAGTTTCTCCAGCTGTAGAGCGCCTTGCGGGTATCGTAGTAGCGGCCCATCTCCTCGCGGTAAACGGCATATTCGTTCACGCTCTGCAGATATTCGTCAGCCTTCTCGCGGTAGGCAGCATTCTGCTGGCTGTTTCTGGCGAGCACCACAGCAGCACGTGCCTTACCATAGATGGTGAAATCACTGATCATCTTCGACATTTTATCCAGCAGATAAGCCTGGTCCTGTTCGAAATTCTCTTTCATCTTTCTACCATCCATTGAGAGGATGTAGAGATAATGCAGCGCCTGTTCACTTGGACTTACCTTGTGCTTCTTCTCCTCCATCTTCTTCATCTCTCTAACTTCACGAGCTGTCTGCCAGGAGAGATAATTGATGGCAGAAGTCAGCATTTTAGAGATTGACTTTTGCGTGCCGGCGATGGCATTCAGACGAACCATCATCTCGGCTACAGCCGTAGTCATATATCTGCTGCCCTTCATTCCCTTCCACCAGGAGAAGGAACCATCGTTATTCTGCAACTTCCTCAGTTTCTCCACCTGATTTTGCAGACGGTTGGTTTCCAAAGATAGATTTTTCTGGATATAAGTGGTGATGGTATTGGCATAGATGGCAGACATCAGCGAGATGGCGTCCTCATCATCCGGATTGCTGATGGCAGGCAACGCCTTGATCATCAGCCAACTTGGGTTATTGGTATACTCGATGGTTACCTTTGCCTCTTCAGCGCCCTTCGCCTGCTTGCCCTCCTTGTTCAGGAAGAGTTTGCTCAGATCGAAGTTCTGCTCACCCTTCTGATGCAGGGTGATAGGCAGGGTGTTCACCACGAGTTCACGGTTGCTCAAAACCGGCAGATAGTGCTGTTCACCATCGCTGTAGCCATTACCGGCAGCCACCACCTTATTAATATATACGCCTTCTTTCAGTCCCTGGACATCAAAGGAGATGGTAGCAGAGCCCTCGGCATCAATGCTGTAGTTCTGCGTCTTCTGCCAAACCACCTTGTTGGTCTCCGGGTCAAGAATCTGCATACGGGTGTTGCCGCTCACTTTCTTGTCGGAAGTATTGAAGAGTTTCACCACGATGGTGCTCTTATCGCCCTCACGCAGGAAGCGAGGCATGTTAGGCTGCACCATCACGGTTTTCTGAGCCACAGCCTCATCCACCAGCAAACCGTTGCGCATCTCCTTGTCATGAGCCAAGCCCATGAACTTCCAGGTAGTCACGCTTTCCGGCAGGGTAAATCTGATGGCTACGTTGCCATTGTTGTCGCTCTCCAAGGCAGGATAGAAGAAGGCGGTCTCGTTCAGGTTCTCGCGCACCTGCACCTGGTCGAGGAACAGTTCTGCATCTGAGCCAGAACCACCTACAAACTGCGGCATCTCCTCTACTACATCAAAAACCTTGTTGGCAGATGGAGCAGGCGCAGCAACACGGGTCATATTACTCCCACGAATTTTCATGACTTTCGCTTCCTCTTGAACCAGCTCGTCTTTCTTTATACGAACAGCCTCAACGGTTCCGCCCAAAGAACGTTCCAACTTGCTCAGCTCCACCGCTTGCATATAAGCATAATAGCTAAAGTATTTGCCATCAAACTTATCTACATCCAGTCCCCTCTCGTCATAATACTTGGTAGGATAAACGCCATTCAAGTATAATGAACGGAAACTGAGGTTGTGCTTCCAGTAGCAGTCTGGCAAACTCTGATAGAAGCCCAGGGAGAAATTCCAGGAATGCGGGGCTATCTGGTCGAGCGACTTGTCATAGAGTACGCTCATCAGCTGCGCCTTGGCTGGCTTGCCGTCAGGGGTGGTAATCTTCAGCGTCCACTCCTCCTTCTGTCCAGGGGTCAGACGGTTGCGGAAGCTCTTCCAGGCGATATTCAGTTTTTTCTCAGGCAAAGGACGGACGATGCTCATCATTCGGGTATAGCACTTGCCTTGCTTCACGAAACTATAGTTCAGTACGATGCCCGACGCATATTCCTCCTTGTAGGTGAAAGGCAGAGTCACGATACTGTCGCCCAACTCCCAGGCGCCCTTCTCCAGCAGTTTGTTGCCGGCGATGATGGAATATACGATGTGCGCTCCGTTCTCCGAAGAGCCCACCTGGATATAGACCGGCTTGCCATCACGAGGGAAGGTCTTCGCCGTCTGATAATACCATTCGGTAGTTGGCTCCACCGGATGGGTATCCTTCATACTGAAGAGCGTGAACTTCTGCTGCAGGGTATCCTGTCCGCAGATTGCCTCCAACTGATGAACGCCAGATTTCCAAACGAGGGAAGAAGAGGCAGATGATGCAGAAGAAGCATATTCCTTGATAGAAACCGATACATTCGCCTCGGCATCCTTCCATTCGCCCTCATCAATTCGATATTTCAACCTACTAGAAATCGGCATACCACTGGCATTGCGGTAAGCGAAGGTCACCGTCTTCAGACTGTCTGTTTCGATACGCTTAGGAAGATTCACCGTGAGGATGGTTGGCTTGGTGCCCAGAGGCAGACTCATCACGCCCTCGTGGCTCTCGCCGCTGATGTCGGTAACGATGGCTGAGACCTCGAAGTTGAAGAAACGGGCGATGCGCATGAACTCGCTCATATCAGCCTCGTCTTTTCCTGACAAGGAAGCCTCCAGCGGAATCTCTACGTCGAAGGTTCCGTCCTCACGAGTCACGCAACTGTCGGTCTTCACCAACTGTCCGGCAGATCCTGCGCCCCACCACCAAAGCTGGTTTCTGCGGGTCACCTGATACTCCACCTTGGCACCCTGCACCGGCACTCCGGCATAGGTCTTGGCTGAAGCTTTCACCACCACGGTGTCGCCCCAGGTATATTTCTCGTTCACCTTCGGGAAGGTAATCTCGAAGGTTGGACGCTTGTACTCCTCAACTCTGAAATATTCGCTTGCTGTACCATTCACGGAGATGGAATACTGTCCTGTCTTTCCCTCCTTCGGGAGTTCGAAATCTACCGAAGCCGTACCATATTCATCGGTCGTAACCTTCTGTTCTGCCACCTGCTTCCAGTTGGCATCACTCAGGACAAACTTCAGTTCCATGCTCTTGCCAGGCACGCTGGCATCCAAGCCCTTCTTCACGATGTAGGAAATGGCTGAGGCATGCACGGTCTGACCCGGACGATAGATGCTGCGGTCGGTAAACAGCTGATGTTTAATCTTGTCATCCTTCCGTTCGTAATAGCGGGTGCGAGAAAGATAGATATCCTTGGCAGGCGTAAACTTGTCATTGCTGGTGGAAATCAAGACGTTTCCATCCACATTCTTGAAGTAAGCCTCGCCGTTCTCATCGGTAGTCAAGCGGGCATGAACTATTCGCTTGTCCTTCTTCGTCTTGAAATCATACCGCTGGTCGTAGAGTTCTATCTTCGCCCCGGCGATAGGCTGTCCGTCGGTAGCATTCACCACCACATAGCGATGCTTATCATCAGGCAACTGCTGAATCATCACCGCCAGATTGCTGACATAGAAGAGTTCTCGCTGCGGAGCGATGCCGGTATTATCCGAAGTCACCTCCATCAGATAGGCACCCAGCGGCAGATTGCCACCGATTTCAATGGAATCCTTCACCTCTTCGTAATCCGGACGACCATAGTAGTTGCGGCTGAAATCCTTCTGATGCAGCTTCGTAGTCTTCTTCAGGAGCATCTTATAGGTAGCCTCATCCTGAGCATCATATTCATTATCCGCCGTGATGTTGAGGCGGGAGATGCTGATTTTCAGGTTCTGGAGATTACGCACATCCAGCTGCACCCAAACCTTCTCCCCAGGTCGCAATACCTGCGGCATATCCTTCACCCGGAACATCGGTTCGGTAAGTCGCTTCTGCGCATTTCTCAATTCGTTCATTCTCGACCATTCACCCCAGCGGCTCAGCGCATAGTTGATATAGTTGAGCTTATCCTGCGGTTTGGCATCGGTAGCACCTTCCATGAAGCGGAAATGCTCCACGGCAAGTTCGCCTGCCTCCGGAATATCCTGATAAATCTGGATGAGCGAGTCGATGGTCTGCAGATACTTCGATTTCTTCACCTCTCTCACGTCGTCCTGTCGGTATTTCTCGATGAGCTTATAGGCACAGAGACAAGCCGCACCCCGATTGCCCACATTATTATAATAGGTGTACAGCTGCAGATACGCCTCCTTGCTGTCTGCCTCGAATCCGATGAGATGCAGCAGATCGTTGTTAAAGGAACTGCCATCCACGCCCTTCAGCGTCAATGGAACATACTCTGTAGATGCATGTCGAGCAAGAAGTTCAGGCTGTTCCAAGGCCTTCTTGAAGAACTCCTGGCTTTTCTTTTCGTTCATATCACGGTACACCTTGCCCAGCACGGCATATCTCACCGCCTTCAATGCGGGGTCGTTCACCTTCAGCACCTCTGCTTCCATCCGCTTCACGTTAGGCGTCAGCGAGTCAGCCGAAATCTCTTTCCAGAGTGTCATCTGTCTTATCTCAGCCGCCAGCAGCTGCCCGTAATCTTTGGCAGCCGAAGCCTTGGCGATGATTTTCTTCATCACCGCGATTTCGCTCTTAGGCTGGGCCTTCTGAGCATTGATTTCAGCTTGCTTCCACAAGTTGTCGTATGTCTGAGCCGCTACCTGCATCGTAGCAAAGAGGGCTATCAGAAGTGATAAAATGTTTCTTTTCATAAGCCAACTGTATAAAATGTTAATGGAATGATGATAATCATCAAACTTTTCATTGCAAAAATACAAAAAAAAACTGTTTTCTAACCCCGAAACTTAAACTTTTTACTATCTTTGCACCAAAATAGTATATTTTACCAAGAAATAACATTAAAAAAACAATGGCAGAAAAAAAGTATGGTCATTTTGATGACGCCAATCGCGAATACGTGATTACTGACCCAAAGACCCCATGGCCTTGGATCAATTATTTGGGTAACGAGGATTTCTTCTCGCTCATCTCAAACACAGCAGGTGGTTATTCCTTCTACAAGGATGCCAAATTCCGTCGCATCACCCGTTATCGCTACAATGGTGTGCCGATGGATAACGGCGGTCGCTATTTCTATATCAAAGATGGCGATACCGTATGGAACCCGGGATGGAAACCTTGCAAGACACCGCTCGACAGCTACGAGTGCCGCCACGGCATGAACTATACCCGCATCACAGGCAGCAAGAACGGCGTAGAGGCGAGTGTGCTCTTCTTCGTACCCCTCCATACATGGGCTGAGGTGCAGAAGATGACGCTGAAGAACCAGACTGAGGAGGTGAAGACCCTCAAAGTGTTCTCCTTTGCAGAGTGGTGCCTCTGGAATGCTGCTACCGACATGGAGAACTTCCAGCGCAACTTCTCTACGGGCGAGGTGGAGGTAGAGGGTTCTACCATCTATCACAAGACCGAATATCGTGAGCGCCGCAACCACTATGCTTTCTACACAGTGAATACCGAGATTCAGGGCTACGATACCGACCGCGAGAGCTTCATCGGACTCTACAACGAGTTTGCCGAGCCTGAGGCTGTGCTGGAAGGCAAGCCACGCAACAGTTTTGCCCACGGCTGGAGCCCTATCGCATCGCATTATATCGAGGTTACCCTGCAGCCAGGCGAGAGCCGCGACCTCATCTTCCTTTTGGGATATGTGGAGAACGAGCAGGACAAGAAGTTCAGCGCCAAGAAGGTAATCAACAAGGAGAAAGCTCATCAGCTTATCGCCAAGTTTGATACCACCGAAAAGGTGGATGCTGCCTTCGCAGAACTCAACCAGTACTGGGATAACCTGCTGAACATCTTCACCGTGAAGAGCGGCAACGACAAGTTAGACCGTATGGTGAACATCTGGAACCAGTATCAGTGCATGATCACCTTCTGTATGTCGCGTTCGGCAAGTTTCTTCGAGAGCGGCATCGGTCGAGGCATGGGCTTCCGCGATTCCAACCAGGACCTCGTAGGTTTCGTTCATCAGATACCTACCCGTGCACGCCAGCGCATCATCGATATCGCCAGCACCCAGTTCCCTGACGGTGGCTGCTACCACCAGTATCAGCCGCTCACCAAACGTGGCAACAACGATATCGGTGGCGGTTTCAACGACGACCCATGCTGGCTCATCTTCGGTACCGTAGCCTATATCAAGGAGACGGGCGACTTCTCTATCCTCGCTGAGCAGGTGCCTTTCGACAACCAGCCAGGCACAGAAGTAAGCCTCTTCGAGCACCTCAAGATTTCGATGAACCATGTTATCAACAACCTGGGTCCGCACAAGTTGCCACTCATCGGAAGAGCCGACTGGAACGACTGTCTGAACCTGAACTGCTTCTCCTGGGACCCTAACGAGAGTTTCCAGACCACCGAAAACAAGGGCGAAGGAAGCAAGGCAGAGAGTCTGATGATAGCCGGTCTGTTCGTGGTTACCGGCAAGGATTATGTGGCTCTGTGCAAGCAGCTTGCCAAGGAAGCTTTGGAAAGCAAGGAGGGCGAAATAGCCGGTCTTGCAGAGGAAGATTATTTGACAGAAGCCGAGCGCATGCAGCAGGCTGTAGATGAGATGAACGAGGCTGTGAAGCAGCATGGATGGGACGGAGAATGGTTTCTCCGCGCTTACGATTTCTTCGGCAACAAGATTGGTAGTGATGAGAACGAGGAAGGCAAAATCTTCATCGAGAGCCAGGGCTGGTGTACGATGGCTGGTATCGGTCTGGAAGAAGGACTCTGCGATAAAGCACTGGATAGCAGCAAGAAACGACTGGAATGCGAGCACGGACTGGTGCTGAACAACCCAGCTTACACCACCTATCATGTAGAAATGGGTGAGATTTCTTCTTATCCTGAAGGCTACAAGGAGAACGCCGGCATCTTCTGCCACAACAATCCTTGGGTCATCATCGGAGAGACTGTAGCCGGTCGAGGCAACGATGCCTGGAGCCATTATACCAAGATTCTGCCTAGTTATGTAGAGGAAAAATATCAGACACTTCACAAGGTAGAGCCTTACGTAAACTGCCAGATGGTAGCCGGTAAGGATGCAGCCAAACCGGGCGAAGGAAAGAACTCCTGGCTCACCGGTACAGCGGCATGGATGTGGTATACAGTATCAGAATTCATCCTCGGCATCAAGCCAGATTATGAAGGTTTGCTCATCGATCCTTGTCTCCCAAGCACCGCTAAGGAGTATGAGGTAACCCGCAAGTTCCGTGGTGGCGAATACCATATCACAGTAAAGAATCCTAGCGGAAACCAGAAGGGCGTGAAGCAGATTACAGTGGATGGCACTCCTATCTCAGGCACCATCATTCCTTGCTCTGAAGGCAAGCATGAAGTAGTGGTTGAGATGTAAATCAGCCAGATTTTATCAAGTTACGATTTGAAAGTTCAATGTAACGAAATTCTTTTCATACCCATGCCCCCTGTTTTAGGGGGTATGGGTATCACAATAAACACTTGCCCCTTTATTTCAAGGGAGCAAGTGTTTTATTTATTTAATAATCTGATACTTAGCTTTTAATATAAGCACATATTTAACAGTATCAAGAGTAAGATTCAAAGTCTCTAGCATTGACTCAGTTCCTCAATAACTCAGTTCCTCAGTTTTTTCCTAGGGGGTATATAGCCCTTATAGTTCAAAGTTGTTTTAAATTGTTATATATTATATATTATTATATATATATAAATATACTGTCTCTTATACACATCTCCGAGCCC
>OJOQ01000450.1_pt1 | contig 14282 bp, 8 predicted proteins | sample 1598241 | NCBI WGS metagenome assembly OJOQ01 (sample SAMN03922466, study PRJEB24848) | human gut metagenome | isolation source: stool sample | host: Homo sapiens | place: Germany | collected 2010-11
GCAATTTTGAATTTTGCATTGTGCATTATGAATTAGCAAATTGTGTTTTATGAATAAACTCTCTTTGTTATAATATTTCTTGATGATAATCAGGGTATATCTCATTAAGGGTCATTTCAAGCTATGAAATGGCCCTTTTTGTTGTGCCAAAAGGGCCATACGGCAGGCCGTAACGTGCCGTTTTGCACGTCAAGGCACACTGCACGGGGAACCACTGGCAATCAACGGATTAGCAATTCATACAAAAATCTTGTGCAACAAGCGCATTGTAGAGATTCCAGCAGATGATTAAGGAGTAAGAGCTAAGACTACTTGAAAAGACGACTCTATTGAAAAGGATAATCCACAATACACAATGGATAACTCACAATGCACAATGCAAAATTCAAAATTGCCGCCACAGAGTACTTCCGGGCATGTTTTCCTAACCCTTAACCCTTAACTCTTAATTCTAAAAAATCTTCGGCCACCCGTCTTCCGTCCATGCCATCGGGCGCTGCACAAGTATCGAGGCACCACCGCGGGGTATGCTATAGCCGTGGCAGATGAATATGTCGGAATCGCCGAAACGGTAGGCTGCGCTGTGGCCGGCAGCCTCAAACTCCCTCTTGTCGCCCTCGAACACCAGCGTGCCGCCGCCATCGCGCATGTCGCGACCGTCTTTGTCGAGATACGGCCCGGCCACGGTCTTGCTGCGGCCCACGGCCACCCGGTATGTGCTCTCCATGCCGCGGCAACAGTAATCCCACGACACGAAAAGGTAAAAATAGTCGCCGTGGCGGAAGATAAACGGGGCCTCGATGGGGTTGGCGCGCCCCGTGGTGGTGCGGCGCGCTATGGTTTGCGGCCTGGCCCCTGCAGCCACGTGCATCGTAGAGTCGAGCCCGACGAGCTGTATGCCTCCCCAGAATGAGCCGTAGGCAAGCCACGGCCGGCCATTCTCATCGATGACGAAATTCGGGTCGATGGCATTCCAGTTGTCACGGCCCTCACGCGAGCACACCAGCGGCCCCTCGTCGCGCCACCGTGCCCCCACGGCAAGCGTTGTCGACGACGCCAGCCCTATGGCCGAGGTGCGCTTGCCAAACGTTGAGCAGCTGTAGGCCATCCACCAGCGCCCACGGTAGCGTATGACGTCGGGTGCCCACACATGGCGGCGGAAGCCCGGCACGGAGTCGTGCGTCCACTGCGGTATGCTGTCGAGCACAGGCTCAGCGTGCACCGTCCATGTGCGCCTGTCGGCCGAAGTGGCGTGCTGCAGGCCGTTGCCAGTGCTGAACACGTGATAAACGCCGTCTTCAACGGCCATCACGGGATCGTGTACCATTAGCGTGTCTGTGGTGAATGAGTGCCGCCCGTGCGGCTTACGGTCTTGCGCCACGGCCGCAACAGAGGCCAGCGCAAGCATTGCTATCAATGTATTTCGCATGAAACAGTTTTTTGTTTTGCACCATACATACCGCCTGCCCCCGGCACAATGGCACCCGATTGGCGTGCAGATGGCCTGCCGCCATTGCCCGAGTCGTCGTCGGCCAGGTCGGGGCGAGGCTGCAGGCAAGATGCCGGCAATGGGCCGCTATCGCTTTGAGGGCATAATGCAGATGTCGGAACAAACATCATTCGGTATAATGTACGGTTTGGTTTAAATATGGTCTATAGAATAGGCAGGGCAACATCGGATGCCCGCAAGGCCATCGGCACAACAGCATCCCGGGCGCGGCAGGGCACGACCGGCCGCCGACGAGCCCCCGGCCACGGCTGTACGGTATTGAGGCCACAGCGTGTCAATACAGCAACACAAGTCCGGCAACGGCACTGTAGAGTATCATCCGTATCGGGTTTATCTTGAGAATCTTTGTCCCTATGAACGTGGCGGCAAAGAGGGCGACGCTGATCCAGAACTGCCAAGGGTTCTCGTCGGGCGACGAGAAGTTTTCGCGGGTCATCAGCAACAGCGTTGCCGCGCCGAGCAAGCCCACCACCGCGGGGCGCAGACCGGCAAAAACCGACTGCACGGCCTGCGTGTTCATATACTTGATGAACAGCCGGCTAATGAGAATCATCAGTATTATGGATGGCAACATGAGCGCAAAGGTGGCCAAGGCGCTGCCCACAACCGACATGGAATAGCCGTAGCCGGCGTTGTGGACGGCCGTGAAGCCACAATAGGTGGCGCTGTTGATGCCTATCGGGCCGGGCGTCATCTGGCTTATGGCCACTATGTCGGTAAACTCGCTCGTGGTCATCCAATGCCAGTGATGCACCACCTCGCCCTGTATGAGCGACAGCATGCCATAGCCTCCGCCAAAGCCAAAGAGGCCAATGAAGAAAAAGGTGACAAACAAATTGACGAATATCATCATTCAGTGGGTTTGATATACTTGCCGTAAACATAGCCGCCAAGGCCGACCAGGATAATGATCAGGATGGGCGAAACGCCGAATGCCCATATCGCCAGCGCCCCGGCGATGGGTATCCAACAGTTGGCCCAGCCCACCTTGGCGCTGCGCGCCAAGTCGAAAGTGGGCACGGCAATGAGCGCAACCACCGCCGGGCGTATGCCGCGGAATATGGCGGCCACCACGGGATTGTCGTCAAACTGATGGAAAAACATGGCTATGAGCAGTATGCAAAGAAACGACGGCATGGCTGTGCCTATCGATGTGCACAGCGCTCCGCGCGTCTTGCGCAGCCTGTAACCTATGAACGTGCTCAGGTTGATGGCAAAAACGCCGGGGCAACTCTGGGAGATGGCTATGAGGTCTATCATCTCTTCCTTGGTCACCCAGCCGCGGCGGGCCACCACCTCCTGCTCTATGAGCGGTATCATGGCGTAGCCTCCGCCCAGGGTAAACATCCCTATCTTGAAGAAAGTGGCAAAACTCTCGATGTAAATGTTGCGCATTGGCTAAGTGAATTTAAGCAAACGCTGAAGCCACGGGCCACCCGGGGCATGGCAAAGCCCCGGGTGACACATGGTTTCAACGGCCTCCGCAGACATTCATGTCACGAAGGCCACCATATTGTATGCCTCACCCCCTGTGGCTCTCCACCCACTTGCGGGCATTGACGAATGCCTCAATCCAAGGCGTCACCTCGTCGCGGCCGCGGCGGTTGAGCGGATAGTAGGCGTTGTTCCAGGGGAAGCAGGCACGCTCCAGGTGGGGCATCATGGCCAGGTGGCGACCATCCTTTGATGCTATGCCGGCCACGCTGTAGTCTGAACCGTTGGGGTTGCCCGGATATTCGCTGTAGGCATATTTCAGCACCACGTTGTAATGGTCTTCGGGATAGGGCAACGAGAACTTGCCTTCTCCGTGGGCCACCCATATGCCGAGCTTCGAACCGCTGAGCGAACCGAACATGACGCTGTCGTTGCGGGGCACGTCTACGCCGAGGAAAGCCGACTCAAACTTGTGCGAATCGTTGTGCAGCATCCTGCCCTTCTTGTCGTCGGCGGGCGTTATCAGGCCCAGTTCCATCATCAGCTGGCAGCCGTTGCACACACCGAGCGACAGTGTGTCGGGGCGCGCATAGAACCTGTCGAGAGCCTCCTTTGCCTTGGGGTTGAAGAGGAAAGCGCCCGCCCAGCCCTTGGCCGAGCCCAGCACATCGCTGTTGGAGAAGCCTCCGCAGAACACAATCATGCTGATGTCGTCGAGCGTTTCGCGGCCGCTGATGAGGTCGGTCATCATCACATCCTTGACGTCGAAGCCCGCAAGGTAAAGCGAATAGGCCATCTCGCGCTCGCCGTTGGTGCCTTTCTCGCGTATGATGGCAGCTTTGACGCCGCTCGGCGTGCGTCGGTCGGGGCTGATGCCATACGTCGACATGAGTCCGGTGAAGCTGTGGTTGAAGCGCAACTGCAGCGGTTGCTTCTTGTAGTTGGCGTAACGCCGGTCGGCACAACCGTTCATGCTCTGGTCGCGGTCGAGCAGGTATGACGTCTTGTACCACACGTCACGCAGGGCGTCGATGTCGAAATCGTGCTCAAAGTCGCCGCAGACAACTGTCAGCTTGCGCTCCTTCGGCATCGGGTAACCAATCTTGGCATACCCAACCCCCATGTCTTCCATGAAGTCGCGGAACTCAAACTTGTGCTCGTCGGACACCTCGATGACCACGCCGGGGTTCTCGGCGAAGAGCGCCTTGACCACGTCGCCGTCGGTGCAAAGGTCGTGCAGGTTGATGTGCAGGCCGCCGTTGGTGTTTGCGAAGCACATCTCGAGCAGCGTGGTGACAAGTCCTCCGGCCGAGATGTCATGGCCGGCCATCACCCATCCGCGCCTTATCAGCTCCTGCACGGCGTTGAACGCATCGCAGAAGTAGTCGGGGTTCTGCACCGTGGGCACGTCGTCGCCCACCCGGCCCAAGCTTTGTGCGAAGGCGCTGCCGCCGAGCCGCTGCCTGTCAAAGGAGAAGTCGATGTGGTAAAGCGACGCGTTCTTGTCGTTGACGAGCACGGGCGACACCACCTTGCGCACGTCGCTGACCTCGCCTCCGGCCGATACGATGACCGTTCCGGGTGCTATCACCTTGGTGCCGTCGGGATATTGCTGGCTCATGGAGAGCGAGTCTTTGCCCGTGGGCACGTTGACGTGGATGGCGCAGCAGAAGTCTGACAAGGCCTTTACGGCCGAGTAGAGGCGCGCGTCCTCACCCTTCTGCGAACGGCAGGGCCACATCCAGTTGGCCGAAAGGCTGAGACTCTGCATCCCGTCGGCCAAAGGCGCCCACACGATGTTGGTAAGTGCCTCGGCCACAGAGAGCACACTGCCCGCCTCGGGCGATGCGAGCCCGGCCTGCGGGGCGTGGCCCAGTGCGGTGGCTATGCCGCTGCGGCCGCGGTAGTCGAGCGCAACCACGCCGCAGTCGCTAAGCGGCAGCTGCAGTTCGCCCTGGCATTGCTGGCGCGCAATCTTGCCGGTGACCGACCGGTCGACCTTGTTGGTGAGCCAGTCTTTGCAAGCCACGGCCTCAAGCTGGAGCACACCGTCGAGGTAACTCTCTATGTCGGCGCCGCTGGCATTCTGCTTTTTATATTCAACGTCGGCATAATGGCGCTCTACGGTCTCGTCGACCATCACCGTCTTTGGCGAATGTCCGAACATCTGGGCCACGTCGAGGTCGAACGGCTTGACGCCGTCGCCCTGCACAAACGAGAAGTGTGCGTCGCCGGTGGTCTCGCCAACGACATACATCGGGGCGCGTTCGCGCTCGGCAATGCGGCGTACGTGGTCGATGTGCTTCTCGTCGATGAGCAGTCCCATGCGCTCCTGGCTCTCGTTGGCAATTATTTCTTTCGAGCTCAGAGTCTTGTCGCCGATGGGCAACTTGGTCATGTCTATGCGGCCGCCGCATTCCTCTACGAGCTCCGAGAGGCAGTTGAGGTGGCCTGCCGAGCCATGGTCGTGGATGCTCACCACGGGGTTCACGTCTTCCTCGCATAGCGCCCTGACCAGGTTGTAGGCCCGTTTCTGCATCTCGGGGTTGGCCCGTTGCACGGCGTTGAGCTCGATGCCGTTGGAGTAGCGGCCAGTGTCTACCGACGACACCGACCCGCCTCCGAGCCCGATGCGGTAGTTGTCGCCACCCACCACAACAATCTTGTTGCCTGCCTGCGGCTCTTTCTTCAGGCAGTCGCGCCGCGTGCCGTAGCCCACGCCGCCGGCGAGCATTATCACTTTGTCGTAAGCGTAGCGCTCATCGCCCTCCTTGTGCTCAAACGTGAGCACGCTACCGCAGATGAGCGGCTGCCCAAACTTGTTGCCGAAGTCGCTCGCTCCGTTCGACGCCTTTATCAGAATCTGCTCAGGTGTCTGGTAAAGCCACTTGCGCACCGGCAGTATCGACTCCCACGAGCGGTCGCCGCCGTCGGCCAGCCTGGGGTAGGCCGTCATGTAGACAGCCGTGCCTGCTATGGGCCACGAGCCCACGCCACCGCCCATGCGGTCGCGAATCTCGCCTCCCGTGCCCGTGGCGGCGCCGTTGAACGGCTCGACGGTTGTCGGGAAATTGTGGGTCTCGGCCTTCAGCGAGATGACGCTCTCGATGTCTTTCACAGCAAAATAGTCGCTCGTCGACTGGTCGCGGGGTGCAAATTGCTCCACCACGGGCCCGCCGGCAAAGGCAACGTTGTCTTTATAAGCAGAGAGAATCTTGTTTGGGTTTTCCTTGGTTGTCTTCTTGATAAGGGCAAAGAGGCTCGACTCCATCTCCTTGCCGTCTATGATAAACGTGCCGCCGAATATCTTGTGGCGGCAGTGCTCCGAGTTGATTTGGGCGAAGCCGAATATCTCGGAGTCGGTAAGCGGGCGCCCCAGCTCGCCTTCAATCTTGTGCAGATACTCAATTTCTTCCTTCGAAAGGGCCAGGCCCTCCTGCTCGTTGTACTCTTCAAGGTTTTCGACGTGCTTTATCGGCTCCGGCTCGTGGTTGACAGTGAATACGGTCTGGTCGAGCCCGTCGTACATCCGCTGCAACATCGGGTCGTGGTCGGCATCCTTGCCCGACACGGGGAAATACTCTTCGATGCGGGATATGCCATGGAGGTTCATGTTCTGCGTTATCTCCACGGCATTGGTACTCCACGGAGTGACCATCTCGCGGCGCGGTCCGACGAAGAAGCCTTCAAGACTTGAGGCGCTCTCGAGGGCGGCCCCGCCATAAAGCCAACACAATTCTTTGATTTCGTCCTGACCCAACTGATGGTCAGTCTCTGTTGCAATCACGCTCTGTTGCGGAGTTCTGAAAAAAAGTATCATGCCTTTATATATATAAAATGTTTCAATGCTACGAGTGGCGGACGGCATGGATGCGACCCGCCGGATTGCGCGCGGCCGTGGCTGCGGCGGCCAATGCGCTGACAAGACCGCCCTGCCTTCGTCGGGCCGAGCGCAGATTGCCTTATTAAAAGACAACGCAAGCAAGGGGAAAGCAAGCTGACTTGCAATTTCCCGAGCGCGGCTTATCTTATGCAAAGATAATGCAAGCGAGAGGAAAGCAAACTGACTTGCTATTTCCCGAGCGCAGCTTATCTTATGCAAAGATACAACATTTTATTGCGTCAACCAAATGTTTGGCCATTTTTAGAAGTGGCAACACCAAAAAGCTGGTGCACGACGCCGAAGCCAACGCCAACACATGGCATGGCGGCAAGGCCGAGAGCACATATCCGCACACAGGCAGCAGCTCACGAAACAGGCTGGTAACAACCGCCAACCGCCAGACACGCCATGCCACCATAGGTCTCGCGACAGTGCACCGGTGTAAAATCGGTTTACCACCCTGGCCATTTGCGGCAAACCTCAGATTCACAGCGAATTGCAATACAGCAGGAAACGACTTGCCAAACGGCCCCTACCGGCATGCAGAACGGCAGGTATTGGCCGGTGAAAAGGGCCGTTTGGCAATGCAAAACGGCATCGACGCCAACAAGACCGGCCCTCTGTAAGCATATTTCACCATTATTGCCTGCTTGCCATGGCCATGCCGCCAAACCGCTACCCTACGGCTGCCGCAGCCCGGCAATGGCTCGAAACGATTGTTTGAAGAAAACATTTTGAAATTACAACGGTTTGTGCTACCTTTGCATAAGATAAGCTGCGCTCGGGAAATTGCAAGCCCGCTTGCTTTCCTCTCGCTTGCATTATCTTTGCATAAGCCAAGCCGCGGCCGGCAAGCGGCCGGCAAGCCCACATTGCTACCGCACGCATTACATTTAAACAAGATAGAATGCAAGTGGCAACAAACGGGCTGGATTGCCCGGAAAAGGGCGGCCCAACTGACCAAATGGGCAAACCGGGCACTTCGCTGCCATGACTTGGCATGGCGGGAACAGCGGCAACACAACAGTAACGACAGCGCCACGGCTCGCCTCGACAACATTAGGCCAAGGCTACGACGGCGGAACGGGCGGACGAACAAAACAAAAACGAGACAAAATGGACAAGAAAGAACTGATGATGAGGGCCATCAGGCTCTCGGAAGAAAGCGTAAGAAACGGTGGCGGACCGTTCGGCGCAGTGATAGCGCGCAACGGCGAGATTGTGGCTGAAGCCTCAAACAGCGTTACGCCCGACTGCGACCCGACGGCCCATGCCGAGGTGAACGCAATAAGGATGGCTGCACGCAACACCGGCAGCTACGACCTGAGCGGATGCGAGATATTCACATCGTGCGAACCATGCCCCATGTGCCTCGGGGCCATATACTGGGCTCACCTCGACAAGATTTACTATGCCAACGACAGGAAGGATGCTGCCGGCATAGGATTCGACGACGATTTCATTTACAAAGAACTGGAACTGAAACCGGCCGAGCGCCATAAGCCGTCGGAAATATTCTTGCCCGAAGAGGCCAAGCGGGCTTTCGAGATGTGGAAGGAGAAAGACGACAAACGCGAATACTGACATTTGGCCCGGCCCGGAGGCTTTCACCCCGGGGCCGGGCCTTTGCATGGCATAATGACACAAGGGCCATGCAAGCACATTATATTATATCTGGAAAACACCACCGAAACCTTTTATACCGCAAGCCCATGACCACGCTACAACGGAGGCGCTGCAGGCCGAAAAGGGCATCAATATGCCTTTTGAAGGCCACGCCATCCATGCCGCCTTCTGGGCTGAACTACATCAAACTTCCATTCTTATCCTGTTTGCGCACACAAAATATTGATTTACGTCAAGAATAACGCAATTAACCAACACTTTCCGCTTCAAAGTGTTGGCCAATCCGCAAAAAGGCAGTACCTTTGCAACGTCAAAAGGTTAATAGATTGTTTTAGGTTAGTAATAATATTTATAGTTTTAGGTTTTTAGTTATTGGTAGAAAGAAAGTTTCAAGTGTGATAACAAAGGTCGTCGTGAGACGCTCTTAACTTTCAAAAGGTTAGTATTAGTATTAGTTATGATTCCTGCTTGCCATTATTATTTAATGGCAGCGGGACTCTGGCTAATAAAGCCGGAGTAACAAAAATGACAAGGATTTTTAGTTAAACATAGGCTTGGACGTCGCTGCCCGTTGATGGGTGGTGACGTTTTTTTTGTGCCGCCCGCGCGCAGGGGCTGCCTCACGGCATAGCCTGCGGCCCACGGGCGACACTGCATTTCATGCTTTCTCTATCAGCACAGTGGCGTAGGCGCTGATGCCTTCCTCACGCCCGGTAAACCCAAGGCGCTCGGTTGTTGTGGCCTTTATCGACACGTCATCCTCGTCAATGCCTATGATGGCGGCCATGCAACGCTTCATCTCGGGTATGTGCGGGTTCATCTTGGGCCTTTCGGCGCATATCGTGGCATCGATGTTGCCCACGGAGTAACCCTTCGTGGCTATCAGTTCCACTGTCTTGCGCAACAGCACCTTGCTGTCAATGCCGTCGGTCTCGGCCGCCGTGTCGGGGAAATGATAGCCTATGTCGCGCATGTTGGCAGCACCAAGCAGCGCGTCGCAGATGGCATGGATAAGCACATCGGCGTCACTATGCCCCAGCAATCCGAGACTGTGGGCTATCTTTATTCCGCCAATCCAAAGCTCGCGGCCTTCAACCAGGCGGTGGACATCATATCCGAACCCTACTCTTATCTTCATATTCGTTGGTATATTAATGTATGACTGTAACTCAAAAAAATTGCCGGAACGGTACGGCAAGCAGCCAGAAGCCACCTTGCCGCACCGTCCCGGCACCAGGCCATGCCTCGCCGAGGGCAACAGGTGCCATCCCCGGTGGCATCACCTGCGGAACAGGTCTTTTATCCCGTCCATGTCAAACGCCAGCGAGAAGCGCAGCGTCTGGTCGAGCGGGTTGCTCTGCGCCGTAGATATGACGTAGCCCACGTCAAGCGAGAACACGCTCATGCGGAAGCCGCCGCCCACGGTGAAGTACTTGCGGTTGCCCTTGTTCTCGCTTTCGTGGTGGTAGCCTGCACGCAACGAGAACTGGTCATGGTAGACATACTCGGCTCCAACGCTCCATTGTATCTCCTCAAGCTCTTCCTTGAATCCTCCGGGAGCATCGCCAAAGCTCTTGAAAATGCCCGAGATGGAGCTCACATCGTTGTATTCCTCAATGACGCGGTTCCTGTAGTCGGTGGCCGACTCGCCCTCGTTCTGCAACGGAACGGTGGGCACAAGCAACTTGTTGGCGTCGGCCGATATCGAGAAACGGTTGTACTCGTCGATTGGCACCATCAACGAGGCACCTATGCGGAGGTTGGCCGGCAGGAACTGACTGCGGTTGTCGCCGTAATAAGTTATCTTGCTGCCCACGTTGCTTATGTTCATTCCGAGTCCAATCTGGCACTCGCGGCTGCCCATGGTGAAGTAATTGTTGTAATAAAGCGCCAGGTCGGCGGCGAAAGCCGAGGCCGGCGACGAGTCTTCGGTGTAGTCGTAGCGCAGGTCGGAGTATATCCAGCGTATCGCCGCGGCAATTGAGAAGTAGTCGCTGAGCATGAGCGAGTAAGCCACATCGATGGACATCTCATAGGGTTTGACGCTCATGGCGTTCTCCTCGGTCGAGGTCATGACCTCGCCGAGCGAGAAGTAACGCAGCGAACCCGACACGGCGCTGTAGTCGCCTATGCGGTAATAGCCGGCGACGTAAGCCAGGTCGATGTCGTTGACGAGCTGTCGGAGCCACGGGGTGTAGTTGAGCGACACGCCCGCCCGGCTGATGCAAAAAGGATATTTGGCCGGGTTCCAGTACTGCGAATTGACATCCGGGTCGGTGGCAACACCCACATCGCCCATTCCCGCAGCCCTTGCGTCGGGCGCAATGGTCTGCGATATGACCGCATGATCAACAGGATTAAACTCGCTCAGCTTGTCTTCCGCATGACCGGCGAGGGCCATCGACACGCACAACAGCGCAGCGTATATTCTCGGATTATGCTTCATTGAATGTTGGTGAAATTACTTTTTATTTGGTGAACACTAAACATAAAACGCCGCCATGGGCCCTTTTATTGCTCATTGTCATCATTTATTGCTTATTATTATCAGTTTCTTGGTCTTCGACGTATAGCTGCTGCCATCGCAACTTGCGCGCACCCGATACAGGTAAACGCCCGTGCCGAGTCGCCGGCCGCCGCCAACGGTGAGGTCCCAGTCGATGGTCAGCACGTTGTCGGTGGGCACGTCGGTCTCTGAATAAGACCACAGGTGGCGCCCGCTCATGTCGAACAAGTCGAGCACTACGTCAAGCTCGCTGCCGATGCGGTCGTGTATGATGCGGAATGTCGTGGCCGTGACGGCGGGATTCTCGGTGCATTCAACATCGATGATGGACGGTTCGACGCCTCGCGCCACCCTGAACGTTAGCTCGGAGGTTGAAGAGTTGTTCAGCACATCCCACGCCCTGAACTGCAACCTGTGCTCCCCTTCCGACAGGGTTGGTATGCTGAAGCCTATCGTTCCGCTCTTGTAACTGCCGAAATCAAACGAGAAGTAATCGTTGAGCACGTAAGTCTGCGACATGTCGCCGTCGATGATGAGCTGCAAATCATGGCCCACGCCACCGCCGGAAGCGTTGATTCCGTCTTCGTCAGACACCTCCGCGACGAAATACGGCGTGGGATTGACGTACGATCCGTTTGTGAACGACGACGAATTGAGGTAACAGTATATCGCCGGGCCGACGGAGTCGGGGCTGAGCTCGGCCGAGCCGTTGAACGTAATGGCCGAGCTTGCGCCGGCGGCAGTCTGGGTGCAGTCGTCGTTTACGGCATATATGTTTATCAGACCGTTGCCGTCGCTATACATAATGTCCTTTGGCACGACGAAAGAAAACTCGAATTGGCCGTCCGACACAGTGTTTGAACCTTTGAAAACCACGCTTGAACGGTCGGTAAACACAAACGCCTCGTCAGAGCCGTCGTTCGGATCGGTGTTGTTCAGCTTGCATACGACCTCTTGCTCCGCATCGCTCACCGTTGCCGTCAGGATGCCGTTGAAGCCCGAAGCTGTGGCATTGCCGTCGAGGATGCGCCCCCTTACCACTACCTCCGAGCCGGCCCCGAGGCGCACAGTGCCGCCTTCGCCAACGGCAACGCCACCGATGCTGTCGACCACAGCACCCAGAGTGGGCATGGCCAGCTTCATCGCTGGGTCGCCGAGCAGCGTAAACTGCAATTTGTTTACGGTAACGTCGCCCCCCGACTGGGCCTCGACGAGATACACCTTGGCCCTGCGCGCCGCCTCGCCGACAGAGACCAAACCCTCCGAATCGTCGAGCAGCTCGCGCATGAAGGCCATGTTCATGTTCTCGTTGTAGCTTGTGAATACAGTGCGGGTGGTTCCGTAGAAAGCCACGGCGCCACCTCTCGGGTTGAGGACGGCAGCTTCTCCGATGTTGTCTTCAAGCCCGTCGTAGGGCAGGATGTCGCATGCGGCGGTCACCCAGAGCGGAAGGTTGGACGAGACTGCGCTCTGGAAGTCGCTCAGCACAAGCACCTGCTCGTGAGAAATGCTGTTGGCTGAGCCATGTCCGTTGTAGTTCATCACCAGCGCCCCGTTGGCCATGTACTGCTTTACCAGCCTCACCACATCGGGATAACTGTTGCCCGTAGAAGTGACCTCGCGGTTGTAGGCATCCCACATTATCTTCCTCACATTATACTGCGGATGGTCTGCCATCACCATGTTGGCCACCCTGTCGGCCGTGACCATGTGCACATTGTTGTTTCCGTCGTCGCCCATGAGCACAATAGTGTTCTGCCACGCCCCTGCATTGGCATTGCTCATATACTGCTCGAGCTTGTCGAGCAGTATGCCAGCCTCGGTTGCCGTCCTGACGGGGAAGCGGCCGACGGCCACGTCGGGCTTTCCGTAGCACGAATAGCGGCTGTTGCCGTCCTGGATGGTCTCGCCATCGTCGAGCATGCAATAGAAATCGTCAGACACATAGCAGTCTATGTGGTTGTAAGAGTTGTCACTCTCGAAACAGAGCAGGAAGTCGTCGGTCGAGTATCCCCGCCATCCCTGTGTGACCATGCGGTTGTCCCAGGCGCCATCGCCGAACAAAACGAGATACTTGGGCATGTCGGCCTCTGTCTCGGCACGGTCGTACAGCATCTTCATATAGCGCCTGTAGGCAGTGGCATCAGGCGTTCCGCTCGAAAACTCGTTGAAAATCTCGTCGGCAGGCACTATCCTCACCCGCATCGAATCGGCCTGCTCATGCAATGCGGCCAACCTTTCGGCCTGCTCGCGCAAGTGTTGCGACGTAGAGATGATTATCACCATGTCGGCCGGCCCATGGGCATGCAGGTCCTGGTTGGTGATGTTATAGACATACTCTGGCACCGGGAACGACGCCGACGACAGCCTCGGGGCCTCCTTGGGCTCATTGCTGTGAAGAGCGATATAGTCGAGGCGCATGGTTCCGCCCGACGTCTCGGTGATGGTAATCTTGTTAGACGAGGTGAGGTTTGACACGCTGTACTGCCCCGAGCTCACCCGCATGGCATCGTATTCGCCGGAAGACGATATGTTGATTGTGCCCACCACACTGTCGTTGACGCTCACCGTGGCCGACGATGCGCCATAGGCCGACAGCACGACGCGCACCGAACCGCGCCCCGAAGTTGATGGGCTCGACAGCTGGTAGTCGCAGGCTGTGCCCAGGGGCAGCACCTGTGAGTCGTAAAGGTTGCGCCCGCCTTGATACCAAGCATAGTCGTCAACCTCGTAAAGGGTGTTGTAGTCGTCGCCCGAAGGATAGAAAGAGCTTGCGAATGCCGCGCTGTCGAGCGTGGCGGCAGGCTCATCGCCCTCTGTCAGGAAGTAATAGCCGTAATCAGAATAATAGTTTCGCACACGGTCGTTTGATGACGACCAGCTCACAGGGCCGCGCGCATAGAACAGCCGGCGGCCGCCAACAGTGCACGTAGGCAGCTGCTTGAGGTCGTCGGTCTCGGTGAGATAATCGCCCGTAAGCGCCTCGGGCTGCAGTTCGCCGCCATACCCGTATATCCTGACACGCTCAAGCGAAGAGAACCCCGCGCGCCTGACAAGCTCGTCGGTAAGCTGATATACACCGCTCGAAGGAACGCGAATCTTTGCCCACCTACCGCTGTTCAATACTGAATGCTCGGCATATCGAGAGGCCGCAGAAGCCACCGAAGCGCGCGAAGTGGCACGTTTCATAGCCGTATTGGCTGCTTTCGCAACGATGTTCAGCTTAAAACTCACCAGCTTCTGGTATTTACCGTCGCGGAACACGAGCGGTATGAACGACACGTCGAGCGAGCCCTGCTTGCGCTCAACGCCTATCTTGGAAG
>OJOQ01000457.1_pt1 | contig 14087 bp, 10 predicted proteins | sample 1598241 | NCBI WGS metagenome assembly OJOQ01 (sample SAMN03922466, study PRJEB24848) | human gut metagenome | isolation source: stool sample | host: Homo sapiens | place: Germany | collected 2010-11
AGAGCACCTGACTGTTAATCAGGGGGTCGTTGGTTCAAGCCCATCTTGAAGCGCAGAAAAGAGTCACAAGTTTTACTTGTGATTCTTTTTGTTTATCCACATTTTATCCCACTTCGCATTCTCCATTCCCATTTACAAATACTATATCCGGCAATAACCAGAGAAAGCAATATCAAAAAAGGCACATTCCGATCGGAATGTGCCTTTATATATAATAATGTGTCTAATACGCAGATTATTCTACATCATTGTTGTGATCCAAAGAGTCGTTGAACTCCTTAGGAGCCTGCTCATCATTACGATGCTCGTAACGACGTGGCTGACGAGCTGGACGCTCACCACGACCTTCATGACGATCATCACGACGACCGCGACGCTCACCGCGCTCAGGACGTGGACGACGCTCACGCTCTACATAACCCTCTGGCTTCTCCATCAATACACGATGAGAAAGTTTGTACTTGCCAGTCTTAGGATCAATCTCCATCAACTTCACCTTGATCTTGTCGCCTTCCTTGATGCCAGCCTCTTCAACTGTCTCAAGACGCTTCCAATCAATCTCAGAGATGTGGAGCAAACCATCCTTACCAGGGAGAATCTCTACGAAGCAACCGTAAGGCATAATAGAGCGAACAGTACCCTCGTAAACCTCACCAACCTCAGGAACAGCTACGATAGCCTTGATCTTAGCCAAAGCTGCATCGATAGAATCCTTGTTAGGAGCAGATACCTGGACGTGACCCTTACCATCAGTCTCCTCGATAGTGATTGTCGCACCAGTATCCTCCTGCATCTGCTGGATAATCTTACCACCAGGGCCGATAACAGCACCGATGAACTCCTTAGGGATATCGAATGCTACGATACGTGGAACCTGTGGCTTCATCTCAGCACGTGGCTCAGAGATTGTCTCCATCATGCAGTTGAGGATGTGCTCACGACCAGCCTTAGCCTGCATCAAAGCCTCCTCAAGAATCTCGAAGCTCAAACCGTCGCACTTGATATCCATCTGTGTAGCAGTCAAGCCATCGCGGGTACCAGTGGTCTTGAAGTCCATATCACCCAAGTGGTCCTCATCACCGAGGATATCACTGAGGATAGCGTACTTGTCCTCACCTGGGTTCTTGATAAGACCCATAGCGATTCCAGAAACTGGCTTCTTCATAGGAACACCTGCATCCATCAGGGCGAGAGTACCGGCACAAACAGTAGCCATAGAAGAAGAACCGTTAGACTCCAAGATCTGGCTTACCAAACGTACTGTGTAAGGGAAGTCAGCAGGAATCTGGCCCTTCAAACCACGCCATGCCAAGTGACCGTGACCAATCTCACGACGGCCTACACCGCGCTGAGCCTTAGCCTCACCTGTAGAGAATGGAGGGAAGTTATAGTGAAGGAGGAAGCGCTGGTAGCTCTTCTCGAGCACACCGTCGATAAGCTTCTCATCCATCTTGGTACCAAGAGTACATGTAGAGAGAGACATAGTCTCACCACGCTGGAAGATAGCGCTTCCGTGAGGCATTGGGAGTGGAGAAACCTCGCACCAGATAGGGCGGATTTCTGTAGTAGCACGACCATCAAGGCGCAAGCCCTCATCGAGAATGCAACGGCGCATAGCATCGCGCATTACGTCATCATAGTAACGGGTAGCCTCAGCGTGCTTCTCCTCCAAGTCTTCCTCAGAAAGATCGGTATGAGCAGCGTCATACTTCTCGAGGAAATCAGCCAAAACCTTATCGAAAGCATCCTGACGTGCTTGCTTCTCCAAAGCCTGATGATTGATATCATAAGCTGGCTTGTAAAGCTCAGACTTAATCTGCTCACGGAGTTCCTCATCGTTGATCTCGTGGTCATACTCACGCTTCACGTCAGTACCCTTCTCCTTAGCCAACTCATACTGGAGTTCGCACATAGGCTTGATAGCCTCGGCAGCCACCTTGAGGGCACCAATGAGATCCTGCTCAGAAACTTCCTTCATCTCACCTTCTACCATCATGATATTGTCCTTGGTAGCACCAACCATGATATCCATGTCAGCCTCTTCCATCTGCTGGAATGTAGGGTTAACAACATACTCACCATTGATACGAGCTACACGAACCTCAGAGATATAGTACTCGAAAGGAATATCTGAACAAGCCATGGCAGCTGAAGCAGCGAAACCTGCGAGGGCATCTGGCTGGTCAACACCATCGGCTGAGAGCAACATTACCTGTACGTAAACTTCTGCATGGTAGTTAGAAGGGAAAAGTGGACGCAAAGCACGGTCCACAAGACGAGAGGTAAGGATTTCCTCATCGCTGGCTTTGCCTTCGCGCTTGGTGAAACCACCAGGGAAACGACCTGCAGCACTGTACTGCTCACGATAATCTACTTGCAAAGGCATAAAATCTGTACCCGGAACTGCATCCTTTGCTGCACAAACAGTTGCGAGAAGCACTGTGTTACCCATGCGGAGAACCGCAGCACCATCAGCCTGTTTTGCAACTTTTCCGGTCTCAATTGTGATGGTTCTTCCATCAGGCAACTGAACACTTTTTGTAATTACGTTCATCTAAATTAAAAACTTATTGTTTTGTCTAACATCTAAAATATCTAAAACGCTGCAAAGATACCTCTTTAATTATTAATAAACAAATAAATCAGCAATTATTTTCCACTTTTTTAAATAATTTATCTATAGAAGGTGCATTATTCGCAATTTTATTACTATCTTTGCACTCGATAATTTTGCAAAATAATAAAATTCATGAAGATAACTAGACTCTTTTCAGTGGCAGCGATTATGGTAGCTGCACTGGCTTTGACTTCTTGTAACAACAAGAAATTCCACATCAACGGCAATATCACAGAGGCTCAGGACTCTATGCTCTATCTGGAGAACATCAGCCTGAACGGTCCTGTGAAAATCGACTCTGTGAAACTGGGCGAGGATGGTGCCTTTGCCTTCGACGAGGCTGCCATGGACTCTGTTACCCCAGAGTTCTACCGCTTACGCATCGCCAACCAAACCATCAATCTTTCCATCGATTCTACAGAAACCGTCAAGGTAAAGGCGGCTTATCCGCAGATGAGCTTCAAATACGAAGTGGAAGGTTCTGAAAACTGCAACAAGATCAAGGAGTTGTCTCTTAAGCAGATGACTCTCCAGAGCAATATCAACGGGCTCGTGAAAGATCCTAACATCGGCAACGATTCTATCGAATCCATCGTAGGCCGCATGCTCCAGGCTTACAAACAGGACATCAAGACCAACTACATCTTCAAGGAGCCAATGAAGGCATACGCTTACTATGCGCTCTTCCAAACGGTACAGTTGGGCAATGTGAATACACTTATCTTCAACCCTCGCAACAACAAAGACGACGTGAAGGTATTTGCTGCCGTAGCAACCAGTTGGGACACCTACTATCCTGGCGCTGAGCGTGGCAAGAACCTCCACAATATCGCCATCGAGGGAATGAAGGACATCCGCATCATCGAGAACCAGATGGCACAGCAGCAGATTGAGGCCAGCAAGGTGAGCGTAAACGGATGCATCGAACTTGCACTTCAGGACAACAAGGGGCAGGTACGCCGTCTCTCCGACCTCAAGGGCAAGGTGGTACTGCTCGACTTCCATCTCTTCGCCAGCAAAGAGAGCACCAAGCGCATCATGATGTTGCGTGAACTCTACAACAAGTATCATGCTGCCGGACTGGAGATTTATCAGGTATCAGTAGACCCTGACGAGCACTTCTGGAAGACCTCTACCGCTGCCATCCCTTGGATTTGCGTACGCGATGAAGATGGCATTCAGGGCAAGAGTCTGGCTCTCTACAATGTACAGAGCATTCCTACCTTCTTCCTGATCGACCGCACCAACACCCTGCAGGCACGTGATGCACAGATTAAGGACATAGAGGCAGCCATCAAGAACCTTCTTTAAGATAACCAGGAGTTAGAAGTTTGGAGAGAACAGTTTCGGCTTTTCATCTTCCAGCTTCTAACTCTTATTCTTTAACGTCAGTTCTGTATCTGCTTTCATGATAACATAGATGGCAATATCAGAATACGAACCATACAAGGAACTTAAGAACAAAAAAACGATAAACTTTTAAACCCTAAAAAATGAATAAGAAATTTTTAGCAATGGCAGCCTTGGCGCTTATCACAACTGGAGCACAGGCTAAAGTAAAGTTGCCACACATCTTGGGTGACAACATGATTTTACAGCAAAACACAGAGGCTAGCCTCTGGGGATGGGACAAACCAGGAACCACCGTAGAGGTAACCACCTCATGGTCTGGGCAGAAATATTCTACCAAGACCGGAAAGGATGGCAAATGGGCTATCAAAGTACAAACCCCGAAGGCGAGCTACACCCCACTCTCCATCACTTTCGATGATGGCGAAAAGACCACTCTCAACAATGTGCTGGCAGGAGAAGTATGGGTTTGTGCAGGTCAGAGCAACATGGAGATGCCTGTAAAAGGATTTGGCAACTGCCCTGTAGAAGGTTACAACAAGGCGGTGCTAGAAGCAAACCAGTACAAAGGCATACATTACGTAAAGATTCCTAGCGTAATGAGCAGTAAGCCGTTAGATGATGCCAACTGCGAATGGAAGGAGGTTAACCCGGAAACCGTAGGCGATGCATCTGCTACAGGATACTTCTTTGCACAGGTAATAAACAAGACTCTTGATATTCCGGTAGGTCTGGTCATGGCAAACAAGGGTGGAAGCCGTGTAGAAAGCTGGCTCGACCGCGACTACCTGAAGAAGAACACCAAGGAAGATCTCGACTCTGTAAAGATGACCAAGAACCCTAAGTTTAAGTGGGATTTCCTCTACCCTCTTCTCTGGGGTAACGGAACTTTCCACCCTATCCTCAACTATAGCGTAAAGGGTATTCTCTTCTATCAGGGATGTTCTAACGTGGGCGACCCGGACGGCCAGTATACCAAACGTCTTGCCGACCTCGTTGCCCAGTGGCGCAGAGACTTCAAGCAGGGCGAACTGCCATTCTATTTCGTACAGATTGCACCTTATCATAATGGCGACGTAAATGGTGATTGGGGACCTAAGCTCCGTGAACAGCAGTTCAATGCAGCCAAGGTGATTCCAAACAGCGGCATCGTCTGTACCGAAGACCTGGTTTACCCATACGAGGTTGAGCAGATTCATCCATGTCAGAAACAGCCTGTAGGCGAACGCCTTGCACTCCAGGCACTCAGCAAGACCTATGGCATGAAGGGACTCTTCAGCGAGAGCATGACCTTCAAGGAGATGAAGATTGTAGGTGATACTGTAAAGGTGCATTTCGACAACACCTACGGAGCCTACAACCGCTTTGAAGGTATCGAAGGTTTCGAAGTTGCAGGCGAAGATAAGGTATTCCATAAGGCTACAGCCAAGCACTTCTGGCAGGAAGGCAACGATCCTTGGAATGAGTGCGTCATCGTAACCAGTCCTGAGGTAAAGAAACCAGTAGCCCTTCGCTACTGTTTCCGCAACTTCCAGCTCGGCAATATGGCAAATGCAGGCAACCTGCCTCTCTTCCCATTCCGTACAGATAATCGGTAAATATCAGATAACCAGCGGCCGATCTTTGTTCAGCAGTCAAAGACCGGCCGCTTTTCAATTATAACATGATGATAAATTCTTTTCCATTAAACATCAATCATTATACATTAATCATAATATGAGTCACGTATTAGATAAGTTTCAGTTTTGCCCGGTTTGCGGCTCTAATCATTTCGAAATCAACAACATCAAGAGCAAAAAGTGTAAGGACTGCGGATTTTCTTATTACCTCAATCCAAGCAGTGCTACGGTAGCTCTCATACTCAACAGTAAGGAAGAGCTCCTGGCAGTAAGGCGCAAGAAAGACCCAGCCAAGGGAGCACTCGATTTGCCAGGCGGTTTCGTCGACATGGATGAAACAGGTGAAGAAGGTATAGCAAGAGAGGTAAAAGAGGAAACCGGACTGGATGCAACTGAGGTTAAGTATCAGTTCAGCTACCCAAATCTCTACCTTTACTCAGGTTTCATGGTTCATACCCTCGATATGTTCTATGAAGTGAAGGTGAAAGACGACACTCATATAGAAGCAATGGACGATGCAGAAGAATCATTCTGGATACCATTGAGCAGACTCAATCCTGATGAGTTTGCATTCGATTCCATACGCAAGGGGCTCCATCGTTATTTGGAAACAAAATTGGGGTAAAAAGGGTTCAATACAGCCAAATATGGCTCCCAAACATTAAAAAAACCAAAAAAAACACCATATAATAAGGTATAAGCAAAAAGTTTACTTACTTTTGCCAACCGAAAAAAATTGTGTATAAGCTTATGCAAGAGAATTTAGTAATCGTCGAGAGCCCTGCGAAGGCTAAAAAGATCGAAGAGTTTTTAGGTAAGGACTATAAGGTTATGTCTTCTTACGGTCATATCCGTGACCTGAAGAAGAAGGAACTTAGTATAAACGAGAAAACCATGGAACCTGATTATGAGATTCCAGAGGAAAAGAAAAAACTCGTTACAGAATTGAAAACGAATGCGAAGAAAGCCAAGAAAATCTGGTTAGCATCCGATGAGGACCGCGAGGGAGAAGCCATCAGCTGGCACCTTTGCGAAGTACTGGGATTGGATGAGGAGAAGACAAACCGTATTGTCTTCCACGAGATTACCAAACAGGCTATTCTTGACGCAATCAATAACCCACGCCATCTGGACATGAACCTGGTGAATGCCCAGCAGGCTCGTCGTGTACTCGACCGACTGGTAGGTTTCAAGCTTTCTCCTATCTTGTGGAGAAAGGTTAAGCCAGCCCTTTCTGCAGGTCGTGTACAGAGTGTTGCTGTCCGTCTGATAGTAGAACGTGAGCGTGAAATCCAGAAGTTCCAGAGTGTTCCATACTATCGCGTTACCGCTATTTTCGCCCTGATCAGCGACAGCGGCAATGCAACAGAGGTAAAGGCAGAACTGGACCAGCGTTTCAATACCCACGAAGAGGTTGAAGCTTTCCTTGAGAAGTGTAAAGACGCTAAGTTTATGGTTGAATCTGTAACCAAAAAGCCTTTAAAGCGTTCTCCTGCACCACCTTTTACTACTTCTACTCTGCAACAGGAGGCAGCACGCAAGCTTGGTTTCACCGTTGTACAGACCATGATGATAGCCCAGAAACTTTACGAAAGCGGACGCATCACTTACATGCGAACCGATAGCGTAAACCTCTCTACGCTCTGTTCCAACGCAAGCAAAGACGAGATTATCAGAGAATATGGCAAGGAATACAGCCAGACTCGTGCCTACCACACCAGTTCAAAGGGTGCACAGGAAGCGCACGAGGCTATCCGTCCTACATATATGAATGAACCAACCATCGAAGGAACCGCTCAGGAGAAGCGCCTTTACGAACTCATCTGGAAGCGTACCATCGCATCTCAGATGGCTGATGCACAGCTCGAAAAGACAACCATCAACATCAATATCGGCAACACAAGCGAAAAGTTTGTTGCTACCGGCGAGGTTGTTTCATTCGATGGTTTCCTCAAGGTTTATCTCGAGTCAACCGACGATGAAGAGCATGCTGAGGATTCTTCCCACATTCTTCCAGCCCTGAAAGAAGGCGATGAATTGCAGCGCAGAGAAATTCTTGCTACAGAGAAGTATTCTCTGGCTCCTGCAAGATACACAGAGGCCAGTCTGGTGAAGAAACTGGAAGATCTCGGCATCGGCCGTCCATCTACCTATGCTCCAACTATCAGTACCATCCAGCAGCGTCAATACGTGGTAAAGGGTGACAAGACGGGTGAAGAGCGCACATTCACCATAGATTCCCTGAAGGGCATCAAGATAACCCAGAAGTTGAAGAAAGAGATGGCAGGCTCTGAAAAGGGCAAGCTTCTGCCTACTGATATCGGCATCGTAGTAAACGATTTCCTGATGGAGAACTTCCCGAACATCATGAACTACAACTTTACGGCAGACGTAGAGAAGAAGTTTGATGATATTGCAGAAGGAAAGACCGAATGGACCAACTGGATGAAGGATTTCGACAAGGGCTTTGAGTCTGAAGTGAAGGAAGTTCTGGAAGCCCGCAACCAGCACAAAGCCGGCGAGCGCAATCTCGGAAATGATCCAAAGACAGGAAAGCCAGTATTCGTCAAGATTGGCCGTTTTGGACCAGTGGTACAGATTGGTTCTGCAGAAGACAAGGACAAGCCTCAGTTTGCCCAGCTGCCATCAGACAAGAGCATCGAAACCATCACCCTGGAAGAGGCTTTGGAACTCTTCAAACTGCCAAGAGAACTCGGTGATTATGAAGGCATTACTGTAACAGTTGGCTCTGGCCGATACGGCCCTTACATCCTCCATAACCGCAAGTATGTTTCTATTCCAAAGGAGGATGATCCACTGACCATCACACTGGATAGAGCCATCGAACTGATCAAGGAAAAGCGCGAAGCCGAAGAGAAGCGCCATCTCAAAGTTTTCGATGAGGACGACAAGATGGAAATTCTCAATGGCAAGTATGGTCCATACATTGCTTACGACGGCAAGAATTACCGCATTCCAAAGGCGAAACATGAGAGTGCAGAGGAGCTTACATACGAGGAGTGTATGGAAATTATCAAAGCTGCTCCAGAACCAAAGGCTAGAGGCAGAAAGAAATCATAAACATGCCTCATTGACATAGAAACAGAAGAAAATGAAGTCAATCATCATCATAGGATACATGGGCGCCGGCAAGACAACGGTCGGCAAAGCCCTCGCCAAAGACCTTGGCGTTATGTTCTACGATCTCGACTGGTATATCGAGAGCCGAATGCGCAAGACCGTTAAACAGATCTTCGACGAAGTTGGAGAAGAGGGATTTCGCAAGATAGAGCACAATATGCTACACGAAGTGGCAGAGTTTGAAAATGTAGTGGTAAGTTGCGGAGGAGGAACACCATGTTTCTTCGACAACATGGACTACATGAACCAACTTGGCGAAACGTTTTACCTGAAGGCATCTCCAGAAACCCTTCACGCTCATCTGAAGATGGGCAAAGGCGTACGCCCTCTGCTGCTCAACAAAACACCGGAAGAGGTAGACAAGTTTATCCATGAGCAGCTGAAACTTCGCGAGCCTTACTACGAGAAGGCAAAACACATCATCGATATCAACGTGATGGATAATTATGATAAAATCAACGCTATTGTTCGGCAGATCAGAGACCTGCTGAACGTATAGCCGTATCTATAAAGTAATTATATAATAAAAAGGTAACAAACAAAACTGATTTCCAGCAAGCAAGATTAGAAAATGAAGAAATGGACTATTGAAGACTCGAAGGAGCTCTACAACATCTGTGGTTGGGGTACTTCTTACTTTGGCATCAACGACAAGGGTGATGTCTATGTAACTCCATGCAAGGACAACACGCAGATAGACCTGCGCGACATCATGGACGAGTTGGCATTACGCGACATCAACGCTCCTGTACTGCTCCGTTTCCCAGACATCCTCGACAACCGCATCGAGAAGACAGCCAGCTGTTTTCAAAAGGCAAAGGAAGAGTATGGATACAAGGGAGAAAACTTTGTCATCTATCCTATTAAGGTGAACCAGATGCAGCCGGTCGTTGAGGAGATTATCTCTCACGGCAAGAAGTTCAACCTCGGACTGGAGGCTGGCTCTAAGCCTGAACTCCACGCCGTCATCGCCGTACAGGCACAGAGCGACTCGCTCATCATCTGTAACGGCTACAAGGACGAGAGCTACATCGAACTTGCCTTGCTGGCTCAGAAGATGGGCAAGCGCATCTTTATCGTAGTAGAAAAGCTCAATGAGCTGGATATCATCGAAAAGGTAGCCAAAAAGCTCAACGTAAAGCCAAACATCGGTATCCGCATCAAACTGGCTTCTTCAGGTTCAGGCAAATGGGCTGAAAGCGGCGGCGATGCATCTAAGTTCGGCTTGACCAGCGCAGAACTGCTCACAGCCCTCAAGAAGATAGACGAGATGGGATTCCACGACTGTCTGCGCCTTATCCACTTCCATATCGGAAGTCAGATTACCAAGATTCGCCGCATTCAGACTGCTCTCCGTGAGGCAGCCCAGTTCTATATTAGCCTCCACAAGATGGGCTACAATGTAGATTTCGTAGATTGCGGTGGCGGACTCGGTGTAGATTACGACGGCACCCGCTCTTCCAGCAGCGAGAGCTCCGTAAACTACTCTATCCAGGAGTATGTGAACGACTGTGTCTATACATTCGTAGATGCAGCCAACAAGAGCAATATCGAGCACCCTAACCTCATCACCGAGAGCGGCCGTTCGCTCTCTGCCCATCATTCTGTCCTGGTCATCGATGTCTTGGAAACCGCTTCCCTGCCAGAGATGCCTGAGGAGTTTGAGGCGAAGGAGACCGACCACCAACTGGTGAAGGATCTTTATGAGATATGGGACAACCTGAATCCTCGCAACATGCTGGAAGACTGGCATGATGCCGAGCAGATTCGCGAAGAGGCATTGCAGCTTTTCTCTCACGGCATCGTAGATCTGAAGACCCGTGCAGAGATTGAGGCAATGTACTGGAGCGTGTGCCACGAGATCAACAATCTTGCCAAGCACATGAAGCATGTACCAGAAGAGCTCAGAGGATTGGATAAGATTCTTGCCGACAAGTATTTCTGCAACTTCTCTCTGTTCCAGAGCCTGCCAGACAGTTGGGCTATCGACCAGCTCTTCCCTATCATGCCTATCCAGCGTCTGAACGAGCGTCCTACCCGCAACGCTACCTTGCAGGACATCACCTGCGACAGCGACGGAAAGATTGCCAACTTCGTTACCGACGGACATATCGGCAACGTTCTTCCTCTTCATCCATTGAAGAAGAACGAGCCATATTATCTCGGTGTATTCCTCGTTGGTGCCTACCAGGAGATTCTGGGCGACATGCACAATCTCTTCGGCGACACCAATGCTGCCCACATCTCTGTAAAGGACGGCAAATATAGCATCGACCAGATATTCGACGGCGAGACCGTAGAGGAGGTATTGGATTACGTACAGTACAATCCGAAGAAGCTCGTCCGCCAGTTGGAGCAGTGGGTAACCAAGAGTGTGAAGGAAGGCAAGATTTCGCTCGATGAGGGCAAGGAGTTCCTGGGCACCTATAGAAATGGTCTCTTCGGATACACTTATCTTCAGTAAGTGAAGAACGAAGAGTGAAAAGTGAATAATTCAATTGCTTTAACTCATCATAAAGTTAAAAGTTCAATTTTCAAAGTTCAAAGTAACAAGATGGAAAAAGTAACAGTAGTAAAGGTAGGCGGTGCCATCGTTGAAGACAGCGAACAGCTGGCACAGCTCTTGAAGGATTTCGCAGCCATTCCTGGCAAGAAAGTATTGGTACATGGCGGTGGCCGCCGTGCCACTAAGGTAGCCGCAGCCCTCGGCATAGAGAGCAAGATGGTAAACGGCCGCCGCATCACTGATGCAGACATGCTGGAAGTGGTAACAATGGTTTATGGCGGTCTGGTCAACAAGAATCTGGTTGCCAAGCTCCAGGCTAACGGCGTGAATGCTCTCGGTCTGACCGGTGCTGATATGGACGTAATCCACAGTCACAAGCGTCCGTTGAAGGACGGTATCGACTTCGGATTCGTGGGCGATGTAGAGCGTGCCAACGGCAAGATGCTCCAGACCCTTATTAATGAAGGCATTACTCCAGTGATGGCCCCATTGACCCATGACGGCAAGGGCAATATCCTCAACACCAATGCCGACACCATAGCCAGCGAGACTGCCAAGGCTCTGGCTCCTTACTACGATGTGACATTGATATATAGTTTTGAAAAGAAAGGCGTGCTCAGTAATCCTGAGGATGACGACAGCGTGATTCCAGTGATTACCCATGCCGATTTTGAGAGATATAAAGCAGATGGTACCGTGGCAGGCGGCATGATTCCTAAGTTGGAGAATGCCCTTGCAGCCATCGATGCTGGTGTGAAAGAGGTGATTATCACCCTTGCTACCGCCATCGACGGAAAGCACGGAACTGTTATTAAGAGTTAAAAATAGAAATAATTTAAGATTGGTTGTAACTTTCTTATAACATAGTCGTCATTAATTATAGAGGGATGAAAGAAATCAGTTTCCAGAACGATGTTTTGCCGCTGAAGAACAAACTCTTCAGACTGGCCCTTCGCATTACTCTCAACCGGGAGGAAGCGGAAGACGTTGTGCAGGATACGCTGATTAAAGTCTGGAACGCCCGCGACAGATGGCAGGAGCTTGACTCCATCGAGGCATACAGCCTCACCATCGCTCGCAACCTCTCGCTCGACCGCATCAAGAAGATGGAAAATCAGAATGATTCGCTGGAAGAGCAGAATACAGAAAGGTTAGACGAAAACACTTCTACCCCCTCAGAAAGGATGATTCAGAAAGACAAACTGAACATCGTAAAGAATATTATCGACGAGTTGCCTGAAAAGCAGCGCAGCTGTCTGCAGCTTCGAGACATCGAAGGAAAGTCCTACAAGGAAATAGCAGACATCCTCTGCATCACGGAAGACCAGGTCAAGGTGAACATCTTCAGGGCTCGTCAAACAGTCAAACAAAGATTTCAACAATTCGACAGATATGGATTATAAGTACATCAACCAACTTTTGGATCGCTACTGGAAGGGCGAGACTTCTCTCGAAGAAGAGGAGATTCTCCGCGCATTCTTCAGCCAGGACGAGTTGCCTGCCGAGCTGAAGCCATACCAAGCGCTCTTCTCTTACGAGATGGGCGAGGCTAAGCAAGAGGCGCTGGGTGATGACTTCGACCAGAAGATGATGGCGATGATTGAGGATGAATACACCAAGAAGCCTAACAAGGCAAAGGTCGTTTCATTGACAGAGCGCCTGAAGCCTCTCTTCAAGGCTGCTGCCGTGGTAGCTATCATCCTGACATTGGGCAATGCAGCTCAAGTTCCTTTCCAGAGCAATGACATTGATTCTGTTGAAAACGTAGGATACACCAAGAGTGGCAAGGGCGTGTCCGTAGCCATGGGAGATTCTGCTTCGGTTGATTCTATGCAACGCACAGGCATCGATCAGGTAAGCACTCCAACAACGTCTCCAACGTTATTAAAGTAGATTATTTCTATGCTTTCTCTATAAAAAATCATGTTTAGTAAAACAATTCTGAAGCTGTGAAGTTTCAATTCTCTCAAATTTTTCATAACACACTAACGTAATAGGGCTGCCAGGATGTACTGGCAGCCCTTACTTATTTAATATATTTTGCACGCAAGCGTATGATAAAGGATACACAAGTGGCTCAATTTATCGCCACTGCGAGGCTTCATTTAAGCCTCCTGCCGGTCATCATAGATGACTCTTGCCTGCCTTCATATAAGGCTCCTGGCTAGCTTAAGAAAGACTCTTGAGAGAGTACTTTTTCCTGATGGGGGTTAACAGGGTTAACAGTTAACAGCCCAAAATGTATACTTTCCCCCACTCACATATAATAATAAGTATATATATTTATATATAATATAAGGTATAGGAGAGGGGGAGGATGCAAAAAACAGCTGTTAACTGTTAACCTGTTAACCCTTTGCCCCTTTTGTTAAAAATACTAACTCGCTCTAAATTGGACTTTGATTGAAAATCAAGAAGTTGGGCGTTTGCCTATATTATATAGGTAACAATATGGAAACGAGCGGACTTCTGCTCGTTTCTGTATTTTGCAATATGCAAAGAACACTCCTTTTACAAGTGCAAAGTTAAAACTAAATTCTTAAAAACAAACTTTTCTGCTTTCATTTTAGGATTATTTATGAATCGGTTTATGTAGCACCCCAAATACCTTTAAGTATAACTTGCTTTGTCCCTTTATGTTGCTTTGATGAGATAAGAACATTCAAAGTAAAGCCTATTACAATAATGCGAAATTTTCAATTATTTACGATTTCTGTAATTTTTTTGAGAATATTACACCTCTATTTAAAATTATTATTGTACTTTTGCAAGTGTATTTACCTATTTATATATATAGTATCACTACTGTCCAATAAAAAAGGGCAATTCGATCTTTGAAACAGTTGAATTATAG
>OJOQ01000464.1_pt1 | contig 13867 bp, 8 predicted proteins | sample 1598241 | NCBI WGS metagenome assembly OJOQ01 (sample SAMN03922466, study PRJEB24848) | human gut metagenome | isolation source: stool sample | host: Homo sapiens | place: Germany | collected 2010-11
CATCGACATCATCGGTCAGTTCGGCGTCGGCTTCTATTCCGCGTTCATGGTCGCCGACAAGGTCACGGTCGTCACCCGCGCCTACGGCAGCGACACGGCCTACCAGTGGGTCAGCACCGGCGCGGACGGCTACACCATCACCGAGACCGAGAAGGACACCGTCGGCACGGACGTCATCATGCACATCAAAGAAGACGAGTCCGGCGAGAAGTACTCCACCTATCTCGAAAACTGGAAGCTCATGATGCTCATCCGCAAGTATTCCGACTATGTCCGCTGGCCGATCGTCATGGACGTCGAGCAGAGCGACTGGGTCGACACCGGCGAGAAGGACGAAAAGGGCGAGCCGAAGATGGAGATGGTCACGAAGACCGAGGAGCAGACCATCAACAGCATGGTCCCCATCTGGCAGCGCAGCCGCAAGGAAGCGACGGATGAGGAGTGCATCGCGTTTTATAAGGACAAGTTCCACGACAAGGACGACCCGCTGGCCGTCATCCGCGTCAACGCCGAGGGCCTGATCTCCTACCGCGCGCTGCTGTTCATCCCGGCCAAGGCTCCGGCGAACATGTTCACCCGCGAATCCGACCCCGGTCTCGAGCTCTACAGCTCCGGCGTCATGATCATGGACAAGTGCACCGACCTCCTGCCGCCGTGCTATGCGTTTGCCCGCGGCGTGGTCGATTCGCCCGACCTGTCGCTGAACATCTCGCGTGAGATGCTCCAGCACGACCGCCAGCTCAAGCTCATCGCCACGAACCTCGGCAAGAAGATCAAGTCCGAGCTGACGAAGCTCATGACCAACGACCGCGAGAAGTACGAGCAGTTCCACGCCGCCTTCGGCATGATGCTGCGTGCCGGCGCCGTCACCGAGACGGGCGACAAGGTCGACGAGATCAAGGACCTGCTGCTCTACCACACGAGCGAGACGAAGCTCGTCTCTCTCAAGGAATATGTCGATGCCATGCCCGCCGAGCAGACGAAGATCTACTTCGCCTGCGGCGAGAACGTCAAGCGTCTGCTCAGCCTGCCGCAGGCAGAGCAGCTGCATGAAAAGGGCTACGATGTCCTGTGCATGACCTCGCAGATCGACGAGTACTTCGTCGACACCATGAAGACCTACGCCGACAAGCCGTTTTGCAACATTGCGACCGACGACCTCGGCCTCGAGACCGAGGAAGAGAAGAAGGAGACCGAGGCCAAGCAGGCCGAGGACAAGGATCTGCTCGACTTCGTCAAGGAGACGCTCGGCGACCAGGTCGCGTCCGTGCGCCTGTCGAATAAGCTCGTGTCCAGCGCCGTGTGCCTGAGCACGGAGGGCGGCGTCACGCTCGAGATGGAGCGTTATTTCAAGAGCATGCCCGGCGCGCCGACCGATATCCGCGCCATCCGTGTGCTCGAGCTCAACGCCAACCACCACGCCTATCAGGCCATGAAGGAAGCGTTCGACGCCGGCGACAAGGACAAGGCCGCCCGCATCGCCAAGATCCTGCACGCGCAGGCGCTGCTCATCGCGGGCGAGCCGCTTGAGGATCCGGCCGCGTATTCCGAGCTCGTCTGCACGCTCATCTGATCCGATCTATCCCCCCTGGCCGCCGCACTCCGGCGGCCGGGGCATCCCCATGTAAGGAGCTGTCTATGGAACCGCGTCTCGGTATCTATATCCACATTCCGTTTTGCGCGAGCAAGTGCGGCTACTGCGATTTTTATTCCTGCGCCGGCGCGGCCGACCGCATGGCGGACTATCAGCACGCCCTGCTCGAGCACATCGAAGAGAGCGCCGGGCGCATCGCCCCGGCGTACATCGACACGGTGTATTTTGGCGGCGGCACGCCGAGCTTTTACGGCGCGGCGCGCCTCATTGAGCTGCTCGACGCCGTCAAGGCCACCGGCCGCCTGCTCAAGCGCGCGGAGGTGACGGTCGAGGTCAATCCGGACAGCGTCCGCCTGCACGACCTGCGCGCCCTGCACAAGGCGGGCTTCAACCGCCTGAGCATCGGCATGCAGTCGGCCAACAATGATATCCTGAAAATGATCGGCCGCCGCCACAGCTTCCACCAGGTGGAGATGGCCGTGAAAAATGCCCGCACTGCCGGGTTTGACAACGTCAGCCTCGATCTCATCTACGGCCTGCCCAGCCAGACCCGCAGCGACTGGGCGGACACGCTCGCCAAGGCGATCGCCCTGCGCCCGGAGCACATCTCCGGCTACGGGCTCAAGCTCGAGGAGGGCACGCCCATGTACGAGCTGAAGGATTCACCCCTCATCCCGTCGGACGACGAGCAGGCGGACATGTACCTGTGCATGGTCGATGAGCTGCGGCGCTACGGCTATGAACAGTATGAGATCTCGAATTTCAGCATACCGGGCTATGAATCCAGGCATAATCTGAAGTACTGGCAGCTCGACGACTATATGGGCTTCGGCCCGGGCGCGCACTCGTGCATCGGCCGCACGCGCTACAGCTATGTGCGCGACCTCGACCGCTACATCGCGGGCGTCCTCCACGGCGAGGACATGATTGACGAGTACGAGACCATCGGCGATTTCGAGCGCGCGGCGGAGTATCTCATGCTCGGCATGCGCACCGTGCACGGCGTGTCGCGCGCGGAGTATGCGCGGCTGTACCGCAGCGATTTTTCCGGCATCGCGCAGCAGTTGGAAACGTTCGTCCGTTCCGGCTGGGCCGTCGCGGACGGGGAGCGCTGGCACTTCACGCCGGCGGGCTTTCTCATCTCGAACGTGCTCATCGGCAAGCTCCTCGAGGCGCAGACCGAGCGCAAGGCCGAGCACAACCCGTGGATGAAGCCGCAGATCGAACGGCAGCCCCGCGCCAAGCTCCCGCCCAGCGAGGCGGAAGCGTTCCGCAATACATATCTGAATAATCCGATTTTGACAGGGAAAGACAGGGATTCGAGTAAATGAAACTCAACGGCAACACTTCCAAGCGCAGCGCGGCCGCCCGCCGCGAGGCGGCGGATTTCGCAGCGCAGGAGCGCTCGGCACACCGCAGCACCGCCAACCGTTCCACGCAGAGCGAGGCGGCTGCCCGCCGCGCCGCCGCGCCGAAGCAGGCGGCGGCCCAGCGCCCGCCCGTGCCCCGGCAGGAGCAGACGGCGCGCCGCGGCGCGCCCGACGCCCGGCAGCAGCCGGCGCCCAAAGAGAAAAAACCGCGCGGCCGCGGCGGCAGGATCGCCGTGCGCGTCGTGCTCATCGTGCTGGCCGTCCTCGTGGCGGCGGGTGCCGTCGGCATGGTGCTCGTGGCGAAAAAGAGCGCCATTTTTCCGAACGTCTCTGTCTGCGGCACGGACGTCGGCGGCATGACGCAGTCCGCCGCGGCGGACGCCATCCGCGCCGCCGGCTGGGACGATACGAGCGCCCCAGTGCTCACCATGACCTTCCCCGGCAACCGGTCCATCACCGTCACCGCGACGGAGATCGGCTTTGACGCCACGCCCGATGCCGCCGCCGAGACGGCCTATGCCTACGGCCGCAGCGGCAATGTGTTCACCAACTTCTTCACGTGGCTGCGCTGCGCCTTCAAGGGGCATGACGTCGCCTCGGACAACCTTGCCGACATGGACGCCGACGCCCTGCGCACGCGCATCGAGCGCGAGGCCGCCGAGATCAACGTCAGCCTCTCCGCCGGCAGCATCGAGATCGACGAGGCGCACAGCGCCATCCTCGTCGTCAAGGGCGCGAGCATGATCACGCTCGACCCCGCCGCCGTCGCCGACCGCATGCTCAGCGACATCCGCGCCGGCAAGTTCGGCACGTCGGCCTACCCGGTCGACATGAGCGGCGATGACAAGATGACGCTGCAGGAGCTGCACGACGCCGTCTGCGGCGACCCGGTCAACGCAGGCTATGACCCCGAGACCCAGTCCGCCACCGAGAGCAAGGTCGGTATCCAGTTTGACGTGGCCGCCGCCCAGCCCCTGTGGGACGCGGCCGCCAACGGCGATACCGTCACCATCCCGGCCACGCTCACGCAGCCCGAGATGACGCAGGAGCGCCTGCAGCAGCACCTCCTGGCCGACAAGCTCGCCACGAAGACCACCTCGCTCTCCGGCAGCAGCAGCAACCGCATCACGAACGTGAAGCTCGCCGCTGAGAAGATCAACGGCGTCATTCTCCAGCCCGGCCAGACGTTTTCGTATAACGACGTCGTCGGTCAGCGCACGAAGGCCAACGGCTTCAAGGAGGCCGGCGCTTATTCCAACGGCCAGGTCGTGCAGGAGGTCGGCGGCGGCATTTGCCAGGTGTCGTCCACGCTGTATTACTGCGCCATGGTCTCGAACCTGAAGATCAACACCCGCACCTGCCACTACTTCCCCGTGAGCTATATCGAACCCGGTATGGACGCCACGGTCAGCTGGGGCGGGCCGGAGTTCAAATTTACGAACAACCGCGACTACCCGATTGAGATCAAGGCGTATGTCCAAAACGGCAGCGTCACGGTCGAGATCTGGGGAACGGATGTGGACGGCAGCTACGTCAAGATGAGCTACACCGCCAACGGCCTGCGCGCCACGACCTACCGCACGGTCTATGATAAGGACGGCAACCAGATCAGCCACACGCTTGAGGCCAACAGCACCTACCATTCGCACGACACCACGCCGAAGCCGACGCCCACCCCCAGCACCGCGCCGCAGCCGACGCCCACCCCCAGCACCGCGCCGAAGCCCACCCCCACGCCGCAGCCGCAGCCGACGCCCTATCCGTCCGTCTACGACCCCGGTGACGCCGGTGAAGACTAATACAGAGGAGAATGCAGTATGAGCAAAGGAAAGTTTTATATCACGACCCCAATCTATTACCCTTCGGACAAACTGCACATCGGCCACACCTACTGCACGGTTGCGACCGATGCGATTGCGCGCTACAAGCGCATGTGCGGCTATGACGTCATGTTCCTGACCGGCACGGACGAGCACGGCCAGAAGATCGAGGAGAAGGCCGAGGCTGCCGGCGTCACGCCCAAGCAGTTCGTGGACAACATCGTCGAAGGCCCCGGCGGCGTGCGCGCGCTGTGGAAGCTGATGAACATCTCCAACGACCGCTTCATCCGCACGACGGACGATTATCATGTCGAGGCCGTGCAGCGCATCTTCAAGAAGATGTACGAAAAGGGCGATATCTATAAGGGCAAGTATTCCGGCATGTACTGCACGCCGTGCGAGAGCTTCTGGACCGAGAGCCAGCTCGTCGACGGCAAATGCCCGGACTGCGGCCGCGAGGTGCACTATGCCGAGGAGGAGGCGTACTTCTTCCGCCTGTCGAAGTATGCCGAGCCCGTGCGCGAGCTGCTGCTCAGCGGCACGTTCCTCGAGCCTGCCAGCCGCGTCAACGAGATGATCAAAAACTTCATCGACCCCGGCCTGGAAGATCTGTGCGTGTCGCGCACGAGCTTCACGTGGGGCATCCCGGTCGATTTTGACCCCGGCCACGTCGTCTATGTCTGGGTCGACGCGCTGTTCAACTACTGCACGGCCCTCGGCTTCCTGAACGACAAGTACGACGATTACGAGAAGTTCTGGCCCGCCGACGTGCACATGGTCGGCAAGGAGATCGTGCGCTTCCACTCCATCATCTGGCCGGCTATGCTCATGAGCATGGGCATGCCCCTGCCGAAGAAGGTCTTTGGCCACGGCTGGCTGCTGCTCGGCGGCGGCAAGATGTCGAAGTCGAAGGGCAACGTCGTCGACCCCGTCTTGCTCGCCGAGCGCTACGGTGTGGACGCGCTGCGCTATTACCTCCTGCGCGAGTTTCCGCTCGGCAGTGACGGCAACTTCTCCAACGAGCTGCTCATCTCCCGCATCAATACCGACCTCGCCAACGACCTCGGCAACCTCCTGAGCCGCACCGTCGCCATGGTCATCAAGTACTTCGGCGGCACGCTCCCGGCCGAGCGCGAGCACGATGCGCTCGATGACGAGCTCATCGCCATGGCATCCTCTCTGCGCGGGACGTATGCCGGCTATATGGACAATTTCGGCACGCAGCAGGCGCTCATCGAGGTGTTCAAGGTCATCTCCCGCGCCAATAAGTATATCGACGAGACGGCGCCCTGGGTCCTCGCCAAGGACGAGAGCAAGCGCGCGCGCCTGGCCACGGTGCTGTATAACCTGCTCGAGACGCTGCGCATCACCGTCACGCTGCTGCTGCCCTTCATGCCCGACAGCTGCGCGAAAGCCTTCGCGCAGATCGGCGCCGCGGCAGAGCAGACCACGTGGGACAATGCCGCCGTCTGGGGCGTGTTGCCCGCGGACGTCACGGTGCACAAGGGCGAGACGCTCTTCCCGCGCATCGACATGGCCAAGGAACTCGCCGAGCTCGAGGCACTCAAGGCCGCGAAGGAAGCGGCCGCCGCGCCGAAGTCTGCGCCTGTGCTGCCGGATGTGACGATTGACGACTTTTCCAAGTGCGACATGCGCGTGTGCAAGGTCCTCAAGTGCGAGCCGGTGAAAAAGTCTGATAAGCTCCTGTGCTTCACGCTCGACGACGGCAGCGGCACCGACCGGCAGATCCTCTCCGGTATCGCCAAGTACTACCGCCCCGAGGAGCTCGTCGGCAAGACCGTCGTGGCGATCCTGAACCTGCCGCCGCGCAAGATGATGGGCATGGCCTCCAACGGCATGCTCCTCTCGGCCGAGAAGGACGGCAAGCTCAACCTGCTCATGCTCGATGACAGCGTGCCCGCCGGCGCGCAGCTTTGCTGAGCGGCCGCACCCCTGCACGTTTCCGGGAAGGCTCGCTCGGCGGGCCTTCCCGTTTTTCCCGCGGCGTGCGGAACATTTTCCGCGCCCGGCCGTCAAGCCCTTCGTAATCTCCCGTACATAAAGGAGGAGTCGCCTCTTGAAGCTGTTTTCCTCGCCGCCGCGCCCCACGGGCACGCAGCGGCCCGCTTCCGATACCGCCCAGCAGCGCCCGACACAGCAGCGCCCGACACAGCAGCGCCCGGCCCAGCAGCGTCCGGCCCAGCAGCGTCCGGCCCAGCAGCGCCCGGCCCAGCAGCGCCCGACGCAGCAGCGCCCGGCCCAGCAGCGCCCGGCCCAGCAGCGTCCGGCGCAGCAGCGCCCCGCCCAGCAGCGTCCGGCGCAGCAGGCTTATGCCAGCCAGTGGACGGATGACGCCGCCCGGCCGCGCCGCAGCGCGCCGGATGCCCGCCGCCGCCCGCCGCAGGCCGCCCCGGCCGCGGCCGGCAAGCACGGCCGCAAGGCGAAAAAGGCCAAAAAGCCGAAGAAGAAAAAGAGCCTCGGCCGCCGGCTGCTCATTTTGTTCCTCGTGCTGGCCATCCTGGCCGGATTGTATCTGACGGCGGTCTATTCCGACATTCCGTTCATCGCCAAGTGGCGCACGGCCTATATCCAGACGGCCATGAACACGCTCAGCCACCAGTGGCTGGCCACGGCGTTCATCCCACGCAGCGTCATTGACAAGGTCCTCGCCGAAATGGAGGCAGCCAGGGAGGCGCAGATCGGCATCAACAGCGAGTGGGACGAAGGCGAGTCCGAGTCCCGCAACCCGACGCTCACGAACACCGAGGGCATGAGCAAGGAAGAGATCGCGTTTTACAACCTCTTCTGGGAGGTTAATGTGCCGAGCATGCAGGCGTATGTCAAGGAGCATCCCGACGCCCTCGCCGCCGGCTGGAGCCGCATCAACATCGACAAGTCCGCCCTCAAGGACGACGGCACCAGCATCCGCACCATCCAGGGCGAGCAGGTGCTTGCGATCGACGCGCGCAACAAGATCCTCATCGCGCGCGTGAAAGGCAGCACTTACCGCGGCGTGCTCGTTATTATGAAAGACCCGTCGCGCCTGAGCCTGCAGGCCGCGTCCACGCTCGGCAGCGTCGGCCAGGTCTGCGGCAAGATCGCCGAGGCCCACGGCGGCGTCATCGGCATGACCGGCTCGGGCTTCATCGACCCGGGCGGCACCGGCAACGGCGGTACCCTCGCGGGCTACGCCATGTGCAATGGCAAGTCCTACGGCGGCCACATGGGCTACGGCTATAAGCGCCTCGAGCTGCATAAGGACAACCGCATCTACATCCGCGACAGCGATTCCTCGGTCTCGCCCGACACGACGGACGCGGTCGAGTTCTCGCCCGCCATGATCATCGACGGGGAGACGGTCGTCAACGCCCGCAGCGGCTTCTCCGACCTGCAGCCGCGCGCCTGCCTCGGCCAGTCGAAGTACGGCGAGATCATCGCCCTGCTCGTTGAGGGCCGGCTCACGACGTCGGTCGGCATCAGCGTGCCGGACTGCGCGGCCATCATGACCAAGCACGACTGCATGCAGGCCATGAACCTCGACGGCGGCACCAGCGCCATGATCTGGTACAAGGGCAAGTACATCATGCGCAGCTCCAACCCCGCGCTCACCGCCGGGCGCACGCTGCCGAACGCTTTCGTCTACACCGGAAATTAACGCTGCGGCAGCTGACAGCCCCAACAGCCTCGCAGAGTTTGACACACGCAAACGTCCCTGACCGCCGGTCAGGGACGTTTGTGCGCAATGCGCAAAAGATTTCCCGAAAAACGGGTGCAGATTCGTGAAAATGGGGCTTGCAATCCGGCGCGGGAAGTGGTAGAGTAACACCATCGAGAAACCGATGACCGAGAGGAGTACCCATTCACGAAGCTTTCAGAGAGCAGCGGACGGTGGAAGCGCTGCAGCGGACGGGTGGCGAATGGACTCGTGAGGGCAAACCGATTGCAGCAGCATGAGGGGCGACGGTGGCCGCGGCCGTTATCCGGCGGAGCGTATGATCGTACGTGCAAAGTGGGCGCATGAGCGCCAACATGGGTGGCACCGCAGGAGTTACAGTCTTGTCCCATGAAACGGATGGAACCGTTTCGTGGACGAGGCTTTTTTTATTGCTCAAATTACCGCAGGAGGGATGCAGATGACCCGCAAAACCAGACGATGGCGTGGCGGCCGGAGAATTTTTGCCGCGTCAGACCGTATCCGAACAGTTCAAAACCAACCGCTTTCAATATAGAAGGAGAATATACTATGAATCAGACTTTCCAGAAGATCGTCGGCGGCGTGCTCGCCGTCACCGCGCTCATGGGCCTGTCCGCCTGCGGCAGCAAGACCGAGGACACCAAGGCCGATGGCAAGACCTATAAGGTCGGCATCGTGCAGTTTGTGGACGATGCGTCCCTCAACCAGATCGAGGAGGCCATCGAGGCCGAGCTCGACGCGAAGGCCACGGAGCTGGGCGTGAAGTTCGACTACACGCTCTACAACGGCCAGGCCGACGGCACGACGCTTAACCAGATCGGCGCCGAGCTCGTCAGCAAGGGCGTGGACCTCATCGTCCCGATCGCAACGCCGGCCGTGAAGATCATGCAGTCCGCTACCGAGGACACCGAGATCCCCATCGTTTTCTCCGCCGTGTCTGACCCCGTCGGCGCCGGCATTGTTGATTCGCTCGACGCGCCCGGCGGCCGCATCACCGGCACGAGCGACGCGCTCAACACCAAGGGCCTGCTCGACCTGATGCTCGCCCAGAACCCGGACACCAAGACCGTTGGCCTGCTCTACTCCAAGAGCGAGGATTCCTCCAAGCAGCCGATCGAGGACGCGAAGGCCTACCTCGAGGGCAAGGGCATCCGCTGCGTGGAAAAGACCGGCACCACCACCGATGAAGTCACCTCTGCCGTCGATGCGCTCATCGCCGAGAAGGTCGACGCCGTCTTCACCCCGACCGACAACACCATCATGACCGCCGAGCTCGCCATCTATGAGAAGTTCCTCAATGCCAAGATCCCGCAGTACTGCGGCGCGGACTCCTTCGCCCTCAACGGCGCGTTCGTCGGCTACGGTGTGGATTACACCAAGCTCGGCACGATCACGGCCGACATGGTCGTGCAGGTGCTCGTTGACGGCAAAGACCCCGCCACGCTGCCCGTGACCACGTTCGATAACGGCATCGCCATGATCAACACCGAAAGCTGCGCCGCCCTCGGCTACGACCTCGCGGCTGTCAAGCAGGCGTTCGACGGCAAGTGCAGCTCCGTGCTCGAGACGACCACGCAGCAGAATTTTGACTGATATCTGACATCCCGAAGGAGGGAGTTCCATGCTGACCGTTTTGCAGACGGCGCTCGAGGTCGGCCTCATTTACGGCCTCGTCGCGCTGGCGCTGTTCATCAGCTTTTCCATCCTGAATATCGCCGACCTGTCCACGGACGGGTGCTTCACGCTCGGCTGCGCCGTGGGCGCCATGCTCACCATTGCCGGCCACCCGATCCTTGCGCTGTTCGCGGCCATGGCGGCGGGCATGCTCTCGGGCTACATCACGGCCTTTTTGCAGACGCGCCTCGGCGTTGAGAGCATCCTCGCCGGCATCATCTCGAACACCGGCCTCTACACGATCAACCTTGCGGTCATGGGCTTTTCGTCCAACGTGTCCATCACCGGGGTCGACACGGTGTTTTCGCTTTTCAAGGGCCTCGTTGGCGGGCAGTGGAGCCGACTGATCCTGCTCGCGCTCATCGCGGCCGTGATTGTGCTCGTGCTCATCCGCTTTTTCGGCACGTCCCTCGGCCTGTCCATCCGCGCCACGGGCGACAGTCTGGACATGGTCAGCGCTTCCTCCATCAATCCGAAAGCCACCATCACGATCGGCCTGTGCCTGGCCAACGCCCTCACGGCGCTGTCCGGCTGCCTGATCGGGGAATACAACAAGTTTTGCGACATCAACCTCGGCACCGGCATGGTCACGATCGCGCTGGCGAGCCTCATCATCGGCGAGGTCTTTGCCGGCCGCCGCGGCCGCGTGGGCGAGCGCGTCGTCTGCGTCGTGCTCGGCAGCATCGTCTACCGCTTCATCATCGCGCTGGCGCTGCGGCTGAACATCTCGGCCGAGTATTTCAAGCTCGTGTCCGCCGTCATCGTGGCCGTCGCCATCGCCGCGCCGAACATGAAGGACTACGTCCATCTGGCGAAGATCAAGTCCAACGCCCGCAAGCTGCGCGCCCTGTCCGGAAAGGGGGACGAGACCGATGCTTGAAGTTTCCCATATTTCCAAGACGTTCAACGCCGGCACCGTCAACGAGAAGCGCGCCCTGTCCGACCTCTCGCTCCGGCTGGCCGACGGGGAGTTTGCCACCATCGTCGGCTCGAACGGCGCCGGCAAGAGCACGCTCTTCAATGCCATCGCCGGTGTGTTTTACGTCGACGCCGGCACGATCACGCTCGACGGGCGGGACATCACGTTCCTGCCGTCGCACAAGCGCAGCCGCCGCATCGGCCACCTGTTCCAGGATCCGCTCAAGGGCACTGCGCCGCACATGACCATCGAGGAAAACCTCGCCGTGGCCTACCTCCGCTCGCCGGAAAAGCATAAGTCCTTCCGCCGCGTGACACGCCGCGACCGCGACTTTTTCCGTGACGCGCTCGCCCAGCTCGACATGGGGCTGGAGGACCGCATGAACACGCCCGTCGGCCTGCTCTCCGGCGGCCAGCGCCAGGCGCTGACGCTGCTCATGGCCACCATGGTCACGCCCGAGCTGCTGCTGCTCGACGAGCACACCGCCGCGCTCGACCCCGTCACGGCCGATAAGGTGCTCGCGCTCACGCGCAGCGTCGTGTCGGAGCGCAGCATCTCCTGCCTCATGATCACGCACAATATGCACCAGGCGCTCGAGCTCGGCACGCGCACGCTCATGATGGACGCCGGCCGCATCGTGCTCGATGTCTCCGGCCCGGAGCGCGCGGACATGACCGTGCAGGGCCTGCTCGATGCCTTCGCCGCCAAGGCGGGCGAGGTCTTCGATAACGACCGCGTCCTGCTGTCCACGGCCGAGGACCGCGAGAACTGAATTTCGGAAAAGAAAAATCAGCCGCCCACCGGGCGGCTGATTTTTTTCACTTGTCGAAAACCCCATTCGGGGTTTCCGACAAAAGGTTTACAGTCTGCTGCGCGCATAATTTGCGCGCCGATGGCGCACAAATTCCACACTTGCAGCCTGAAAAGTATTTTTTCCGCCGTACATGCCGCCGGGAAAAATGATTGCATTTTCTTTGCCGCCTGCGGGCGGCAAACTCTGCGAGGCTTCTTCGCGGTTTAATAGAACGTGGCCACCGGTTCTTCCGGCTTTTCGACCTCCTGCACGGACTGCACCGTGAACACGGGGCCCTTGCGGCCATAGGCGCGGTGGAACTTGTAGTCCAGCCGGGCCGTGATGATGGCCCACTCGTCGTTGCGGATCTCGTCGGCGCGGTCCCACACACAGATGATGCCCGCGAACTGAATGTCCTGCACGCAGCAGGTCATGATGTGCCGCCCGGCGATGAAGCAGCCCTTCGGCACGTTCTTGCGCACAAGGCAGCGGCACTTGACCTCGATGGTCTTGCCGTCGTACTTCTTCGGCTCTTCGGACATGTCGCGGTACCAGATGGCGAAGTCGCGGTCCTCGATCTCGACGACCGGGGCGTCAAGGTCGAACGGCAGCGGATCTTCAATGTCGTCGTACACGACCTTGCCGTCGGTGTATTCATACGCGATGTCGCACCGGCGGGAGATGGCGCGGATGACGCGGTGCATCTCCATGCGGTCCATGCTGTCGTTGTAGCGGTTGAGCACGACGAGCTCGGCGCTCTTGAGCTTGTCCACAGTGAGCTGGCGCATATTCGCGTTGTAGCTCAAAAACGACGTCGCGTCGCAAAACAGGAATTCCTGCGCGACCGCCCAGCCCTCCGGCAGGTTGCCGTAGAGTGAGTCGAGCATCCACATACCGTTGTACTCCACGAGCACGCGCTCGGGGCGGATCTCGTCCTGCAGCGCCTTCAGGTGCGAGACGGTGAGGTCGGACTCCTCGTCGATGTTGCGCACATAGACGTTCCCGGCGCAGAACTTGTCCGGCTCGTAGACCTCCTCGCCCTCTTCACACAGCAGCAGCAGCGTGCGCTCGCCCTTGTGGAAGCGGTTGTCCTCGAGCGTCTCCTGGATGAATTTCGTCTTGCCGGCCTCCAGAAAGCCGGTGAACAGGTATACCGGCAGATCCGGCGCCTGCTGTTTCGTGTCAGCCAATGTGGAACAGCTCCTTCAGTGCATCCTCGGCCAGGTGCGACCCGATCACGCACACGCGGCCGGTGACCTGTGCGCTGCCGCGGCGGACGTCGGATTCGCCGGGCACGTAGTCAAAGTGGATCCAGCCGCCGTCGGTCGCAGGCACGATGCCCTTGGCGCGCAGCACGACGCCGTAGCGGTGCTCGTTGATGAGCGCGTCGAGCGCGGTGCGGATCTCGTCGTCGGTGTATTTGCGCGGCGTCTCGGTGCCCCAGCTCGTGAACACCTCGTCCGCGTGGTGGTGATGGTGGTGATGGCCGCAGCAGTGGTCATGGTCATGCTCGTCATGCTCGTCGTGGTCATGATGATGCTCGTGCTCGTGCTCATCGTCATCCTCATCGTCATGGTGATGGTGATGGCCGCAGCAGCATTCGTGCTCGTCATCATCGTGATGGTGGTGATGGTGCTCGTGCTCATCCTCGTCGTCGTCCTCGGCGGCCTCGGCCTTGAGGTGCTCGAGCTCGGCGGACAGCGTGTCGCGCCGCTCCATCGTTTCGAGGATCTGCTTGCCGTCCAGCTCCGTCCACGGCGTGGTCACGATCGTGGCGGTCGGGTTCTTTTCACGCAGCAGCGCCACGGCGGCGTCGAGCTTCTCGGGGCGGATACCCTCGGTACGCGAGAGGATGATGGCGCTTGCGTTCTCGACCTGGTTGTTGAAAAACTCGCCGAAGTTCTTCATGTACATCCTGCACTTGTTTGCGTCGACCACGGTGGTAAAGCCGTTGAGCACCAGCTCGTCGGACTGCACGCCCTGCACCTGTCTCTTATACACAT